>TARA_B100000963_G_scaffold84733_2_pt1 | contig 18123 bp, 16 predicted proteins | sample TARA_B100000963 | Tara Oceans TARA_B100000963 (sample SAMEA2622097) | marine metagenome | biome: marine biome (ENVO:00000447); feature: surface water layer (ENVO:00002042); material: "saline water (ENVO:00002010), including plankton (ENVO:xxxxxxxx)" | depth 5 m | reverse complement strand
CTCCTAACTCTTCAATTATTCCTGTAAACATATATTTAATAATTTATCTTTCGTTCATCTAAATTTGGTGCGTTCCCATTTTGGTAATATTGGTTTCACTGCTTAGGTAAAACCCCTACAGTTCATAAAATATAGTTAAATTTGCGGTGTCAAAATTACAAATTTATATGAAGACTTTAATTAAAAAGAAAATAACAATAAATAAAAAAGATAATCTTATAATCTTAACAAATAATAAAGACAATCTTAAACAATATGGTATTTCAGAAAAAGAAACAGCATATATAAAAAAAGTAAATGATGAAATTATTTCAATTAATCAATATGATCGATTTATTTTTATTGTTGAGCCAAAGCAATGTAGAAACATCAATGCCTACAGTGAGAACTGTAGATTAATTGGGGATAGATTAATCGAAAAATTCATTGATTTAAAATCAATCGTAATTTTTGATACAATAAATAAAAATGATGATGCTTTGAAAATAGCTGAAGGCATGGCTCTTTCAAACTACACGTTTGATAAATATAAAAAAAACCAAATAAAAAAATTAAAGGAAATTCATATAATTAGTAATATCTCATCTAAAAAAATTAATGAATTAAATAAAGTTATTCAAGGTGTTTACTTTTCAAGAGATCTTATAAACGAGCCATTTTCTCATTTAAAAGCAATTGATTTAGCCGCAGCTGCAAAAAAATCCTCTAACCAAAATAGTTTTAGAGTCAAAATTCTTTTCAAAAAAGAAATAGAAGATTTAAAAATGGGGGGACTTTTGGCTGTAAATCAAGGAAGTTTAGACGAGCCAACCTTTACAATTATGGAGTGGAAACCTAAAAATGCAAAAAATAAACGACCAATTGTCTTAGTTGGAAAAGGAATAGTATATGATACTGGAGGATTAAGTTTAAAACCAACTAAAGACTCAATGGATTTAATGAAAGTTGATATGGGAGGCGCTGGTGTCGTAATTGGTGCTATGCAAGCTATATCTGCAAATAAATTACCTGTGCATGTTATTGGACTAACTCCGGCAACTGACAATAGACCCTCTGGAAATGCATATGCCCCAGGAGATGTAATCACTATGTATGACAAAACAACGGTAGAAGTACTTAATACAGATGCGGAAGGACGCCTAATTCTCGCTGATGCGCTTAGCTACGCGAAAAAATATGATCCCGAATTAGTCATTGACTTAGCAACACTAACAGGTTCTGCTGCAAACTCAATAGGGCATTATGGGATTGTTAGTATGCATAAAGGAGCAAAAAGCGAACATGAAAAATTAAAGAAAGTTGGATATGAAGTACATGAAAGACTAGCTGAAATGCCTTTTTGGTCAGAATATGATGATTTAATAAAATCTGATATAGCTGACATTAAAAATATTGGAGGAACACAAGCTGGAGCAATTACTGCAGGCAAGTTTCTGTCACACTTTATTAACTATCCTTGGATTCATCTTGATATTGCAGGGCCAACATTTACTAAAGAAAAATATGGGTATAGAGGTAAAGGAGCAACAGGTATTGGAGTAAGATTACTTTATGAATTCATTAAAAATTTTAATGAAAAAAATTAAATTGGGTATAACAATTGGAGATCCAAACGGGATTGGATTAGAAACTATAATCAAAACATTTAGTGATAGTAGAATGATGGATTTTTGTACACCTATTGTTTTTGGGTCATCAAAAATTGCACAAATACACAGAAAAGCTATTTCTAAACAAGATTTTACATTTAATATAATTAATAGTGTTGATGAAATAAATCCCAAAAAAACTAACTTAATAAATATTGACAATAAAGATACTAATATAAATTTTGGTAAAGCATCAATAGAATCAGCATCTTTATCTTATCTTTCTATTGAAAAAGCAATAGAAGCATTCAAAAATAATCAAATTGATATTGTTGTTACAGCACCAATTAACAAGGTGGCTATTCAGCAAAAAGTAAAAAACTTTATTGGTCACACTGAATTTTTTGAAGAAAAATTTAATTCAAAAGCTATAATGATTATGGTTAGTGATGTTATGAAAATTGCATTTGTTACAAGCCATATTCCATTATCAAAAATAACAGAGCATATAACTGAAGAAAATATAATTTTAAAAGCAAAAAAATTAAACAACTCATTAATTAAAGATTTTGGAATTAGAAAACCAAAAATTGCTATACTCGGTTTAAATCCTCACGCTGGTGAAAATGGTCTTCTTGGATCAGAAGAAAACGATATAATTTCTCCTGCAATTGATAAACTAAAAGAAAATAACATTTTGGCTTTTGGGCCATACCCTTCAGACAGTTTTTTTTCAAGTAATAATTTAAAAGCTTTTGATGGTATTTTATCCATGTATCATGACCAGGGATTAACTCCATTTAAAACTTTATCATTCAATAAAGGAGTAAATTTTACTGCTGGACTTGAAGTTATAAGAACATCACCTGTGCATGGTACTGCATACCAAATTGCTGGAGAAGGATTAGCAGATGAATCTTCATTTAGAGAAGCTGTTTTTTTAGCTTACAAAATTTTAAAAAAACGATTAGAGTACATTGAATTAAACAAGAATCCTCTCTCATTTAAAGACGTCTCAAAAAGCAAAAAATAAAGTCACAATAAATTTATATATATTTGCCATCCTTTTGTTTCTAATAAATGGATGATTTTATAATAAAGATAGGCTCAATAAATAATAATAAATCATCGTTTATTTTTAAAATAAAAGATACGTTCTTTGAAGATTTTGTTTTTTTTGAATTTAAAAATGTTGATATTAATGTTAATGTAACCTTATTGAAAGATTTAAATAAAATTTCCCTTAAATTATCTTTAGATGGAAAAATTAAAGATATACCATGTGATTTATGTAATCAACATTTATCAGTAGATATAAATTGCTCCACCAAGTTAATTATAAAAAAAACTCAAAGCAATTTAACATCAACTGAAGAGATAATTTATCTTCAAAAAAATGAAAATAATATAAACTTAAAACAAATAATTTTTGAATTAATTGTTATAAATATACCTGCAAAAAGAAAGCACCCAGTAGATAAGAATGGAAATAGTACATGCGATAAAGGTATGATTGAATTATTAAATAAATATATGCCTGGCAAGTCAAAACTGTCGGACCCTAGATGGGACGCATTAAAAAACATAAAATAAAAAAATGGCACATCCAAAACGAAAGATCTCTAAAACAAGGAGAGATAAAAGAAGAACACATTACAAAGCAAGCAGTCAAACAATCAAAGTTTGTCCTGAAACTGGTGTAGCTCACCTTTACCATAGGGCCTATGAGCACGATGGTAAAATGTACTACAGAGGAAAACTAATTTCAGAATCTAAAATTTAAAAATAAAATAAATGTCTTTTTACTATCGTCGTAATTAGATTATTATTTTTATTTTATTTGATTTTTGATATGAGAATTGGGATAGATATTATGGGAGGTGACTTTGCTCCTGAAAAAACCGTTGCTGGAGCAGTATCTGCTTTAAAAAAATTATCAAAAAACACTAAATTAGTATTATTTGGGCACAAGCATGAAATTTACTTGCAGCTAAAAAAAATTAACTGCTCATATAAATTCGAAATCATTCATTGCGAAGAAATAATTTCGATGGAGGAACACGCTACCAAAGGATTTAGATCTAAACCTGATTCAAGTATTGCTAAAGGATTTGAACATTTAAATTCTGGTAAAATCGATGGATTTGCATCAGCTGGAAATACTGGTGCTATTTTTGTTGGAAGCTTTTATGCAATAAAAGCAATTCCTGGAGTTATGCGACCACCTCTGTCGGCATTACTTCCTAGAGCAAATGGAGGATCAACAGTTTTGCTAGATGTTGGCGCAAATGTGGATTGTAAACCTGATGTACTATATCAATTTGGTATACTCGGGTCTTTATTTTCAAAACATGTTTGTAAAATAGAAAAACCAAAAGTAGCACTTCTTAATGTTGGAGAAGAGAAATGTAAAGGTAACTTGGCAAGCCAAACTGCCTACAACTTAATGGAAAAAAACAAAAATTTTGAGTTTATTGGAAATTGTGAAGGAAGAGATATTTTTAATTCAAAGATTGATGTAATTGTATGTGATGGATTTACTGGTAATATTGTACTGAAAGAAGCTGAAGGTCTTTACGAAATAATGAAGCAAAGAGGATTACTTGATGACTTTTTCAATAGATTAAATTACGAAGATTACGGCGGGACTCCAATACTTGGGCTTAATAAACCTGTAATTATTGGTCATGGGATATCAAATGAAACTGCCATTAAAAATATGATATTATTAACAGAAAATATTACCCGAGCTGATTTAGCAAACAAGATAAAAAACAATATTACCTTATGAAAAAAATAACTGCTGCGATTACTGGAATTGAAGGTTATGTTCCTGACTATATTTTAACAAACAAAGAATTAGAGAGCTATGTTGATACAAATGATGAATGGATTCTTTCAAGAACAGGCATAAAAGAACGTAGAATTCTAAAAGAAGAAGGAAAAGGGACATCTGTTTTAGGGTCAAAAGCTGTAGAGGGTCTTTTAAAGAAAACAAATACTTCTGTCAAAGACATTGATCTAATTATTTGTGCAACTGCTACACCTGATATGATATTTCCTTCTACAGCATGTTTAATTGCAGATAAAGTAGGTGCATGCAATGCTTTCGCTTATGATTTGATGGCTGCTTGCTCAGGGTTTTTATTTTCCTTATCTACTGCTGCAAAATTTATTGAAACAGGAACGTACAAAAAAATTGTGGTAGTAGGAGCTGATAAAATGTCCTCAATAATAAACTACGAAGATAGAGCAACTTGTATTATTTTCGGTGATGGAGCTGGAGCTGTATTACTTGAGCCTAATGAGAATGGATTAGGCGTTCAAGATGCAATTCTAAAAAGCGACGGATCTGGAGGAGAATTTTTACACATGAAAGCAGGAGGATCTGCCAGACCTGCAAGTCATGCAACTGTTGACGCCAAAGAACATTCAGTATATCAGGACGGACAAACAGTATTCAAAGCTGCAGTAACCTCTATGGCAGATGTATCAGAAGAGATAATGAAAAAAAATAATCTATCATCTGAAGATGTTACATGGTTGGTCCCGCATCAAGCAAATCAAAGAATAATTGACGCAACAGCAAGAAGGATGGGAGTAGGAAATGAGAAAGTAATGATTAATATTGAAAAATATGGAAATACCACAAATGGTACTATTCCTTTATGCTTATGGGAATGGGAAGATAAATTAAAGAAAGGAGACAATTTAGTGCTTGCGGCTTTTGGAGGAGGCTTTACTTGGGGAGCAATGTATCTGAAATGGGCTTATGATTCAAATAAATAATTATTTTTGTAAATTATAAATATGAAAAAGATGAATTTAGAAGATATTCAAGAATTAATCAAATTTGTTGCAAAATCTGGAGCGACAGAAGTAGATCTAGAAATTGACAATATTAAAATTTCTATTAAATCTCCCGCTAAAAAAAGAAGAGGCAAAGATGATGTTACTGAAGTTATTCATCAAATACCTACACAAATTATTAATCCATCACAGGTGCCTGTTGCGACTCCTGCTCCGTTAGCTGTACAAACTACTGCAACTGATTTGGATGTAGCTAATAAAGAGAAAACGACTCAGAAAAGTGAGGTAAATGATGACGACAAATACATAACCGTAAAAGCCTCAATGATTGGCACTTTTTATAGATCATCTGCTCCTGACAAGCCTCCATTTATCAATATTGGTGATACTATCAAAGAAGGAGATACAATCTGTATTATAGAAGCTATGAAATTATTTAATGAAATCGAATCTGAAATTAGTGGAAAAGTCATTAAAGTTTTAGTAGATGATAATACGCCTGTTGAATTTGATCAGCCACTTTTCCTCATTGATCCATCATAATTTTATTTTATTATGTTTAAAAAAATTCTAATTGCCAACAGAGGGGAAATTGCTTTAAGAATCATTCGTACCTGTAAAGAAATGGGAATCAAAACTGTAGCAGTATATTCTAAGGCAGATGAAGCTAGTTTACACGTAAGATTTGCAGATGAAGCGGTTTGTGTTGGCCCTGCAGCTAGTAGTGATTCTTATTTAAAAATATCAAATATTATAGCAGCTGCGGAAATAACAAACGCAGATGCAATCCACCCAGGCTATGGATTTTTAGCTGAAAACTCTAATTTTTCCAAAATATGTGCTGAAAATAATATAAAATTTATTGGAGCCTCTCCAGAAATGATTGATGGTATGGGGGACAAAGCTGCCGCTAAAGAAACAATGAAAAAGGCAGGCGTCCCAACAATTCCTGGATCAGACGGGCTAATTAAAAACTTTGAAGAATGTAAGAAACTAGCAAAGGAAGTAGTTGGTTATCCAATAATGCTTAAAGCAACAGCAGGAGGGGGAGGAAAAGGTATGAGACTAGTATGGAAAGAAGAAAATTTAGAGGATGCTTGGAATAGTGCTAAGACCGAAGCTAAAGCAGCTTTTGGTGATGATGGAATGTATATGGAGAAATTTATCGAAAATCCTCGACATATTGAAATTCAAATAATCGGAGACAAAACAGGTAAGGCCGCACACCTTTCAGAAAGAGACTGTTCAATACAAAGAAGACATCAAAAATTAGTAGAAGAAACACCTTCTCCGTTTATGACTGATAAGCTTAGAGAAGATATGGGTAATGCTGCAATTAAAGCTGCAGAGTCTGTAAAATATGAAGGGGTCGGTACTGTTGAATTTTTAGTAGATAAACATCGAAACTTTTACTTTATGGAGATGAATACTAGAATTCAAGTGGAGCACCCTGTAACTGAGGAAGTCGTTGATTATGATCTGATAAGAGAACAAATTAAAGTTGCTGCGGGTATAAAAATATCTGGTAAAAATTATTCACCTCAGCTACATGCTATTGAATGTAGAATTAATGCAGAGGACCCTTATAATGACTTCAGACCATCACCTGGAATGATTAACAACTTTCATGCTCCTGGAGGCCATGGTATCAGAATCGATACACATGCATATGCAAATTATATGATTCCTCCATATTATGATTCTATGATTGCTAAATTAATTACAGTTGCTCAAACTAGAGAGGAAGCAATTTCAAAAATGGAGAGAGCATTAGATGAATTTATTATTGAGGGCATTAAAACAACAATACCTTTTCACAAAAAGTTAATGAAAAATCAAGACTTTCGCAAAGGAAATTATACTACAAAGTTTATGGAAGACTTTGAATTTTAATTAATAATTATTTTTTTTAGCTATTAGTTTATAACTACTTGCTTTATCACATTGCCATTTTCAGAAACAATCTTCAAAAAATAAACACCTTGCTGGTCAATCTCAATTGGAAAAGAATTAAATCTAGCTAAAAACTTACCACTAGCATCAAATAAACGAATAGAATATATTTCTATATCATTTAAAATATCAATATTTCTAGTTGAAGGGTTAGGGAACACATCTATTTTTAAATTTATTGAATTGTATATAGTATTTATATTACTTAGCTCAGACCATCTTTTTTCAAACTCTTGTAAGTAAATATTTGCAATAGTTGCGTCATGTATAATTAAGGTGTTTTCATCAGAATTATTTTCTGCATTGTTACTCCAATTATGAGAGCCTGTAATTAAAATTGGTTCTGAAGCAGTAACATTTGCATCAGCTATTGCATATTTATGATGAAAAGAATTTGGGACACCAGTATGTGAACGCATATTAACACCGTTAGATTGTAAATTAGCAAATTCACTTCCCGTGGAGTTTTCATCTTCAATAATACCTCTGATACTTATTCCAAACTCATTATTTTTATCAATAATAGTCTGCGCTAAATCGTCCCTAGTGAAGCTTAGTAAACCGAACTCAAAAGAATAATCAACTGATTGAATGACCTTATTTATTTGAGATGTAGTTTGATCGGAGGGAGAAAAGTATAATTCTATTTGCTTTCCAGCGACATTAAATTTATGGGGAGTATTGTCAATTTTTTGACTTCCAAAATTTCCTGCCCACATCTCTTCAAACTCTAAAGTATAAGCTTTAGCTAAGGCTTGATCTTGAATAAATATAATATTGTTGTAATCGTTAAATAAATTGGATGGATTAGACCAATTAGTAGATCCACCCATTATCCATGAATTATTAGTAGAATTTGCATCTACAATAATAAATTTATTGTGCATAATGCCTGGAAGACTAGGATTTCTGTAAACAACAGGAATATTAGGATGTAAATTTGATAACATAGAGTTAACAACATCATCATCCGCAATGTATCTAACTGAGACGCCTCTGTTATAAGCATCATTAATTGCATTTGCAATTGTTCCATCTGAAGCATTATATACACAAATATCCAAACTTGTTTGCGCAAGGTCCATGTAAGCCTTTATAGTATCATTAAAATATGTTGTTATGTTTTGTGCATCTGTACCTGTAGAAAAAGAATTGTCTACTGAATGATTAAAGTACGGACGTATAGCCCCTGTCGAGTTAGAAGCAGTTGAAAACAATCCAACAGAGGAGAAAGCCGTGTCATTTCCATTAATAGAAAAACATTCTACATAATAAAAAGTAGCAGGGTCAAGGCCTGTTAAACTTACTGTATGTGTCATATTGCTTCCTCCATTATTAACTATAGTGCCCAAAGCAGGAGATATACCGTAATTATAATTTGCTGAAGAGGAATCAGATACACTCCAAGACAAATCAAAACCTGAAGAAGTAATATTAGTTTGCTCAACCGCTGAGGTAAATGACAGTGCTCCTGAAGAAATAATATCTGAACTATCTCGAGGCAGAATTTGATAACCATCATTGGCAGGAACAATAAATGTGTATTGAGATGATATACCAATTAATGTTACTGGCCCTATAGGTATCATTGAATTTTCAAGTGGACTTCCTGACTTTATATACACTTTTCCTTGTTGTCCACCAGAGTTAAAATCATGCGTGCCAACAGTAAAAACAGAGCCTCCATTATTAAAAATTGTATTATTAATTTGTACCAATTCGGCCTCAGTGTCTTCTCCAATCATTGCAGGAGTTACTGATTGTGGTACTGGAAGAGGGTTATTTGAAGAATGAATAATTGGGCTTCCTGCAACATAAACCTCAAGCAATCCATTGTAATCAGCTAGCTCTCCAGTGACTGATATACTGTCTCCTCTTAAAACATTTGACAAATAGTTATTTGTGGTCAAGTCGTATAATGCTATTCCTGCTGTACCATCTTCAATATATCTAATTATACCCATTTCGTCACCGTTTGTTACAATACCTGTAATTGTAACTGATGAACCTAACACTTGAGTTCTTGCAGTTGCAATATCTTGTTGAGCAAATGTTATACATGAAATAAATGCCAAAATTATTATTAGTGTTCTTTTCATATCAATTGTTTAATTAAAAAATATTAAAATATATATCTTGCTGACAAAGTATACCTTCGTCCTAATCCAAAAAAGACTCCTGCAGATTTAGCATCAAAATCTTGATAATTTGAATTATATGGATCATTATTTTGAGAATCTGATATATATCTCTCATTAAATAAGTTTAATATACTTAATTTTAAGTCTAGCTTGTTGTTGTCCCATAGCTTGAATTTGTAGCCTGCATGTAAATCAATTAAGTTATATGAAGGTATTTTCCAACTTTGTCTACCTGCATTTACTCCGTTCAACGATAATGGATCAAAGTCAGAAAAATATCTTGAAAAATTAGTTCCTCTAATTTTTATGTAAGTGTTAATGTTTGGTTCGTATCTCAAACTAAAACCTTTTTGCGTTTGAGCTGCGTCACCTACATGAACACCTTCTGCATCGAAAGTCGCAACTATTTCATTTCCAAAATCGTCAGTAATTGGATTATTGTTGTCGTCCGTAAATCTAACTGTATCAGATGATGCCCATTTCCAGTTTCCAAATGAAACTAATGCTTCTAATGTAAGTTTTTGAGTTAATCTAATTGCCAAATCAAGCTCAGCTCCCTTATGTAATGCGTCCATACCGTTAATATTTGCCCTGTATGGAATATCATCTACCAAAACTGTAACACCTCCATTAGACGGCTTATTTTCCCACTGTGTATAATAGACGTTAAAGTTAGTGGAATATTTAGAAGACCTGAAAGAATGACCCCATTCAAAAGCTTTAACTATTTCATTTTTTATGTCTCTAAACAAGGTATTATCGTAATAATACACGTTATTAAATCTTGGAGCTTTTGAAATATATCCAATATTAAAAAATACATTGTTGTTTTCATCAATATTTAAATTTGCTCCTGTCTTTAAAGTATAGCCTCTAATCCACTTCCAATCTGTTTCAGCATTTTTGGCCTCTTTGGAGTTCATTGTATATGCAACACCATTATGAATAATAGTATCCTCCACCATTTCTTTAGTAGCTCCAGTTAAATTACCATTTTCATCATATGTCGGCCTTGTCATAACAGATGTTCCGAGAGCTTCATAATATGTAGTATCTGCTAAAACTAAATCCTTCTTTTTAAAATAATCTATTCTTTTATATGCAGAATTTGAAGCAGAAATATTAAAGAATGTACTTAGCATGCCATTACTGTACTCGGCTTGAGAAAAAACTCCACTCCATTTAACTATTCCATCATTATGATAACCAACCTTATCTCCCTCTCTTTTAATTTCTGAATCCTGCAATCCATTTTCCCCATCCAGAGCATAATCTGCACCTAACAAATCATAAACTTCTCTATAATGCTCTCCTCTATAATACCTCATATCTAGGCCTCCAGAAAGATTAATTTCATCATTTACTTGTAAATTTAAAGTTGATAATCCTCCATACCAATAATGATTATTTATTGAACTCCTCAGATAAGTTCCTGCTTTATTTTCGTTGAGAAAATAAAGTCCGTCAATATTATTTTTATTTGCATTATATGCCTCTTGAAGATTATACTGACCTTCATCATCATAATTATTTGTATTGCCACTTAAACCTGTTCCTCCACCATTACCTAACGAAACATATAAAATATTGGATACATAAAATTTTTCAGAAGCAGTCCAAAAATGTCGTAATGAAAATTGAGGTTTATGATAATAATTTTGTTTAGTATTTAGCATACCTCTTTCATGTATTGTATCACCATTTGCGTTGACACTCCACCTATTTAAATAGCCCCAATGTTTATTATATTGAGTTCCTTTATTTACAATTCTATTTGTAAAATCTGATGTGTCACCCAGAGCTCTAGCAAAAGTGGTATCATAGGTTGCTATGTCACTTTTATAAGATCTTTGTCCATGCTTTTGCGGAGCACCCATAGCTGATAGACTTAAAACATGCTTGCCTATTTGCTTTTGAACCTTTAAGTAATAAAAATATCCTTGAGTCCATGTCTCATCAACAAACCCCATACCATTTTTATACGAACCGGCAAGTGTATATCCCCAACCACCTTTTAACTTACCTGAATTATAACCAACTGAGGTTCTTGTTCTTCCAAAACTTCCAACAGATTGCTTAATAACGCCAGAGGATTTATTTCCTGTTCCTTTTGTCAAAATATTCATTGTCCCTCCAACAGATGGAATTGCAATTTTAGAAGCTCCTAACCCTCTTTGTACTTGAATGTTAGATGTTACTGCATCTAAACCAAACCAATTACTCCAATATACCCAGCCATTCTCCATATCATTAACAGGTATTCCGTCAATCATTACAGCTACATTTCGTTGGTTGAATCCTCTAATTGTAATTCTTGCGTCACCATCACCACCTCCACTTTGTGTAGCGTAAACACCAGGTGTTGAGTTTAAAACCATTGGTATATCTTGAGAGGCTAACTCCTCACTTATTTTTTTCATAGGTATTGTTGAAAATGCAACTGGAGTCTTTCTTTCTCTAGCAACATCAGAAACAATTTGTACTTCATTTAATAGTTTGGTTTCTAATTTAAAGTTAATTATTTGAGGATCTTTAGAAATTAAAACTTTACGATTTACTACTTTGTAACCGACATATGAAACTTGAATACTTCTTTCTCCTGGTTGAGTATAAAATAAGAAATTACCCTCAAAATCTGTCGCAGTTCCCAAGCCCTTGCCAAAAACTATTGTAGCCCCTATCAGCGGCTCACCTGTATTGGCATCTGTAATTTTTCCACTTACAGAAACCTGTGAAAAAGAACTAAAAAAACTAAATAATAAAAAGTAAAAAATGAGTTTTTTCATGAAAAAATCTTATTCAACAACTAACTTAGATACAGAGCTTTTACCATTTGAAAAACTAATGTGTACAATGTATAAACCAGAAGACAGATCCTCTGTATAAATTGTATTTTGAAAAGATAAATTCTTTCCAATTACATTTTTTAATGAAATTTCTTTAATTTCAAAATTCGAGTTTATTTTGACTTGAGAACCCTTAATAGCAGGATTTGGATAGAGAACAAAAGATGGGTCTGTTAAATTTTCTGATATATTTGATGTGCTAAAACAATCACAATTATGAGCTCCTAAGCTCGTGTATGTAGCGTCAGGTAAAGAATCATACTCTAAAGAAGGGTCAAATAAGATTGGATTTTGAGTAACGCCGTTTTGCACAGATGATTTTCTAATTAATGTTTGTCTTTTTGTCCACCAAGTACCTCCGTTTGCGTCAGTGTATCCTGCGGAAATATCATCTGTCCATGCTGCACCAGGATCTTCTCCAACTTTACCAAAAATATCAATGATATTTCCGTTTTTCTCAATAGTCATAGCGTCGTCACCATTGAAATAAAATGTATTATTAGCACTGTAGTCTCCACTACAATGATCGTTCAATAAGGCAAAAAAAGCTGGATCTACAGGTAGTGACCAGTAGGTTGAAACCCAAACAGAATCTTGTTGCCCATTACCAACCACTACAACATCTCCAGAATTAATCGTTCCTGAAAGCTGCCATACTTCTGGATTAGAACTTGATCCATTACCATATCTGTTAATTGTATAGTCTGATAAATCTATATCAAAACTTGTAGGATTATAAATTTCAATTGCATTATTGTTTCCAGGTCCTTCGACATATTCAGAAATAAATAAATCTGAACATATGCTGATTTGAGCACTTAAGCTAAGAGTAAAAGTCATTGATAACAAAAACAGATATTTTTTCATTTTTTTTTTTTTTTTGATTTATGCTGCTAAACTACAAAAAGTAAAATATAAAATATTATCAAAATATTAAATAAATTTTATATTTGAAATTATATAAGATTATCATGAAAAATAAAATCGACTCATTTAAAAAATATAAAGATGAATACAAAAAAAGTATTCAAAATCCTCAATTGTTCTGGAAAAAACAAGCTGAGCAATTTAGATGGGAAAAAAAATGGGATACAGTTCTAAAATGGGACTTTAATAAACCAGATGTAAAGTGGTTTGAAGGAGGAAAGTTAAATATTACTACCAACTGTATTGACAGGCATTTAAATAAAAACGGTAACAAAACTGCAATTAAATGGATTCCAAATAACGCCAAAGAAGACACAATAAATATAAATTATTCTCAATTGCATAAGCAGGTATGTAAATTCTCTAATGTACTTAAAAAAAATAATATTAAAATAGGTGATCGTGTATGTATTTATATGCCTATGGTACCTGAACTTGTGATTGCAGTCTTAGCATGTGCCCGTGTTGGCGCAATTCACTCTGTTGTTTTTGCTGGTTTTTCTGCAACCTCTTTAAAAGACAGAATTAATGACGCCAGCTGTAGCCTTTTAATTACATCTGACGGAGGATTTAGGGGCAATAAAATTATTCCCTTAAAAAATATTTCTGACGAGGCTATGAAAGAAACACCCTCAATAAAAAAATGTATTGTCTTAAAAAGAACAAAAACAAGAGTAAATATGCACAACAATAGAGATGTTTGGTGGCATGAAGAAATGTTAAGCGCCAGTGAAAAATTTAATGCTGAGACAATGGATTCTGAAGATCCTCTTTTTATATTATATACATCTGGGTCTACTGGAAAACCAAAAGGAATCCTTCATACTATAGCTGGATATATGCTATATACAGCATATACTTTTAAAAATGTTTTTCAGTATAATAATAAAGATATTTATTGGTGTACAGCAGATATTGGATGGATAACGGGGCATTCCTACATTATATACGGCCCTTTGCTTAATGCAGCTACATCTGTAATGTTTGAAGGTGTTCCGTCTTACCCTCATGAGGGAAGATTTTGGGAAATTATTGAAAATGAAAAAATTAATATATTCTATACTGCACCAACTGCAATAAGAGCCTTACAAGCTAAAGGAGCAAAATTTGTTACACCTTTTAATTTAAAATCTCTAAAAGTTTTAGGAACTGTTGGAGAGCCCATAAATGATGATGCCTGGAAGTGGTATAGCAAACATGTTGGAAACAACATGTGTCCAATTGTAGATAGCTGGTGGCAGACAGAAACCGGTGGAATAATGATTTCTAATTTAGCTGGTGTGACCCCTTCTAAGGCGACATTTGCTACACTTCCTCTTCCTGGTATCCAACCTTGTATTGTAGATGATAAAGGTAATGAAATTAATGATTCAAATACTGAAGGAAATCTTTGTATTAAGTTTCCATGGCCATCAATTGCGCGCACTATATATGGTGATCACAGAAGGTTTAAAGACACTTATTTTAAAAAATTTAAAAATAAATATTTTACAGGAGATGGTGCATTAAAAGACAAAGATGGAATGTATAAAATTACAGGTAGAGTAGATGATGTTATTATTGTCTCCGGACATAATTTAGGTACTGCAGAAATTGAAAGTGCCATTAATCAACATAAAAATATTTGCGAAAGCGCAGTTGTAGAATTTCCACATAAAATTAAAGGGCATGGAATTTATGCATTTGTCATATTTCGTGAACTACCTAAAAATCTAGATCAACAAAAAAAAGAAATCAATAATTTGATATCTTCTAATATAGGTCCAATTGCAAAAGCTGATAAAATACAATTTGTAGAAGGCTTGCCAAAAACAAGATCTGGCAAAATTATGAGACGTATATTAAGAAAGATTGCTAGTGGTAAAACTCATTCTTTAGGTGACACAAGTACTTTGGTTGACCCTTCAATTGTTGATAAAATTAAATCAAATAGAAAATAATTACTAAGATTATATACTTTTGCAGCGTGTCAGACAGCTTAATTATCATACCAACCTTTAATGAAAAAGAAAATATTGAGAAAATCATAAAAAAAGTGTTTTCTCTAAAAAAACAGTTTAACATACTAATTGTCGATGATAATTCTCTTGATGGCACAGCTAGTATTGTTAAAACACTACAAAAAAAATACCCTGAAAAATTATTCATTAAAGAACGAAGTAAAAAGTTAGGGCTAGGTACCGCTTATATTTATGGTTTCAGGTGGGCTCTTAAAAAAGATTATGAATTCATTTTTGAAATGGATGCAGATTTTTCACATAACCCCGACGATCTAATCAAGTTATATGAAATGGTAAAAAACAATAATGCAGATTTAGCTATTGGTTCAAGATATGTTAAGGGGGTTAATATTGTTAATTGGCCTATGAGTAGACTGCTTTTATCTTTCTTTGCTTCAAAATATGTTAAAGTAATAACTGGCATGCCAATACATGACTCTACTGCAGGATTTAAATGTTACAAAAAGAAAATTTTACAAACAATACGACTTGATAAGATCCAATTTGTAGGTTATGCATTTCAAATTGAAATGAAGTTTAAAGCGTGGAAATATGGCTTTAAAGTCGTCGAGGTACCTGTGATTTTTACTGACAGAAAGGAAGGCGTATCTAAAATGTCAGGCGGAATATTTTTTGAAGCAGTGTTTGGTGTATTACAAATGAAAATAAAAAGTATGTTTAAAAACTGGGGAAAATAAAATGCAAATATTAATAAAAAATGCTTGCGTAGTAAACGAAAATAAAATTTTTTCTTGTGATATTCTTATACAAAATCAAAAAATTTATAAAATTGCCAAAAATATTGATTCTTGTGCTGAAAAAGTTATAGATGCAGATGGCTTATTTTTAATTCCTGGTGTTATTGATGATCAGGTTCATTTTAGAGAGCCAGGATTAACACACAAGGCCACTATTGGTACTGAAAGTAAAGCTGCAATTGCAGGTGGCATTACGTCATTTATGGAAATGCCAAACACTAAACCCCAAGCTTTGACACAAAAGCTTTTAGAAGATAAATTTAAAATAGCATCTGAGAATTCTTTAGCAAATTTTTCATTTTTTATGGGTGCTAGCAACGATAATCTTGATGAAATACTAAAAACAAACCCAAAAAATGTTGGTGCTATAAAAATATTTATGGGCTCATCCACAGGAAATATGTTGGTAGATAATAAAAAAGTCTTAGAAGAAATATTTTCTAAATCTAAAATGCCTATTGCTGTACATTGTGAAGATGAAGAAACGATTCAACATAATTTAAATATTGCAATAAAAAAGTACGGAAAAAAAATCCCAATAGAGGAGCATCCAAAAATAAGAAGTGTTGAAGCGTGCTATAAATCAAGTAAAATAGCTGTTGAATTAGCAAAAAAACACAATACTCGGCTTCACGTATTTCATGTTTCAACAGAAAAAGAATTAGAGTTGTTTGAAAACAATAACGAACTAATTAATAAAAAAATAACCTCAGAAGTGTGTATTCACCACTTGTATTTTAATGATGACGATTATAAATCTAAAGGGAATTTAATAAAATGGAACCCTTCAATAAAAAAATCTAGCGATCGTAAAGCCTTATTTGACGCATTACTAAATGACAAAATAGATGTAATTGCTACTGATCATGCTCCTCACACTTTAGAAGAAAAAAACAGAAATTATTTAGAAGCCCCATCAGGGGGGCCTCTAGTTCAACATGCTCTTAACGTTATGCTTGATTTTTATCAAAAAGGGGAAATCTCTTTAGAAAAGATTGTAGAAAAAATGTGTCATAACCCTGCAATTTGCTTCAGTATTGAAAAAAGAGGATTTATAAAAGAAGGGTACTATGCAGACCTAGTTCTAGTAGATTTAAACAAGTCTTGGCGAGTAAGTAAAGATAATATTCTTTATAAATGTGGGTGGTCTCCATTTGAAGGCAAAATATTTAATAGTAAAGTTACTCACACATTAGTAAACGGAAATATCGTTTATGAAAACGGTGTTTTTAACGAAGAGAAAAAAGGAATGCGGCTAATATTTGAAAGATGAGGCGCTTAGTAAATTTCAATTTTTTTAATCAGACTTACACACACTGTAGTTGTTTTTTTTAGCTAGAATTTTAAACTCATTTAACGATATACCTTTAGCTAATGCTTCACAACACGGCATGGATCCGTCTTCTAAAAAAATACATTTTGTTGGACCATCGGTAGCATAACACCCAAGTGAACACCATTTTTCGCAAGTATCTTGACACACAATATCTTTTTTTTGTGATGAACAGCATGAAATGAAAAAAACTAGAACAAAAAAAGTTAGCGTCTTTGAAATTATGTTCATATAATTAAATTTCTAAAATTATATTGCAAAGTTAATAATATATTTGCACAATGAAAGTTTTTACAATTTGCCTTTTAATTCTTTTTAGTTGCCAAAAAATACAAAATAACGATAGTGATATATTATCAAAAAAAAAATTCTCAGCAGTTTTTAAAGAAATTCATTTGGTAGAAGCCGAGTTTGAAGTTAATGAACGAAATGGTGTCAAAAATGCCTATGATATTTTATTAAGTAGTTATAATGATATTTATCAAAGAAATAAAGTTAATGAAAAAGACTTTAAAATAGCACTGGACTATTATGCAAAAAGTCCTGAAATGCTAGAGCAAATATACATTGATATTTTAGGTGATTTAAAGCAAGAAAAAACTATTCTTGATCAGCAAGAAACCAACTAACATATTTACGTATTGTGTAATCAAAATCTGTAAATTCAAAAGATAAAAAATCCTTTATTTTTGTTGAATCATAAGATTTGCTACTCATTGCGGAGTTAGCAGTTTCTCTTGTTATAAGAGGGCTTTTGCCAGTCACA
>TARA_B100000963_G_scaffold269116_1_pt1 | contig 18227 bp, 18 predicted proteins | sample TARA_B100000963 | Tara Oceans TARA_B100000963 (sample SAMEA2622097) | marine metagenome | biome: marine biome (ENVO:00000447); feature: surface water layer (ENVO:00002042); material: "saline water (ENVO:00002010), including plankton (ENVO:xxxxxxxx)" | depth 5 m | reverse complement strand
ATCACAAAAGGGAGGAAGTATTGCTAGTAGTTTTTTTAGATTTTTAGCAGATTCTTATGAAAAAGAAAGTATTGAAGACAAAGAAAGAAAACAAGAATTAAAAACAAAACAAAGACAAGAACAACGAGAAAAAAATTTAAATAGAGAAAGAGTAAATGAGGAAATTTATGAACGAGAAAAGAGAGAAAATGAACAAGATGTACAAAAACATTATGAAGATGAAAATTTAAGAATTATAGATACTAACAATGATAAGTCGCAAGAAATAGTTAATAATTTTGAGGGCGGTGGTCCAGCTGAAGCAATATTACTTGCTTCACTAATTGGTGCTAAATTAGGGTTTAAAAAGAAAAAACGTAAATCAAAAAAAAAGAAACGTAAATCTCGAAAAAAAAGACGCAGGTCCAAAAAAAAAACTAAACGTCGCAAATAAAATTGATTTAAATTATTAACTTATTATAAAAAGTAATTTAATAATTTATTGATTATGGATAATAATAATTTGAATAAAAATATAAAAGCACTTTTAAAATGGAGAGGATTAAATATAACTGAAGAAAATATTAAAAATATAGAACAAAATGAAATAACGTGTAGTTATAATGGTTTCGTGGATTTTACTATTTTAAGAAAAAAATTAGATTTGGATAGTTTTAGAAATCAATATCAGAAAAAAACAGGAGAATCTTGGAAAAAAGCTACAATTCAAAAAATATATAAAGCATCAATAGTATGGTCATTTTAAATATAAGAATTTATATTGAAAAAATAAAATTATTTATGTTTTTTTTTTGAAAATAAAATATTTATTTATAAAAATGTCAAATATTTTTGAAAGCAGTTTAAAAGATTTAAAAGAAAGAATTGGTTCAATGGAAATTAATGCAAATACAATTGTAACTGTGTTGAGATTTGCAATGGAAGTAGTAGAAAGTACTCAACTTAAGGGAGAAGCACAAAAAACATTGGTAATAAAACTAGTAAAACAAGTTGTTGTAGATGCACCAATAAGTGATGATAAAGAAAAATTTCTTTTAGATTTAGTTGATAACGGAATTATTGGTGATATGACAGAATTAGTTGTATCAGCTACGAATGGTGAAGTCGATGTTAATTCAGCCGTAAAAGTAGCATCTACTTGTTGTATTTCATTTATAAAAAAAAGAAAATAATAGGGTTAATATATATATATTATGAATTATATATTAGGTTTAACAATAATAGGTGCAATAACAGGATTATTTGGAGGATTAATTGGCGGTGGTGCTGAAATTTTGATTGTTCCTTTATTAACTGTTTTTGGTTTATTACGCAATCTTAAAAGTAGAATAGGTACTTCGTTATTTATGTTGTTACCTCCAATTGGTTTATTTGCAGCAATTAAATTTTATAAACAAGGTTATGTTGATATATTTGCAGCATTATATATGGGTTTAATATTTACAATTTTTGCTTCAGTTTCTTCTGGAATAACAATTAAAATAGATAGAGATACTTTAAGAAAAGGTTTTGGTATTTTTACTATGATTTCTGGTTTGTATATTTTTTTAAATAAAGAAAAATAATTAAATACTAATTGTTACACCAAAAAATTTTTTATTTCTTTTTCCTGGATTTATTTCAATAGAAACATCTGTTAATTTATTATCCCTCCAACATTTCAATAATAAATTTGTTTCTGTTTCCTGATATTCAAAACAATTTGTAATTCTATTTTGATTTATAAATTGTTGAACTCTATTATCTACATAAAATTGTGGAATTCTAGTCCATAACCTTGGTTTATTAGCTTGTACACATAATAAGAGTAATAAAAAAATAAAAATTCTCATTTTATAAAGTAAAAAAAATGTTTAAAGTAATTTTAAAATATATATTAATTAATATTTAGAATATATATATATATGAAAAATACATGTGCTTCATGTGTAGGATTATCTGTGAATAGTATAATAAAAATAAACAACGATAAAAAACCAGAATGGTTAAAAAAGTTTGATTATGTAGAAAATTTTATAAGAAAAAATGATAAAGAAATTAAAATAAAAAAACAAAAAAATACGGATACAAGTTTAATATTAGACGTTGGTAAAAATAAAGCAAATAGATATGTTTTATATTGGGCAGCAAGTAAAGAAAAAAAAAATGAAATATTGATAAAAGATGCAAAAAAAGCTTATGGTAATTTTAAAAATCATGGTATATCAAAAGTTAATAAAAATGGAAAAGTAAGATTATATTTTAATTGTCCAAGACCATATAGTACCATAGAAAAGGGAAAAAAAAACAGAGAAACATTTTATAGACATATTCACTTATGTTTTTCAAATATTAATTGTAATAAATGGTTAGATAAAGTATATACCAAAATAGTAGTATGTAACTACACATTGAAAGAAGTAATGTTTAAACATAAAACAGGTTCGATTGTATTGATAAATGCTTTACCATGTGAATATTATCAAAAGTCTCATATAGAAAATTCTTTTAATATACCATTTAATAAAGTAAATAAAATGTCTCAAACTGACTTATTTAGTTGGTTTAGAGAAGTTATAAAAGTTAATTATCCAAAATTAAACAAACTATTACAACAAAAAAAAATAAATGTATACGAATTACCTATCGTAGTTTATTGTGCACATAAAGATTGTGATGCAAGTGAACAATTAGCAAAAAGTTTATTAAAAAAAGGGTTTGTAAATATTTCTGATTTTACAGGAGGAATGAGAGAATACTTAAAATATTATTAAGCATAATAATTTGTCCATTCTCTAGCAGTTAAATCATATTGTAATCTATTTTTAACGTAAATATCAGCAATTTCAGGTACTAATGGATCATCAGGATTAGGATCGGTGAGTAGAGAACAAATGGAAATAAGAACTTTTGAAATAGTTAATGCTGGTGACCAGTTATCCTTTAAAATATCCAAACAAATACCACCGGCCATATTAATATTAGGATGATAAATTCTGGTAGTAAATTTTACTTTGGGTGGTTTAAATGGATAATTTGGCGGGAATTCTATTAATAGATTAAAAATCCCACCCTCATAAACGGAACCCTGTGAACCATAAATTACAGCTTCCCACTTATACATATCTCCATCTTTTGGCGCCGCAGAACAATTTGTAGGTGGGTCATTTTTAAAATCTTCATATTCCTTTTCTAAACGATTAGTAGCCATTATCAATATATTATTTAGTTAATTATATTTATATTATTTATTATATAATTATAATCAATTTTGATTAACTTTTATTCCTTTGACTGAAAAATAAGCACTAAAAAAAAAGAACTTTTGATGCGGAAAAAATGATTATTTATAAACAAAATTTTATGTATATGACTGATAAATATTATACAGAACAAATATTAACTTATATGGGTAATAAAAGAAAATTTGTAGAAAAAATAGAAACAATAATTAGATATATTGAACATGTTGAAAATAAACCAGAAAAATCGTTAAGAATTGGAGAAGCATTTAGTGGTAGTGGTATATTATCACGAGTATTTAAAAATAATTCTTCTTATTTTTGTGTAAATGATATTGCTGGTTATTCACAAACTTTAAATAGATGTTATCTGTCTAATCCAACTAAAACAGAGAGAATAATTATAAATTCTCTCATTGATAAAGCAAATGAATTTGTGGAAAATAGTGAAGAAGAATATGAAAAATTTATTTCCAAACATTGGTCATTTAATGATAATAGTCAGGATAAGAAAAACAGACGTTTATATTATAGTTATGAAAATGCTTTAAGAATAGATAAATATATGCATTACATAAAAACAATACATAAATCACATCAACATTTTTTATTAGCTCCTTTATTAGTGAAATGTTCAATGCATAACAATACTAATGGACAATTTTCAGCATTTTATAAAGATGAAAACGGTATTGGTAAATTGGGGGGAAAAAAAGAAGTAGATTTAAAAAGAATAGAAAAAAAAATAACTTTGCCTTATCCATTATTTTCAAAAACAAAATCAAAAAAAAAAGTTTTCAGAATGGATGCTAATAAATGGGTAAAAGAAATAAAAGAAGTTGATATCATGTATTTAGACCCACCATATAATAAACATCCCTACAATATATATTACTTTTTACTTGATATAATAAATAACTGGGATACAAATATTGAAATTCCAAAAACAAATAGAGGACAACCAAAAAATTGGAAAAAATCAGAATATAACAGTTTTAAAAAAGCAAAAGAAGCATTTAATGAATTAATTAATAATATAAAATCAAAATGGATTGTTTTATCTTATAATGATGGGGGAATTATTCCACTTAATGAAATAGATGAAATATTAGAAAAGAAAGGCAATGTTCAAAAAATACCCATAGAACACTTGGTTTATAATAAATTAAAAGGTATTGCTTCTTATAAAAGACAGGGTGAAAATAAAAAAGTGAGAGAATTTTTATGGATAGTACGATGTAAAAAATAAAATTGATATGTTAATTATTATAATTATTGAATAATAATTAACATCATGGTTGTATTCACAAGATTATTGTATTGTTTTGATGAAGTAAAGATAAATTTGCTGTTATCTATATTGAAAAAAGAAGATTTTAAAGAAGTTGTTTTTTGGGCAATAGAATTATATGAAAGCAAATTTGAAGAAGAATTAATAAATTTAATTTGGAAAATATATTATGATTTCTTTGGATTGAAAACAAGTTTTAGTTTACTTAAATATAAAAATGATATTAGAAAATATAATGAAACAAAAAAATTTGTATTTATATGTAGCTTTTTAAATAAATTATTTCAATCGAAATACACATTTGATATATTTATTTTAAGACACTTCTTTAAAAATAGACAAATAAATGATTTAAAAGCAGAAAATTATGAAAAGATAGTAAAAGTAGTTTTTTCAAAAAATAGACCAGAATTGGTAAATAAATTTTTAAAATTAGGGTTAAATTTTAAAGAAGAAAAAGAATTAATAAAAATGGTAGAAAAAATTAAAGGGAAAATAAAATTTAAATGTAATGAATATTATTCAGATTTATATCACAAATTAATAGTTTATTTATATAGTGAAAATTTAAAAATCAAAACATCATTAAAAAGTATAAAAAAACCAATCATGAAATTTATAGAAAAGATACAAAATATAGATTTAACAACTCCAGAAAGGATATTACAAACATATAGAATATATGAAATATCACCATTGACTAGTTGTTTTAATTTACAGAGAGAATTATTAAACAAAGAAATAACAGAGTGTTTTTGGTATCATTGGAAGTATTATGCATATAATTGTAAATGGTGGAAAGAAAAAATGGAAAAATGTAAACATATAAAAGATGATAAAAAAAAAGAAATTATTTTTACAAATGAAGATGAGATGGAAGATTTTTATAAAACATATAGTTATGAATTAGATGAGTTAAATTATGAAACAAGAAATAAAAGTACAAAAACTTTAAATTATAACATTGGATTAAGTGATTTGCTACTAGAATTAGATGAAAAATTAAAATTGATTTTAAATATTTCTAATAAAATAGAGATATTTAAAAACAAATATTAAACTATATTATATAAAATGGTCAAAAATAAACAGGGAGGAAACCGCCATAAAAAAATGGCAAGGAAGAATGTTAAACCACAGGGTTATAAACCAAAAATGAGATATGCAGTAGACGGTGAAACTTATGCAAGAGTTATTAAAATGAATGGACAAGGAAACGTAGACGTATTGTGTAATGATAAGATTGTTAGGCTATGTGTAATTAGGAGAAAATTTCGTGGGAGAAATAGGAGGGATAATACCGTGAAACTTGATGGTATTTTGCTAGTTGGATTGAGGGATTGGGAGTATCGGGCAGAAGGAAAAAAACCGAAGGTTGATCTATTATATGTTTACTCTGACTCGCAAATGGCTGAACTAAAAAAAAATGCTGGATTTAACAGTGAAATTCTACCTGATTCAGTACAACAAGAAGATGATAATATTGTTTTTACACATAATATTGATGATGATGAAGATTTGATTGCACAAGAACAAAAACAAAAAAATAAAAGTTCTTCTAGTGAAAATAATAAAATAATGGATATTGATTTTGATGATATTTAATTTAAACTATTAAGAATAGCTTGTTGTAGTTCAGCATCGGCATCTCTGTCAGTAATTGAATTTTCTATTGTATCTAATGTATTACTAATGTGTAAATCGAGCATACGAATTAATTCCAAAATAGTGTTTCTACTTATAACAGTGTTATTATTTGTTGATAAATTATCTACTATATTTTGATATGCTGAAACTTGGTCTAAATTTAATGCATCAATTAAATTATTTCTTATATTATTAGGATTAGGACTATCATTTTCTTCTTCATTTTCTGGTTGTTTTTCTTCTCCATTAGCAGAAACTTCAGTTGATTCCAATTCAAATCTACAAATTGGACATGTTGCACTTTCTTCGGTTACCCATTTTATTAAAGCTTCTTTATTAAAACAATGTTTGCATGGTAATACAGCAACAATATCATTTTCATTGAAATCAACCATAGTAATACAGCAACTACTTTGATCACATGTTTCACTATTATATTTTTGAAATTCTATTTGATTGTTTTTGTTTATATCAACAACATTTTTGTATGTTGCTTGGTCTTGTTCCAATGATTGATTTAAAATATCTATAAAGTTCATTTTTGTCAATCGATATATATTAGTTAATGGTATTTCTTAAAATGGATTTATTATCAATTTTAATATAATTATTCTTTAATATTTTTAATTCATTACTAAATTTATTTTTTTTGGTTTTATTAACGTGTTTAATTTTTAGTTTTTTTGTTTTATTATCTATAGAATTTTCAAGGAATAGTAAATACAGTGTATTTAAAGATTTAAAAAGTGGTATAGTTTTATCCCAATAAATATTTTGTATTTTTTTATGTTTTTTAAGAAAATTAAAGTTTGTTGGATTTTCTATAAATAATTCAACATCATCATTTGTAAGATTAAAATTATATTGTAACATTCCAACGAGTTTGTGATTATTTTTATTTTCATTAATCATTTTTATTAGGTCTTTTTTTTCAAAAATATTATTACTAATATCTATTTTTTTTTTTTTTATAAAATTTATATTTTTTTTACTAATATACAAAAATACACAATTAAAAAAATCAGTGTTTTTACTATAAAAAATTTCATATAATTCTTCATTTTTTACATATGAATTGATCCAATTCAAATCGTCCTGTAAAATATCTTCCATAAATTTAATATTAACTATTATAATTGTTTTGTGATTCTAACTAAAAACTAATAATATCATCAGTTTTTTTTGATGAAGTATCTGTAATTATTTCATTATCTTCTTCATCATCACACTGATTTTCATAATAGTTAACCACATATTGTTTCATAAATTCTTTTTCACTTTGGTCTATAACAGTTTCGCCATTTAAAAATTCATTTTCTATTTTTTTTTTCTCTTTTTTTATTTTTTTATTTTTTTCTGGTTTTTTCTTAATAGCGTCTAAAATATTAAATTGTTGTATTGTTGCACCTTTATTATTCTCCATTTTTTTCATGAAATCTTCTTTATTTTGTTTAGTTTTATAAACTTTTTTACCCCGTCTCTTTTTTTTAAAAGCATTACTTTGTCTTTTTTCATTGTTTCTTTTATATTCATTTTTTCGTTCACTCTCGATAAATTTCTTAAATCGACTCATAGTTTTATATTTTATAACAATAAATTTATATTGTTTTTAATAAATCAATTTTATTTTCTAACTATTTATTATATAATGGTAAATGCTTGGTTAAAAACTGTAAAAAAAGTAAATGCTAGATTACCCAAGGGAACTTTATTAAAAAATGTGTTAAAAAAAGCAAAAGAAGTTTATTCTAGAACAAAAAAAGTAGCTAAAAAAACCAAAAAAAGAGTTCATAGAAAAGTAAAAAAACTAACAAAGAAAGTAAAAAAAGAAAAAAAAAAGAGAAAAAGAAAAATAACTCGTCGTAGAAAAAGATAATTTAAATAAATTTAAATTTAATATTATATTATAAATATAATGTTAAATGGATTTGTAACAACTTACGGGGAAAAAGCAATAACAATTCAAACAGAGGGAGGTTATCAATATTATGGACCAAAAGAAAATATAACAGACCCAGAAATATTTACATGTTTAAGTAATAATATTAAATTTATTCCAGTAAAATTTATGGTTGATTTTAAAAATTCATCTGGTAGCACAAGGTTTGGTAAAAGATATTATGCATATGATATACAGTTGGATGCGTTAATTTTTTAAATTTTTTTCTATTTTGTTTCTTATATTAAAACTTCTTTTTTCTTCATTTCTTATTGTTTTTTTAATTAAAATATCATTTGCGTCAAAATTATTTTTAACTTGAAGCAACATATATGGAGATAAGTATTTCATAGATTCCTTAAATTTTCTTTTTAATTTAATAGGTGTTAATCTTTCTTTAAAATTTGGAGAAATATTACCTAATAAAAGATAAACAACAGATTTATTAAAATTATTTATAAGTAAATTATTTGCATTGAAAATTTTAAAGTAATTTAAATAAAGATAGGATACCATATGTGTATCCCATGTTTTCCACGAATTTTTAATAATATATTTAACAGCATCATTTATTTTCATTTTTTTGTATTCTGTAAAAGCAAAAATTAACTTTTGTTTAAATAGTTCAATAGTTTTGTTACTAATAATATTTTGAAAACTATTAAGCGACCTATGTTTACTACAAAACTTTACAGTAAATTCCTTAATTTCTTGAAAATTCATATGTCTTTTATATGTAACCATAAAACTTAAATAATGTATTTCTGGTGGATATATTGACCATTCATGAGCATCCACAATAAAAAAAGTATTTTTTAATTCTTCTCTTTTAAATTTTTTTACAAAAAAAGATAAACCAAAATCTATTATCATTGGGCTATTTGTTTCTTTATTTACAATAATATTACCACCATGCATATCAAAATGAACAATTTTTTTTTTGATCATTAAATCAATACCTTCAAGTATAGTTGGTAATAGTTTTAAAAAATTTATAAAATTATTTATATTTGTATTACCTGTAATAAAATCATTAAAAGAAATCATGTCAATATATTTCATTTTTGCTAAAAAACTTACTTGTTTATTACCTGTTTTTTTGCTTATTAATTTACAATCATCTTTTCCTTGTGTTTTTATTTGATTTAAATTCACTGGGCAAATATGTAGCAATGGAACAAAATAATCTTGATAATTTTTTATTTTTTTTATTGCAGATGATATATTGAATTCTTTTTGTATTTTCCATTTTTTAGCTATAATTAACTTACTTACAAATTTACTTTTTTTACTAGATTCATTTCCATCACAATTTAAATCTGGTTTAAAAATGCACCCATATGTTCCTTCACCAATTAACCCACCACCTTTAAGTTGATTTTCTTCATCTGGTTCGTCTGGTTCATCTAATTTTGCTACAATTTTATCCATATTTTCTATAAAAATATTTCTAACAGGAGTTAAAAGGTCCAGTAAAATAGCTTCAATAAGTTTTTCGCATAAAGTTTTTTCAGCATCTACTAGTAAGGTTCCCGTATTACTAATCTTTATTCCCGAATCATTTTTAATTCCAAAATTTTTATTAGCTCGTTTAGATAAAAATAGTAAACTTTTATGTGTTAAAAATGGTATACCTAGGAAAGCTGTTTTTGGTAAAGATTTGCACACATTAACGGCACCTTTTTTAATTCCCATTTTATTATAAATTATTTCAGGTTTTAACATATTTACTGTTTTTTTGATATTATTTATAACAGATTTCATTTTTTTTACTATTTGAGCAGTATTTAAGGGATTATCAGGGTCTTCACTATAAATATTTATACCTCCATTTGCTGATAAGTTACAGTTTAAAAACATTTTATATTTTTGTTCAACATGTTCTCTTATTCTTTTAATTAAGAATTTTTTATTTATTTCAACTGGTCTTTGTTTTTCAAAACTTTTTTGAATTTTATCCACTAAAATATCTACAATTACACCATCTACAAAATCATATTCTAATATTTTATCTTGAAATAAATCATTTTCATCTTTTTTTTTTTCACTAGGTTCTTTATTTGCCATTTTATTAATATTATCACAAATTTTCTGTAGTTTTTTTTGCGTTTCTAAACCACCACCAACAGTAACTTTAACTTCTTCTAATTTTTCTTTTTGTTTTTTTTCAAAATTTTCTAATTTTTTATTAATCTTTTCACTATCTTTCTCAAATTTATATGATTTCTTTTTTTTGTTTTTACTAAAAATTTTTTCTATTTCAGAAAATACGATTTGATATTTTTCTACTTCGTTAGCATCAATTTTTTTTATTTGATTACTGGCTTTATATCCTTCAAATTTTGCTGTAAATTTTATAGCATCAAATATAGCTTTTTGCGCTTCCTTTGGTTTATCGACAATATATTTTTTAAATCCCAAATAAATTAAAAAACTAATTAATACTAAAGAACCTATAACAATACCAGCAATCATCATACCTTTAGATGCAGCACCACCTTCTTGTATATATTTTATTTCTTTATTTTCTTCATTTTCTATATCACTCATTAATATATTATTTATATATTTATAAATTATTTTTTAACCATTTTTGATAACCGATACATTTAATAATATTAAATGATGATTCTAAATTTTTTCTAGCAATTTGTAGTGCAATTATATCAAGTTCACTTAACGTTTCTATATATTTTTTTATATTATCATGTGTATTTTCTGGATATCTAGAGAAATCTACTAATTCATCATTACTAGTATTTTCATTATTATTTCTAAACATAGCTTTATATAAAATATATTAATTCATAATTAAATATATTTTATATCAATTTAATTTTTATTTATATAAAAAATTAAGTCTTTAAAAGATTTATTTTCTATCATAATTTTTGTTAGGTCATAATCTATCTTAAAACCATTATCTATTATTAAATTAATTACTTTATCCAATTCTTCATAATTATAATATTCATTCATTTGTTTATTATAGAAAGCATAAATACATTCATGATTTGTTTTACAACAATCAAAAGTTTTAAATGGTGATAATTTAGGTTCTTTTAATTGAGTTACAAAATTATTAAATTCACTAGGTTTTCTACTCAAAGCAATAATATTTTTGTAACATTTAGTGAACCTATCTAAATATGTTAATTTATAAACTTTAATCATTCTTATATTAAAAAAATAAAAATAAATATTATATGGCAACTGCATCAAGTAAATTTACAATAGAAGATTTAATAGTTAAAAGATTATGGGTAGAAGATAAACGTATAGATAGTTTTAATCTAGGAGCACTAGTTATAAGAGATGATAATTATAACATTGGTGTGAATACAGATAACCCTGAAATAACATTAGATATTAGTGGAAATAGTGGTATAAGAATACCAGTTGGTGATGATTCTACTAAACCAAATATTAGCGAAATGACAGGAATTTTAAGATATAATAATGATTCTATAAAAGAATATTATGAATCATATATTCAGGGAAGTTGGAGACCAATAGGAGGGTCAAATTTAGAACTTTGTACTGTATCGGGTTCTAGTAAATCATCCATTTTAATAAATAAAAAGGGTCTTACTACTAGTAATAACGGTGGAAGTATAGAATTTAATTTAGAATCAGAAAGTGGAATTCAATCAAAACAAGCTAAAATTTTAGCAGAAAATGTAAGTTCTGCTGGGAATGGTTCTTTAACATTTCAAACTGCTGAAAATGATAGTTATCATGATAGAATATTTATTAAAAGTAATGGTGATGTTGGAATAGGAAATGCTTCACCAGGAAAAAAATTACATGTTACAGGTGATATACAAGCACAAGATATTTTTACAGACGGAGGTTTAAAAAATATAAATAGTATAGGAACTTTTGTTAATTTAGGTACAAACGAAATTTATTTGGGTGTAAACGGTACAACACAATTATATGTTTCTAGTAATAATAATGTAGGGATAGGAACTCAACCTAGTTCAAGTTATAAATTACATGTTAATGGTAGTATTGCTGGACAACAAATATATTCTTCATCACTTGAAAGTGCAACTATAAATGCGACTAATAAATTAGGTATCAAACAAAATAATCCACAAGTAGTTTTAGATATTAATGATACTGGTGCGATACAGTTACCCAAAGGAACAACAACACAAAGAGATAGTTTACCAACTATAAGACAGGGTATGGTTAGATATAATACAACAACAGAACAATTTGAAGGATATGGTGCGGGCAATGCATGGGGTTCATTAGGTGGAGTTAAAGATATTGATCAGGATACATTTATTACAGTTAGTGATGGAACAACAGACACAGATGAAATAAAATTTTTTGCTGGAAATACAAGTACAGAAAAAATGATTATAAAATCGAGTGGCAACGTGGGCATTGGTACAACTTCGCCCGGAGAGAAATTAGAAATAAAGCAAGGTAATATTACGATTACACAACATAATTCAGGCTATGGCAGCGAAATATATGGTCTTATGTTTAAAAATGGACAGCATAATAGAACTTTATATGTAGCAGGGGAAACATATGGTGGCGGCGGTATAACCGATAGACATTTATATATTGGTTACACAGAGGATTCTACTATAACTAATTCAAGTTATACTAATGGGGCTATTATTACAGTTAGAGGAGACGGCAACGTGGGCATCGGCACAACTTCACTAAAAGCGAAATTAGATATAGGTTTTAGTGGTGAAACAGGTAGTTTATTAAGACTTGGGACTGACCGTCCATGGCACTTTACGTGTGATGCCACCGGTTCGAGTGCTAATTTAAATCTTCTTTCAAGCGCAGCTGGTAAAAATTTTAATATAGGATTAGACCAGGGTGTAGATGGAGGTTCAGGCACAGTAACACACACACTTTTGACTTGCCATCTCAATACTGGAACCGCATCATATGTACGCGTGTATGACAAATTGGGTATCGGCACCATTCCCAACAAAGCATTACACTTACACCACTCCAGCGATGTTGCTATAAAATTTTCCAGAGGGACTATGGAAAGTCATTACATAAGAAAAACTGGTGATTATTTAAGATTTTATGGTGATGATTTCAGCACAATAATTTTTGAATTAAAAAATAATACTAATGGTGGAAATTCTTGTAATTTTCCGAGTGGCAATGTGGGCATCGGTACAAGTTCGCCCGGCAGCTCTTATAAATTAGATGTAAATGGAAATATTAGAGTAAATGGAAATATTGAAGTAGATGGAAATATTGAAGCCAATAATACAATAAAAAAACATGTTGATTATTCAAGATTATATTCTAGTGGTCAGTCGGTAATATGTGTTTTAAATACAGGTAAGTTGTTAACTGCTGGTTATGGAGGATGGTACCAATTATTCAACGGCAGCAATACAACTCTTTATACTTTAACTGATGTATATACTACAATGACAGAAAACACAAGTACCAACAAGCAAACTGCTGTTTATGATGGAAATAATGCTAGAGAAGTTTCACAGGGATATTTAACAGATTATGTATTATTATCTTCAGGAGCTATACTTAGTGGCGGCAGCAACGCTGAAGGGGCGTTAGGAGCCAATCACTCGAGTAGTTGGGAGCATTTTGAACGAGTATATCCTTCTGCAGAATATAATGGAATGAATGCGGTAAAACTAGCGAATAGTTCAAAAGCATATACCATGGGGGCAATATTAAATACTGGTCAAGTAATAATGTGGGGCAAGGGCAACCAGGGGCAAATTGGGAATAACACGACCACTACGAGGAACAATAAACCTATAGCTCCATGGACATCTTCTACACATTATACGGGTACAAATGCTGTTGATATAGCCATAGGCGATTCTCATACAGTTCTTTTATTAAATAATGGTCAGGTTACTTGTTGTGGAAGAGGTGCCGAGGGTCAATTAGGGATTGGCTCAAATTCCCAGAAAAACACTTTCCAAATAGTAAACACCCCAAATAGTGATTATGATGGAACAAACGCCATTGCTATTGCTGCTGGCTTTCAGAGTACATACATTTTATTAAATACTGGAACAATAGTGGCATTTGGTCTTAACAATTCAGGGCAGCTCGGTATAAATAATGCTATCAACAAAAATAAACCTGTAAATTTGTCTCATAATAGCGGATATGATGGAACTAATGCAGTAGCTATACAAGCAGGTTTGTATCATTTAGTAGTTTTATTAAATAACGGTAAAGTGCTTACATGTGGGTATAATGCAACTGGTGAATTAGGGACTGGTAATAATACCAACATGTCCATGTTGGTTGAACCCCAGCATATGGCTGGTTATAATGGTGGGAATGTAAAATCTCTTTTACGGTTATCTAGATTTACTACATCTGTTATGTTAGATAATGGACAAATTATATCTTGCGGTGCTCATTATACCGCCACTAATGATTCGTCCAACAGAAACTATTTTCTAGAAGTTACTCATACATCGGGATATAATGGAAAAAATATAAATTATGATAATTTTTCACCATTAACTATTAAACCAACTAATACTTTTTTTAACGGTGGTAATGTTGCTATTGGGTCATGTGTAGCACCTGCAACGTTAACGGTTGGGGGAGGGTCACAATATCATCCATCAAATGAAGGTGTTATAGCAATTGGTCGCTCATCTGGAAGCGGGTCACACCGATGGATAAATTTAAGTATAGATTCAAATTTTTTATTCCGAATTGGAGATGGTGGTACAGGAGAAGATTCAACTACTACGAATACAGGATTTTTTAAATGTAAATATGATGCACCAGATAATAGTTTTTATATGAATTCCTCTGGTCAGATAGGTATTAATACTGGCTCATCCATGACTACAACAGGAGGGACACACAAATTATGTATTAATAATAGTTTAGCACTTATACATGATGCTAATCATCTTATGTATATCCGTTGCAACTCTGCAGGCTATGCTAATTTTCAATATTATGATAGTGGCAGTAATTCTGGCAACATTGAACTTCAGCCTTACGGAGGAAGAGTATACCTAGGGAATTATGACAACGGTAGTGATAGAGTCTATATAAAAGGTGGAGCGAATATCAGACAGAAAGATAGCTGGTCTTCTTCTCATATATCTTACAGTACACACGGAGATTGGTATATTAGGACAGGAACTACGAGTGGAAAGATTAGGCTGTGTGATTATCCAACGTCTCAAGTCTATATAGGAGATACCGGTGACTCGAGTGATTTACTTTGTTATGGATATGTAGCCTGTGGATTGCATAACGATAGCGGAGCCGGGACTGCGAAAGAGGGAAACAAAACATTATGGATTTCAAGTAGAAATAAAAACGGCTTTAATTACGGATGGTGGATTGGGGCGCAGAAAGAGACACCATCCACAAGCGATAATGATTTACATTTTACGGTGTGTAGGGGTAATAGTACGGGACATGATGCCGCTTATATTCAAGATTCTGCAAGTAGCGTACGTATGAATTTTACTGGACAACATAGAACTCATGTAAAAGAAATCCCACATACAAAAATAGAATCTTACATAGGACTTATAGTTTGTGCAAATAATAATGAGTATATTAGTATGACTTATACAGAAAAAAAAAAATCAATACAAAGAGTTTGCAAAGGGAAAAAAGCTATTGAGATATCAGAATCATTACCCATTGTATCATTATCTATAAAAGAAAAAGACAAATCGTGTTTTGGTGTTATATCAAATGTTGAAGATGAAGATATAAGAACAGATGGTGGAAATTTTACATCTGTTTACACAAAAGAATTAGGTGATACTAGAACTTTTATTAATTCACTTGGTGAAGGAGCGATATGGGTAACAAATATAAATGGTAATTTAGAATCTGGTGATTATATTACCACATCAAAATTACCTGGTTATGGACAAAAACAAAATGAAGAATATTTGGCAAATTATACAGTAGCAAAAATTACAATGGATTGTGATTTTAATCCACCTGTACAAAAAATATACAAAATAAAAAAACACGAAAAAGAAGTAGTATATTATAGAAGTGAAATACAGATACCACCTGATGAAGAAATAGAAGAGATACCTGGTAAACCAGAAAAAGATAAGAAAGAAATATTTTACGAAAATCATAAATTTCATATTATGGATATTTCAAAAAATATTTTGTGGTTAGAATTAGATGAAAACACATATTTAAAAGAAAAAGATATAAAAATTTATAGAGATTATGATTTTAACAAGATCACAAAAAAGGAAATGATTAATGTATTGGATGAAAATAATGAATTTGCATGGGAAGAAACAGATGAATATGAAACGGCCTATCATTTAAGATATTTAACAGAAGATGGGACAATAATAAATAGAGGTGTATATGAATCAAAAAAAATAAATGGTGAGAAAGTTTATATAGCAGCTTTTGTTGGTTGCACATATCATTGTGGATAATTTTTTATTTAATTTTTTAAAATTTAAATAAAAAATGAGTAAATAATATACATGGCAAACAATGAATACACAATAAATATATTAAACGCCGATCAATTATATGTTGAAGGTAAACGAATTCAACAATTAGATTTAGGAACGCTGGTAGAAAAAGCTGAAGGAATTGGTATAGGAATTAATAATTCGTTTCCAAAACTTATTTTTGATATATCAGGAACAGATGGTTTTAGATTACCGTCGGGTAAAACTTCTGGTTCTACAGGAAGACCGTTAACAACTTTATATGATAATATATCAGGTTTTGAGGGTCCTTATAAATTAACAGGAGTTATTCGATTCAATAAAGATAGACATAAATTTGAAGGTTGGACAGGATTAAATAGTAGTTTAGGCATTGGTTTAAATGATAATTCTTGGGGCAGTTTTGTTCAAGAAGATAATGATCATAATAGAGTTAAATTTTCTAATGACGTAAATAATGTAGAATTACATGACTTTTATATTCATACTATAAAGAATCATTATACTTTTATAGGAAATAATTTGGGTAATTATGATACAACATTAAATAGTGGATTAGGTGATTGGACAAATAGGTCAAAAGGGCCTCCAAGTTATATATCTTTATATGGTGGTGAAAATCAAGAATCATATATTAATTTTCATACAAGTACTATGGCAAAAAGTCAAGCGGCTGGTTCAGCGTTAGGTGTTACACAAAGAATGCGCGTTACAGCCAATGGACATATTGCAATAGGTGACAATTTTACAAATGCGACAAGTAGAGTAACGATAAAAGGCGCAGATAAATTTCCTAATTATTCTACTACAGCTTTAAATCCGTTTGGCAATGCTTTCAATGGTACAACTGGTTATGGTCAAATAAGATTAGTTAGCAATAGTAGTGATTCATCTCATTTAGATATAGGAGCTAGTTCAACTGTAGGAAGTCCTGGTATTTTAAGTAGATTTTCAAGTTATTTGCAATCACAAACGGGAAATTCTGCTTCTCCATTACTTTTACAACCAACTGGTGGAAATATTGGTATTGGAGAAATTGACCCAGATTATAAATTGGATGTAAATGGAGATATTAGACTTACAGGAACACAAGCATTATCAACAAATAATCCTAAAGTAATATTTAGTGAAGGTAGTGGTGGTCATCAAGATTTTTATTTACAATATGTAGGTAGTGAAGGAGGTGGGGCTTCTGGAAATAGATTTAGAATAGGTTCGGGAAATTCAGGTTGGAATTCAGAGGCGTTAACCGTTGTTGGTAATGGTAAAATAGGTATGGGTAGATCAAATCCTTATACAAAATTACATGTAAAAGACAATGGTGGTGTTTTATCATTAGAAGGTACTAATCATTGTTATATTAATTTTTATAGGTCAGGTGGTGGACGTACGGCTTGGTTTGGAAATGGAGGTAATTCAAGTAATATGTCATGGACAAATGAAGAATCAGGAGGAAGTATTTATTTAAATACAAATAATGGTTTGGTTTATTCAAATTCTACTATACGAGTAACCTGGAATAATGGTTCAGTTACGAACAGTTATGGTAGATTAGAATTAGGAGATACTAATCACGGTATTTATGGACAGTGGGGGACTGGTATAACAATACATACTAATCCAAAAGATAATAATTATATTTTTTTATCAGAAACAAATGGTAAAGTTGGTATAGG
>TARA_B100000963_G_scaffold89590_1_pt1 | contig 18244 bp, 15 predicted proteins | sample TARA_B100000963 | Tara Oceans TARA_B100000963 (sample SAMEA2622097) | marine metagenome | biome: marine biome (ENVO:00000447); feature: surface water layer (ENVO:00002042); material: "saline water (ENVO:00002010), including plankton (ENVO:xxxxxxxx)" | depth 5 m | reverse complement strand
AGCGAACAACTTCGCACCCCAAGCGCGCCTGCCTAGACCCGGACCTATAACCATAAAATCCGCGGCGTCCAGAGTCTGACCTAAGTCCGCAGACTCAGAGTCAATAAACATAGCTTCGGGTAAACGCGCCAGCAACGCGGTGCGGTGCTCGGCTTGGGTAACAACGCTGACCAAACCAGCGCCGCAGCGCAACGCCGCCTCTGCCGCCAGCAACACCGCTCCACCCATGCCTAAATCACCGCCGATAATGACTACCTTGCCACGCTGGTGTTTGTGCGCATACAGGGCAATCGTCGGTAGCTGCTTATATTGCCACGTCAATAAACTTGTGGGCGTCGATATGCTGCGAGAGGCATCGGCAATGCCCAGATCCGCGATCCGCAGCTCGCCCACAAAAGCTTTAGCCGCGCCGGTATACAAGCCGATTTTTCGACCGATAAAAGAAACCGTGATAGACGCCCGCACGGCTAAGGCATCGCCCTGCAGGCGCGACACCGCACCAGTGTCAGGGTCGACACCGCTGGGAACATCCAGAGCCAACACCGCGGCGGATGATTCGTTGATGCGACAAATCATATCCACATAGGGGTCACGCAGCGGCGGTCGGAAGCCTGTGCCAAGGAGCGCATCCACAACCAAAGCGTGCTCGATGGCTTGCCCTGCAGGCGCTACCACTCCGCCCACCGCGACAAAATCCTCAAATGCTGTGCGAGCATCACCCTGAAGCATTTCGGGACTAGCGAGCGCTATTAACTGGACTCGCATGCCAAACTGACAGGCTAAGCGCGCGACAATATAACCGTCGCCGGCATTATTGCCCTTGCCGCAAATTACCGAAACTGCACAGGTCTCGGGCCAGTGTTGCAGCATTTGCTCAAAAGCGGCTTCGCCAGCACGCTGCATTAGTGTATAGCCACTCAATCCCATGCCCTGATGCGACGTTGGTCGCATCGCGCGATCCTCTATCGAACGGATCTCCGCTGCAGTATAAAGTTGGTACTTGAGGCTATGCATTGGCTAAGGTTTGCAACCGCGTGTCCGCTGACCATAACAAAGCGCCAGTATACTGTGATGCCCACCCAGCGCGTAGTCATTGGAGCACAACATCATTAACGCGAACCCAATAATATCGCTGCCCGACCAGGCCGAGCTTACTGCTTGGGCGCAGTCTTTGGGTTTCGATGCGGTTGCGGTAACAGACGTGGATTTGAGCGCCCACGCGCCGCACGTACGCGAATGGCTAGCTAGGGGGTTTGCCGGGGATATGGGCTACCTGCGGCGCAACCTAGAAAAACGCCTGCATCCAGAGCAACTGGAGCTGGAAACCTGTCGCGTAATTAGCGCGCGCATGAACTATCTACCCGCTGACACCCAGCCCTTGGAGGTATTGGCACGCTCTGAGCAGGCCTATATTTCTCGCTACGCATTAGGCCGCGACTACCACAAGGTCCTGCGTAAACGCCTCGCAGCTCTGGCCACAACAATCGACCAAGCCATGCCTGGTCACCGCTACCGGGCCTTCACGGATTCGGCACCTGTGCTAGAGAAAGCGCTCGGCGAAAAAGCGGGACTCGGGTGGATGGGTAAGCACACGCTCCTACTGCATAAGGACGTGGGTTCTTGGTTTTTTCTCGGCGAGATTTATACCAACGCACCGTTGGCCTGCAGCACCCAGACAGTAGAGGACGCCTGTGGTAAGTGCCGTGCGTGCATCACCGTGTGCCCCACTCAGGCGATCGTCGGACCAAAAAAACTCGATGCCCGGCGCTGTATTTCCTACCTGACCATTGAACACAAAGGCGCGATCGATCCCGAACTGCGTGGGAAAATGGGCAACCGGATCTACGGCTGCGACGATTGCCAACTGTACTGTCCTTGGAATCGGGACCCTGCGACCACTCGCGAACCCGACTTTGCGCCACGACATAACTTACAAAACCGCGACCTGATTGGGCTATTTTTGCTCAGCGCGGAGGAATTCGACACGCTGACCACGGGGTCAGCCATGCGACGGGTCAGTTATGCCCAATGGCAACGCAATTTGGCAATCGCGCTAGGCAATGGCCCAGCCACTAAAGAGGCGATGAACGCACTGCAACAACGGCTTGGCCGGATCAACGACATGGTGGACGAACACATACAGTGGGCGCTGGAAAAACTAGCTGGGCAGCTTGAATAAGTGCCGACGGTAATAGCGGAGTTCTTCAATAGATTCGCGAATGTCGGCCAAAGCCGTATGCGCACCGCTCTTTTTAAAGCCTGACGCCACCTCGGGATACCAGCGCTTAGCGAGCTCTTTAACGCTGCTGACATCGATCATGCGATAGTGAAGATAACCCTCCAGCGCCGGCATGTAACGGGATAAAAAGCGCCGATCCTGCCAGATACTGTTGCCACACAGCGGCGCCTCGTCAGCCGCCACATATTGCTCAATGAAGGCCAACGATACCGCCTCGGCTTCGCGTTCGGATACGCCCTCCGTAACGATTCGCTCCAACAACCCAGATGCCGAATGGTGCGTTTGGTTCCATTCATCCATACCGTCTAGCAGCGACTGCGACTGCTGAATCGCCAACACCGGTCCTTCGGCGATCAAGTTAAGCTCACTGTCGGTAATGATCGTGGCCATTTCGATGATGCGATCGTTAACCGCATCTAACCCGGTCATCTCTAAATCGATCCACACTAAATCGGCGTTCATAGTCACTCAAAGCAGCACAAGCCTAGCCAATATAGAGGACGGCTGGTCTAAGGCCAAGGCTGCTTCACCCGGGCCGATGCGTCGCCGCTGTGGCGCCAATTCGACGGTGCCCGTGTCGCTCCAACACCCCGCGTCATCCGATGCGGAAACTGTTATGGTTTTTGCTCAGAAAAAAACACCGCCATGACCAGCCAACCGATATCGACCAACCCGCAGCTTCTTGAACCCGCGGATCTGATCCTGCCCCTAGGCAGCGAAGATCTGCTGATTCAAGTTACTGCGTCGAACACTTTTGCGCACATGCATATTGAGGGCGCCGTGTTGATCGAACCCGCTCAGCTGTGTTGCGGCATTCCGCCAGCGGTGGGCAAGCTACCGGACCCGCGCGCACTGCAACAAACCTTGGCTGGTATTGGTTATCGCCCCGATCGCCGGGTCATCGCCTATGACGATGAGGGCGGCGGTTGGGCAGGCAAACTGTTATGGGTCATGGATGCGATCGGTCACCGGGACTGGGCTTACCTGAACGGCGGCTTGCATGCTTGGGCCGGCAGCGGTCGTCCATTGAGCTCTGGTGAATTCCGCGTTTCGGCACTCTCATCCGTACCACCACTGGTAATTAACAGGCGTGTTATTGCGGACATTGACGACGTGTTGGCAGCAATAGAGGCGCCCAACCAGATAATCTTGGATGTACGGTCACGCGAGGAGTATCTGGGCGTGCGCAGCGGGTCGGCTCGGGCAGGACACATTCCGGGGGCTGTGAACCTCGATTGGGAACTATTAAAAGATCCCAACAGGGATTGGCGATTGCGCGACTCGCTGGCGGAGGATCTTGCATCCTTGGGAATCGACAGAACCATGCAGGTCATTACCCACTGCCAAACACACCATAGATCCGGACTGGCCTATCTGGTTGGACGCCTTCTCGGGTTGGACATTCGCGCTTATCAAGGATCATGGGCAGAATGGGGAAACGATCCGGATCTACCCATCGAATAACGGAACAACTAAGGCCATGAGCAAACACTTCGCAAGTCTACAAAAAGCGCTGCCCCAACACTTATTGTCACGATTCGTCGGGCGACTTGCGCAAAGCCAAAACCCGAAGATCCGCGCCATCTTTATCGAGCAATTTGCGCGGGCTTATGACGTTTCTTTAGCCGAAGCAGAACGCAAAAAATTTAGCGACTACTCGAGCTTCAACGATTTCTTTACCCGCGCTCTGGATCCGTCGGCACGGCCAATGCCGGACGCGGTCAATGAACTAGCCAGTCCTGTGGACGGCTGCATAAGCCAATTAGGTGCGATAACAGAAGAACAACTATTTCAGGCGAAGGGCCAGCGTTACGCTCTGCGCGGCCTAGCGGGAGAGGCCGGTAAAGATTTCGAGGGCGGTAATTTCTGCACGATTTACCTCGCCCCCAGCGACTACCACCGCATCCACCTACCCTATGCGGGGACTCTAACTCATAGCATCGCTTACCCAGGGGCGTTGTTTTCGGTAAACGGCATTACCGAGCAGTACATCGAAGGGTTATTTCTGCGCAACGAGCGTCTTGCCTGCCGATTCGAAACGAACTTTGGGCCAATGCTTATAGTTTTAGTCGGGGCTCTCATCGTAGCCTCCATCGAAACCGTTTGGCCCGGGCCAACGTCGCCGTACCAAACCATGCAGATCAACAAGCACAATCTGCCCTTCGAACGGGGTGCCGAGATCGGCCGCTTTTTGTTGGGTTCTACCGTTATTTGCTGTTTTCCTAGGGGGGCGGTGCAGCTGAAGCGATCCCTGCAGCTGGGCAGCCGAGTGCGCATGGGTGAGGCAATAGGTGATTTGCTCTAGCTGCTTATTTCGGGCCCCTGTATAACCGCGTCTATACGCGCTGCCTTTTGCGCCAACATAAGTAAGCGGTCCACCCCTAACGCGACACCGGAGCAGTCCGGCAACCCTGTCTGCAGTGCCCGAATAAACGGTCTATCCGGCTCGATATCAACGAGTCCACGGGCCCGCCGCAAGGCTCGATCTGCAGCGAACCGCCGTTCATGTTCAACCGGGTCTAGCAGTTCCCAGTAACCATTGGCGATTTCTATGCCATCAATAATTAACTCAAATCGTGCCGCGACCGAGGGATTATCCGGCCGCAGCCGCGCCAGCGCCGCTTGATCGGCGGGATAATCAACTACAAAGAATCGGCCTGGGTTTAAACCCTCGCACGCTTCGGCAAAGCGCAAATCTACATCACTACGTTCGGCAGAGTTTTGATCCAATGATTCGCCGATCAACTGCTGATAGGTAACCGTGTGCACCGTATCTGGTCCCAGTACAAGCGCCACTAAATCTGCGACCTCCTGCATTAGCAATCGGTCATCAAAACCCAAGCGGTACCACTCGAGCATGGTGAATTCTGGGTTGTGCAGACGCCCGCGCTCTTCGTGCCGAAATACTGGGCCAAGCTGATAAATAGACGGCGCCCCGGCGCTGAGCAGGCGTTTCATTTGGTATTCAGGGGAAGTTTGCAAAAACCCATACCCTGGAACAGCGATGCTTTCGACATCCGGATCCGTTACCGTCGCTGGCGCAAGCACGGCGGTCTGGACTTCCAAAACATCGCGAGCGGCGAAGAATGCTCGGATTGCAGCGAGTGTCTGTGCACGCAAGCGCACGCGCTCTGCAAGGTTCATTGCCGAATCAACCCTCTGCCTAGACGCCAATCTATGTTGTTTGCACCTAGCCTTTAGCGCGGGATACGTACTCGCCGGTACGAGTATCCACTTTGAGAATATCGCCAATATTTATGAACAGTGGCACGCCCTTGATTGTTGCTCCCGTAGATAGAGTCGCGGGCTTTGTGCCACCGTTGGCGGTGTCGCCTTTAAGCCCTGGATCCGTATCGGTGACTTCCAGTTCAACAAAATTTGGCGGGGTGACCGCAATCGGATCGTCGTTCCAGAGCGTCACTTGATAAACGTCTTGTTCTTTGAGCCAATCTTTACAATCGGCGACCGCGGAATCTGCTGCCGCCACCTGCTCATAGCTGCCGTCTGTACGCATGAAGTGCCAAAACTCTCCGTCGGTGTAGAGATACTCCATATCTATATCGACCACATCTGCTGCTTCAAGGGACTCACCGGATTTAAACGTACGTTCCCACACTCGACCATTTTTGAGGTTCCGGAATTTGACGCGGTTAAACGCCTGACCCTTACCCGGCTTTACAAATTCGTTTTCCAGAATTGTGCAAGGGTCGCCTTCCAGCATGAGTTTCAATCCGGATTTGAATTCGTTGGTAGAATAGTTGGCCATAACCTACTTCGCTGATGTCGAGGTCACGCATGATAACCCCGAATCACATTCCTGCCCATCGAAGCCCGGATGTTGCCCCGTGGCCCGACGACCTTTGGTCGAAAGAACTTGCTGGCGCAGCGCGAGACGTAAAGACGTTGCTCAATGCTGTGCAAGTGCACCCGAGCAACTTGCGGTATCCCGCGGATACATCGGCCAAATTTCCGCTCTTGGTCCCTCCCAGCTTTATCGCGCGTATGCGCAAAGGTGACGCCGATGACCCGTTACTAAAACAAGTATTGCCGACCGCGGAAGAGCACAAGGCGAGTAACGAATTTACCGGCGATCCGTTGGCCGAAACCGACCCTAATCACGGCTTCATCAAAGCCCCCAGCCTGCTGCAGAAATATCGGGGCCGTGTGCTGCTGATCACTACTCCCGGATGCGCCATCAATTGCCGCTACTGTTTCCGCCGCGAATTCCCCTACACTCAACATCGTCCCAAGGCTCATCAGGAGGCGCTGGCGACGGTCGCTGCTGATCCCAGTATTGAAGAAGTCATCCTTTCCGGCGGTGACCCTTTGCTGTTCAACGATAGGCAACTGTCGCGGCTGCTCAACGATATTGAATCGATCCCTCATATTCAGCGCATTCGGATTCACAGCCGCATCCCCATCGTGCTGCCGGAACGGATTACCCGCGGCCTGATGGAAGCTTTAGAGCGCTGCCGTTGCCAACTGGTGCTGGTGGCACACACTAACCATCCACAGGAATTAAACGATGCCACGGCGCGCTCTTTGGCGTGCCTTAAACACTGCCATATCACGCTCCTGAATCAGTCCGTGCTGCTACGTAGTGTCAACGAAGACGCAACCACGCTGGCCGAATTATCAAAGAAATTATTTGCCCAAGGCGTGCTGCCCTATTATCTGCACCTTACCGATTATGTGGCTGGTACCGAGCATTTCTTTATCGACGATGACGAGGCCAGAAAAATCTATGCGCAGCTACAACAGCTTTTGCCCGGCTACCTGCTGCCGAAACTCGTGCGAGAGCAGCCCGGTCAGGCATCGAAGACTTTGATGTATTAGTCGCCTTGGCCGAGCGCCTGTTCTATGTCGGCATCGCTAAAGCCGATCAGATACAGAATAGCGTCTAGGCCAAAATTAGAGATCGAGTGACGCGCGCTTTCTTTGACGACTGCCTTGGCGTGATACGCAATCCCCAAACCCGCCGCTGTCAACATGGGCAAATCATTCGCGCCATCCCCCACCGCAATGGTTTGCTCCAACGTGATGCCCTCGCGGTCCGCGATCGACTTTAATATCCGTGCCTTAGACTCCGCATCAACAATATCGCCCATGACCTCGCCGGTCATTTTGCCGTCGACAATTTCCAGAGTATTGGCGTAGACGTAGTCAATGCCCAAGCTTTCCGCCAGATATTCGCCGACATACTGGAAGCCACCGGAAATCACTGCGGTGCGATAACCAAAGTGTTTTAACGCTTTGATCAATCGATGAGCCCCATCGTTGAGCTTTACCGACTCAGCAACTTCCTGCAGAAATTCTCTGGGCATACCGAGCAGTAGGCGCGCGCGCTGACGAAAACTCTCCTTGAAATCTATTTCGCCGGCCATGGCGGCCTCGGTAATGGCCGCAACCTGGTCACCAAAACCATGGCGCTTCGCTAATTCGTCCATAACCTCTTCGGCGATGAGCGTCGAGTCCATATCCAGGACCACCAGGCGGCGGTTGCGTCGAAAAACCGTGTCTGCCTGCACACTAAAGTCGAAGCCCAGCCGCTCGCTGGCTTCGGTTAACTGTTTTTGCAGCAAACTTCGGTCGTCAGGTAACGTACGCCTGCCACTAAGCCGCATCTCTACGCATAGCCGCGGCACCGCAGTGCCCGCTAGATCTGTCGCCGCCTTAGTGAGACGTCGCACAAAATCGATATTTAATCCGTACCTATGGGTCAACTCACTGACCGCTTGAATTGCACCGACACCATCGTTGAGCGCCATGACCGTGACAATCAAGCGGCTGGCGTCTGCCGCTTCGGACCACATGACCTGATCGGGGGACTGCACCGGCGTGATGCGCACAACCACGTCTTCTGAGCTACATGCGCGCTGGATGCGCGCCTGGGTATTCGGTTCCGCCGCGACGCGAGCAAGTACCGCGAGGGCCAATTCGTCATGAATGACCGCTTGACCAATGTCTAAAATATCCGCATCGGCATCCTGTAAGGCAGCCATCAGTCGCGACATCATTCCGGGCTGATCGCGACCGGACACACTTATGAGAATGACATCGTCCGACAATTCGGCCTACTCCAACGATTAAAGATAAAACGCTCAGTGTAGCGGTTCTGGCCTAGCAAGTGGTGGTTGCATGGGAGCGGGCTGCGAACAGCAGCAACCACTAGAAGCGCAATGTGCTAGTGTTATGCGTCTCTGCAAGGATCACGATTCATGCCCTGGTGGAAACGCTTCAGGTCAACCAAAGCCACCCTGCCATCTGCCGCCACGGCCAGCGCGCTATGCACTATCGCGTTGGCCGCAATCTGGTTTGGCGCCGGTAGCGTCGAAACAGAGATAGAACGGTTCGGGGCAACATTGGCCAACACCCTCGCTAAGACCACGGCTGGCGATTTGCTCGACAACCAGCGCATTAACCTTGCGGTGATCGCCAGTCACGTCACGAGCGGCGCGGAGATCGACGGCGTTACATTTTTTGACAGCGCCAACAATGTTATCGCCATGAGCGGAAACCAAGACGGGGTCAATCGCTTCACCGCGACCGCAACCATCGACGACACCATAACCGGCTATGTGAGCCTGCAGCTAAATACTCAGGCCTTTCAACCTCATACGCCATGGGTTCGCTGGATCTCCAGTATTATTTGTGTCTTGCTGGCACCCTGGCTTACCGTGCTTTTGATGCAGCTAAGCGCGCGCGGCAATCGCTCACTGCCGATCGTATCTGTACAACAAGAACATGCCGGCGCTACGCCAAGCTATTGCTTGCTGATCAATCTTATTAACCAACTGGCTTTATCAAAAGCAGAGCGCGATCAAGCGGTCGCCGATGCTGTAAATATGGGCCGAGAGGTATGCGCCGTTTATCCGGGCTTGGCTATGCCACTGACCAGCCAAGGCGCCTGCTTGGTGTTCAGCCAAACTTCAGTCAGTGGACTGCAGGCTTTGTACGCAACCTTTCTCCTGCAGGATCTATTACTCGAATACGAAACCCTGGGCCAATTTCGCTGTTACTTGCGCACCGCTATCTGCCCAGGGGATCCGGACGAAATGAACGCTATAGACGCTGCGCAAATGGACGGTCTTTCCAATGTCGAAGCCGATCTAACGCTGGCGGCGTTAGCACGCAGAAACACTGCTTTGATCAGTAACGAGGTTCACGCAAATCTCACCGAGATCGAAAAAAGCTGGGCCAAACCCTTCGATCACCCAATACTCCCCGACGTCGCACCAGGCCAAATATTACACAGCGTCGCCGAGTTACCCGAGCGCGACGCGCAACTGGTCACAGCGCAGGGCCAGGTTATTTTAGGATTTAGTTAAGTCGATCTGGTCTGTGCTCAACCAGATCTAACCAACCGACAAGCGGTCGACCTTTTGGAAGCCTCGCGGCAGTTTTCCGCCGCGACGGGCACGTTCACCGATATAATTCTCATAGTCTCTGCGTTTCATTGTCAGATGGCGTTGACCCGCGTGCACAATAAGGTCGTCGCCGTCTCCGAGCACCGCCACTGCTAACATATTTTCTTCACCAGCTTTGAACGCGGCTCCTGGAATGTTTATCAGCTTGTTGCCCTTGCCTCTGGACAACTCTGGCAAGTCTGTTAGGCGAAAAATCAACAGCCTCCCTTGATTGGTCACCGCAGCCACCAGCCCGCCATTAGACTCGAGTGTAAGCGGAGGAATGACGACTGGCGGCAATGCCTCTGCGCCCGCCGAAACGCTTAAACACGCCTTACCCGCTTTGTTTTTGGTCACCATATCGGCCAACGGCCCAACAAAACCAAAGCCCGCGTTACTGGCCAGCAGCACTTTGGTCGCGCTGCCGCCCATCACAACACCGACAAAGCGAGCGCCGTCCTTGGGCTTGAAACGACCGGTCAGCGGTTCGCCCTGACTCCGAGCTGACGGCAAACTGTGAGCCGGGCTGTTGTAGGTGCGCCCATGTGAATCTAAAAACACCAGTATTTCGTTGCTGCGACCACGCGCAAACTGAGCAAATTTGTCGCCGCTGCGATAGGCTAACTCCGCAGGGTCAAGTTCATGGCCCTTCGCCGCGCGAACCCAACCTTTCTCCGATACCACTACCGTGATCGGGTCATTGGTCAACAGATCTTCTTCGCTGAACGCGCGCGCTTCATCCGCAGCGACCAGGGGTGAACGCCGCTCGTCGCCGTAATCTGCAGCCAGTGCCAATAGCTCTTTCTTCATGAGGGTCTGCAAGCGCGCTTTCGAGCTTAAGGTTTTTTCGAGCCCTGCCTTTTCACTCGCCAAATCGTCTTTTTCCGATTGCAATTTGATTTCTTCAAGCTTTGCAAGCTGTCGCAAGCGCAGATCCAATATGGCATTCGCCTGAATCTCGGAGATTTTGAACCGCGCCATTAATTCCTGACGAGGGCTGTCTTCCTCACGAATAATACGGATCACCTCGTCAAGATTGAGATAGGCGATTAGCAATCCATCGAGGATGTGCAACCGGTCGTTAATTTTGTCGAGACGGAAATTCAAGCGTCGCGAGACGACATCCAACCGATACCGCAACCACTCCTTTACGATCTGCGCCAGATTCTTAACCGCAGGGCGTTGATCCAAGCCGATGATGTTCAGGTTAACCCGGTAGTTGCGTTGCAGATCCGTGGTCGCAAACAAATGGCTCATCAAGCGCTCGTAATCGACCCGGTTGGAACGCGGCACCAACACCAGCCGCATGGGGTTTTCATGATCGGACTCGTCGCGTAAATCCACGAGCATAGGCAGCTTGCGGGCCTGCATTTGCTGCGCAATCTGCTCCAACACTTTGGCCGGCGACGTTTGGTGGGGCAGCGCGGTTATGACCAGTTCGCTATTTTCTCTGTGCCACACCGCACGAGCACGAATACTGCCGCGGCCGGTTTCGTAAATTTCTCGTATCTCGGCCTCTGGGGTAATGATCTGCGCCGAGGTCGGGTAGTCGGGCGCCTTGATGTGAGTCATCAGGTCCGCGACGCTGGCCTTGGGATTGTCGAGCATGTGGATGCACGCACTCAGCACTTCGTTAAAATTGTGCGGTGGAATATCCGTTGCCATACCCACGGCAATGCCAGTACTGCCATTGAGCAGTAAATAAGGCACTTGGGCGGGCAATAGCTTGGGTTCATCCACCGTGCCGTCGAAATTCGCCACATAGTCCACGGTGCCTTGGCGCGATTCCGCCAGCAATAAATCTGCATAACGCGATAGCCGCGCCTCGGTGTAACGCATGGCGGCGAAAGATTTCGGGTCGTCTGGCGCGCCCCAGTTACCCTGACCATCCACCAGCGGGTAGCGAAACGAAAAAGGCTGGGCCATCAGCACCATCGCCTCATAGCATGCGCTGTCGCCATGGGGGTGAAACTTACCCAACACGTCACCGACCGTACGTGCAGACTTAACAAACTTAGCCTGACTGTTTAAGCCCAACTCGCCCATGGCATAGATAATGCGCCGCTGAACAGGCTTTAATCCGTCACCAATGTGCGGTAACGCTCGGTCATTGATAACGTACATCGAATAATCAAGATAGGCCCGCTCCGTATACACCGACAGCGGCATGGTTTCTTGATCGGCGGGTCGGATTTCGTCATCCATCGTGTTGTACCTGCTTGTTACGAAGAGCGCAAAACGCTGTCGCGGCTAGGCGATCGATGCCCGATCGCCGTTCTTTTCCAACCAAGTGCGGCGTTCCGACGAGCGTTTTTTCGCCAACAACATGTCCATGGTGTCGTCAGTCTTGCGCCCCGCATCGAGAGTCAACTGCACCAGCCGTCTGGTTTCCGGCACCATAGTGGTTTCGCGTAATTGCATAGGATTCATCTCGCCCAGCCCTTTGAAGCGCTGCACCGTGGGATTAGCGCGCTTATTTTCTGCCGCGACCTTATCCAAGATGGCATTGCGTTCGGAATCGTCAAGCGCGTAATACACATCTTTAGCCACATCTATTCGATACAGCGGCGGCATCGCCACAAACACATGCCCAGCAGCTACAAGCGCGCGAAAATGTTTTACAAATAGCGCGCACAACAAAGTGGCTATATGCAAACCATCGGAGTCTGCATCCGCCAGAATGCAAATTTTGTTATAGCGCAAATTTGCTAAGTCGCTGGAAGCTGGGTCCACGCCGATAGCCAACGCGATATCATGCACCTCTTGGGACCCCAACACCTGGCTTGAATCGACCTCCCAAGTGTTAAGAATTTTTCCGCGCAATGGCAACACCGCCTGAAATTCGCGATCACGCGCCTGCTTGGCGCTGCCGCCCGCTGATTCCCCCTCGACTAGGAACAGTTCCGCGCTCTGGGCGTCTTGCCCGGAACAATCAGCCAATTTGCCAGGTAGCGCAGGCCCCGCTGTTACCCGTTTGCGCGCCACTTTCTTCGCCGCCTGAATGCGCCGCTGCGCATTGTTTATCGCCAACTCGGCAATGCTTTCACCCTCGCTCGCGTGTTCGTTTAACCACAAACTAAAGGCATCCTTTGCAGCGCCCGCGACAAACACCGCGGCCTGTCGCGACGACAGGCGTTCCTTGGTCTGCCCAGCAAACTGGGGATCGCCCAGCTTAGCGCTCAGCACATAACTGCACTGCTCCCAGATATCATCACCGGTAATTTTGACCCCTCGGGGGATCAGGTCACGAAATTCACAAAATTCTTTCAGCGCGTCGATCAGACCCGAGCGCAGACCGTTAACGTGGGTTCCGCCCTGAGGGGTGGGAATGAGATTGACATAAGACTCTGCCAATGGCGCCGGGCCATCCACGACCCATTTCAAAGCGTAATCTACTGCCTCGCCAGTACCGCTCGCACTGTGCATTACGGTGGTTAAAGGAATGCACTCAGCACCGTCTAGGGCGTGCTCCAAATATTCCTGCAAACCATCGGCGTAATACCATGTCGCATTTTGCGACGGGTCTGCCTCGACCGCTAAACCAACACGCAAGCCCGGGCACAAAACCGCCTTGGCACGCAATAAATGACGCAGCTTGCTCACACTGATGGTCGGCGAATCGAAGTAACCCGCTTCGGGCATAAATACTACCCGCGTACCGGTATTGCGCTTACCAACCGTGTCGACGATCTCTAAAGTGCTGACGGGCTCTCCGTGCTCGTAACGCTGGCGATACAAATTACCATCGCGCTTAATTTCTACCTCCAGCCAGTCCGAAAGCGCGTTAACGACGGACACTCCAACGCCATGCAAACCGCCCGAAAAATTATAGTTCTCGTTATCGAACTTACCGCCCGCATGGAGCCGAGTGAGGATAAGTTCCACACCCGACACCTTGTGCTCAGGGTGCTTGTCGACGGGCATTCCTCGGCCATCGTCTATCACCTCTACCGACCCGTCTCTATTCAGCGCGACTTCGATTTCGTGCGCGTGCCCGGCGATGGCTTCATCTACGCTATTGTCCACGACCTCCTGTACGAGATGATTCGGTCGAGCAGTGTCCGTATACATCCCAGGCCGTCGCCGCACTGGTTCCAGACCTGAGAGCACCTGTAAGGATTTCGCTGAATATTCTTTTCCTGCCATAGAGTTCTAAGCGCCGTTTTATCGTCAACAATGCTGCGGTGGTGGCTCTGAGCGAACCGTCCACAGTATATCGCCTTGGCGAGCTAATAGGGGAAAGCGCTTCATCCCTCAACTCTTCTAACAGTTCGCTTAATTGTTTTATCGTCCGCCAAATCTAGCCATTGGTAGCCGGGGCCCTGATCATCGACCGCGAACTTCGCACTGCGGGGCTGAAATTGGAAACCCGTAGATGGCGCACCGAACACCGGCCAGCCACCTACCCGACCCTCTACAACTTGGTGCGCATGACCAAAAACCACACCGCGTATTCGCTGTTTGCTGACGCCGTTGAGCCAGTTCATCAACTCAAGCGGTTCAGCGATGCGATCTTTGTCTAACCACGGGCAGTCGACCTCAACCAGCGGGTGGTGGGTCGCCAGCAAAACTGAATGGGCCGCACCTTGTTGTAACCCTTGAGCAACGGAATGACGATCTATATCCGTAATCAGAGATTTCGGCTTGTCGTCTTCGTGGCTGTCTAACGCCTGCAGGTGCCAGTCCGGCCAAACAATCGCATCCATCGGCATGCTCGCCTCCTGCATCACATGCAGCACGTCATGATTGCCCGGCAGGGATAACACTGGCACGTCGAAATAGTCGCTAACGATACGCAAAAAACGCTCGTATACCGGCACTGTCGGTGTGTGCGCAACATCGCCCGAGGCGATGATCGCGTCACAGCCATTGCGCGCCGCGTCGCCAGCTGCCTGATGCAGTACCGCTCTTAGGGTCGCTTCAGTGTCGATCTGCAGCAGAGTCTCGCCACGCACCACCAAGTGGCAGTCGCTGATATGCAGAACTCGCCGCGCCAAGAATATTAGCCGCCCGGTTCGAGCGACACATCCATAACACCACCAACCGCCAAGCAGTAACGCAAATATTCCCCTAAAAATTGATTAAGTTGAGCCTTCTCGTCGCGTTGGCGCATTCGTCGGTTGGGCACCTCGTAACTGCCATGAAAGCGGTTTTGATGTTGATACTCGACCACTTCGGCGCTCTTTGCATCATGGTACATACGAATGCGCATATTGGGGCTGCGGCCCCAGCTCAGTTGCGGGCGCTGCACCAGTTGGATCAAAGTGGTGTAGCGACTGCGTTCTATCACCGTCAGCTCCACCAGAATAGATTGACTGGTCTGCGGCGATTCGCCGAGCAACGAAATACAGCGCTGATCTTGGCTGTGGACCTCCGGAAATAAACGCATCAGGCGTTCGTAGTTAAGGTCGCACTCGGCCATATGCGCGACTAAATCGATCGTATATTGGCGCCGGTAACGCGACGAAAAGGCTTTATTGGCGAACCCCCCCGTGGCGAAGCCGTCTGCCAACGCCGTCGACCGACTTAAAATATCTTCAGTAGTTTCTGGTCGCTTGTCGATGATCCAACATCCCTGTCAATAACCTTTAGAGCAATTCAGCGCCCTGCGCCTGCGCCGCAAGAATATAACGAGGCTAACGCCATAGGTCACGATGAAACCACACCTCATTACGGCTTTTATTCTAGAAAAAGCAGGAAATTTTCACATTCGACCACGTAACCTCTACCTCCCGTTGATAAAGTGTTAAGAAAAGTAACAAATGTGCACTTTCGGCGTTAAGGCGGGTAAACTTTCCACCTCCTTGTGCTTGGATGGCGCAAGCTTCGGTTACCGTTAGGATTAATTTATGCGCACAGCACCACAACTGACTAAGTCTCTGGCTACCGCAGCTATAGCATGTGCCAGTTTGTTCTGCGGCGGTGAGGCCTTTGCTGTAGATGTGCTCGGCGTATATCGCACCGCGGCTCAGCAAGACCCGGTCATCGGCGCTGCCAAGGCGGCCTATGCCGCCTCCAAAGAACAACTGCCCCAAGCTCGATCAGCTTTGTTGCCCAATGTCGGCGGCAGCGTGAGCACCAGCAAAAATGTCCGTGAATTCCCTGGCGCGGTCGATGCAAACCCGGCCAGCCCCACATTCGGACAACGTTATCAGGGACAAACGTACAATGATCACGGCTGGAACGCGCAGGTGCGACAGCCGCTGGTCAACATATCAAGTTGGTTCACCGTCGGCAGCGCTAGCGCCAGCGTTAAGGCTGCCGAGTATGACCTCGCTGCCCAAGAACAAGATCTGATCGTGCGTGTGGTGCAGGCCTATCTCAACATTCTGCGCGCCCAGGACCGGTTAGACACGACGAACGCCGAGATCACTGCGGTGAAGCGACAGCTTGAGCAGGTGCAACAGCGGTTCGACGTAGGACTTGTGGCCATTACCGACGTGCTCGAATCTCAGGCCGCCTACGATAACGCCGTGGTGCGGGGCATACAGGCGGAGGGCGATTACGCCATTTCATTCGAAACCTTAAGCACCCTGACCGGCCAGTCCTATGACGCGCTGGATCGTCTCTCGAATACGCTGCCGATCGTCAACCCGGAGCCCTTTGATGAAGAAACTTGGGTTGACGCTGCGCTGTCGACGAATCATGGGATTAATTCTGCCAGCGCCCAATTGACCGCCGCACGCCGCGACATCCGGGCTAAACAGTCCGGGCATCTGCCCACCGTGGACGCAACCATAACTCAGGCACAGAACGTTACCGGCGGGCAAAACTTTTTCGGTACAGACACCACTGAGCAAACGATCTACGGGCTGCAATTAACGGTGCCTTTGTACACGGGTGGATTAACCCGATCGCGTGTGCGTCAAGCCAATGCCAACGCTGCACGGGCTCAGGAATTATTACTCAGCCAGCAACTCAACGTCACCCGGGATACGCGAAATCTGTATAAATCGGTTACTACTGACGTCATCCGCGTACGTGCGCGACTAAAGGCGATTCGTTCGGCCCAGTCCGCGCTGGAGGCGACACAGACCGGTTATGAGGTGGGCACTCGCAACATCGTCGACGTTCTGCAAGCGCAGCAACGGCTGTATTCGTCACAATTTGATTACGCGGACTCGCGCTACAACTACGTGCTTAATCTCATGCGCTTGAAGCAGGTAGTAGGCACGCTGAATGAGCAGGATTTGGACGAACTCAACTCTTTTATGGATCCGGACAGTCAAGTAAAACGCGTGGTATCACTGCGTAGCCTCGCCGATCAACTCAATTAATCGTTTGGCAACGCGCTCACTCGCGCCCCTGTTTGCCATAGCTTCTGCATACCCAGCGGCACCGCTGCGCTCGCGCAGTGTGGCATCGTCTAACAGCATCGCCACTGTCTCGGTTAATGTTGCTGGCGAGTTGACCTGGTACATAGCGCCAACATCCACCAATTTTTCCGCGACCTCAGTAAAGTTAAAGCAGTGCGGCCCGCTGACTACCGGGGTACGTACCAGCGCCGGTTCAATAGGGTTTTGTCCACCGAAAGGAATCAAGCTGCCGCCGACGAAGGCCACGTCGGCAATGTCATAGAGTGGCAACAGCAGACCCATCTGATCAACGATAACAACATCTACCGGCGTCTTCTCAGACGACTTCAGCATCGTCGATAAACAACCGACAGTGAACCCTGCGAGCTCTGTCAACGCTACCAAGGCCTCCGCCCGATGAGGGTGACGCGGCGCGATTATTAATTGCAGACGCGGAAACCTTAAACGCAATTGCCCCAGACACTGCAGCACCTGACCTTCTTCACCGTGATGAGTGGAGGCCGCCAGCCAAACTTGCTGCCCCTGCAAACGGCAACCAGCGATTATGTCCGAGCGCTTCTGGTCCAGATCCTCTGGCAGCCCCCGATCAAACTTTAGGTTTCCAGCGACGCTTAAACGTCGGGGATCAACGCCAAGACTTTGGAAGCGCTCGGCATGGGCTGGGTACTGGCAACTGATGTGCTCCAGCAGCGCCAGCATGGGCTTACTGATGATCGCAAAGCGCCTGTACCCGCGCATGGAACGGGCCGACAAACGAGCATTGATCAGACATGTTGGCACCGATTCGAGCGCAGCCTGAAGAATAAGATTGGGCCACAGCTCGGTTTCCATCAGCAACAGAATACGGGGTTGCACACGACGCCAGTAGCGCTTTACCGCAAAGGTCATATCGTAGGGCGCATATCTGTGCACAACCACATCGTCGAGCAACGCGTCGACTTGCTCAGCACCTGTCGGGGTCATGGTGGTAACCAGCACCTGATCATCCGGAAACTGAGCAGCAATGCGGCGGATTAATGGCGCGGCGGCGATAACTTCTCCGGCAGATACCGCATGAAACCAGATAACCGGGCGTGTGCCCCTCAGCGCTATGAAACCAAAGCGCTCTCCAATGCGACGACGATATTCAGGTTCGCGACGTCCGCGCCACCACAGACGCATAAGGATAAACGGCGTCGCCAGCAATAAAAATCCGCGGTAGAGCCGCAGCGCAGCGCTGACTTTGATGTGTGACGAAACCATCGGTGACCGACTCAGCCCGACCTCGAATCAGCAACCGCCGA
>TARA_B100000963_G_scaffold152516_1_pt1 | contig 18249 bp, 16 predicted proteins | sample TARA_B100000963 | Tara Oceans TARA_B100000963 (sample SAMEA2622097) | marine metagenome | biome: marine biome (ENVO:00000447); feature: surface water layer (ENVO:00002042); material: "saline water (ENVO:00002010), including plankton (ENVO:xxxxxxxx)" | depth 5 m | reverse complement strand
TCAGGGTCCCCGAGAAAGGATACAGGAATCATCTCGGGGATTGATCCAAAGCAGAAGGCCAAGGATGAACTCGACACTCTTGTCGAGGAAGATATAGAAGCCGGTGCTCTCCGCAGGGGGAGTGCTAAGAATTCTACACGGCTGATGGGGACCGCTGTGTTTGGGTTCCCTTCAAGAATCAAAGCAAATTCTACTGACCAAAAAGCAGCGGCTGACCGAACGTATAAAGGTGTGAACGAGAGGTACCCTCTTGTTCAGTTTGATGAAGCAGGCAAAGGACTGACAAAAAGGGACGACGTAAGGGCACGTTTAGAGTCTATCTTGGGCAGCATTGATGACGAACAATGGATGACCTTAGAGGAAACCACATTACAATTCAGTAAGACAGAGATCTACACAATCGAAGATACTAAAGGAGGTATCTTCGATAGGGGTAATGGCATTGGCGGTACTGGAGAACAGGTGGTGCTGTTTAACAATGACCCTCGGGCTATGAAGGTGGCGCTCGATCAGGTAGCAGACACTGACTCGATTCTTATCCCGAAAGATTTCCCAATGGAAAAGGTCAACCCAACCTTTCGAGCCGACCGCGAGGGCAACGAGCCCGCAGCCCTCAAGGGCGTAGTAAGATCTGTTTACTACCCTGTCGGAGATGGCAGTGGAAGTGAGGTCAGGGCAGACGGAAACTACACCCAAAAGAGAACCAGTAGCCCCGACAAACTAGTAACTAGGGCGTACGAAAGGACCAACACTTTGCTAGAGTTTATCGACACTGGTGTGCGGATAGATGTCTCTCTTAACAAAAGCGACCCTACCTCAGTCGCTGATCGAGTGGAAGAATCTATAACCATCGCTCAGACAATAGATAGAATTTCAGCTTATCTAAAGCCTATCATCGAGTCTGGTGATCAAGCCCCAGTAAGTAATAGAGTTCGGGGGAAGTTCGAGAAAGATGTACTAAAGAACCTGTATGGTCTAGATATCTTTGCTAAAGGTAGGCTTTATGCGGTTGAGGTCGCCATACTTCAGGCTGTAGCGAACAAGTCGACAGGGCAAACGAACGAAGAGGCTATCATGAGTCTCTTTAAGAAAGGCGAGAAAGACTTGTCTGGTCTTACCAAAGCCACAGGAAAAACACAGTCCGACTTTGCAAACGACAATGAGTTGTTTGGGTTTGTTTTGAGCAACTTTTTGGGGAGGGGGATACCGGCCAAAAAAGATAAGAATATTTTTGATGTGGTTGCCGATTATGTATTAGGTCTCTCCAGAAATGAGGGAGTGCAGACTGAAGAAGGTCGTAGAACTTCTGCTACACCTACTCCAGATTTACGTACGGGCAAAGCCGAGATAGATAGTAGACTTGATAAGTCGATTGATTCACAAGACGTACCAAAAAGAAGGGCTGAGTCGGGGGCACCAGTTCAACCCCCTAGTGTTGATGTCGACTTCAACTTCGATGAAGGTGCGCCTCCGCCCCCTGATGATCCGAATGTCCATACGTTAAAAAGCGTCGACCTCAAGGTAGATCCGTTAATAGCAGACATTCGCAGTAGAGGTATTAACTTCCTTAAAGGTACTCAAGCGGAAGTCATCAGGAGGATTGCGAATGCTCTGCAAGAAGCGGGGGTGATGAATGTAGAACCAGCACAGGATCTCCGATCCGCTGACGACATGGAACCCGAGGTTCTGATCGAGAGATTTGAAGAGGGTTTACGTAGTCTGCAAGAGGACTGGGCGAAAAGCGTACCAGACGAGGTGAGAACGGCTCAGCAAACTGCGCTTAGTATATTAGGCGCTGCTGCGTTTAATCCCCCTTCACCGCAGCAGGGGGCGGCAGCCGCGATTCTATACTTATTCAAGATCAACGCGATGGGAGGAGATCTTAACCCAGAGAGAGGTTCTCAAATAGTCGAAGCTGCTGGTATTGAAACGAATGCTGATGAGGTTATTAAGGTAGTCAACGATTACAGACGGATATCAGAAGAACAGAATGCTCCTAATTTCTTGGATAAGAAGTTCGTCGAGAGAATAAAAGAGATGAACGTCCAAGAGATTCTAGAGCTTGGTTTGGAAAACAGAAACGTAGAATCTCTTATCAATGTCCTCAAGAATGCTGGGCCAGAACATCGTATGGCCGCAGATCTTCTGCTTCAATTTGAGGACTACATAAGAACAAACTTAACTCCAGTTACAACTGAGGCTGGCAATCACTTTGCCGGTAGCTTTAACCCTACCACGGGGGAAGTTACTGTGAATGTGAATGGGAGATATGGAGATGGTGTCATCTCTGTTGTCTTACACGAAGTGGGTCATGCCGTGTTCCAGAAGATCATCACTACCCCTGACGCAGAACTTACGTCTGGTCAGAGAGCTGCCAAAAAACAAATGCAGGTGATCTATGATCGCGCACGCAAGCAGTGGGAGAACTCTAAGAAGAGGGGTATGGCGAACCGTAATCTCGATTATGTATTCGAGACAGGAAGACAGACAGTTAGAATGGTGGGTCCTTCGGGAGTTGTAGCTGCTAGTGGGGACCTCCCCTTCTACGCAGGAGCCGATGAAACAACACTCGACGCATCTCAAGCAGCAATGAAGGGAACGGCTGGATCGGATGTCATTCTCCCTGCCGCCCGTGGGTTTGAAGAATTCTTTACTAGCTGGCTTAGTGCTTCTGATTTTCAAGACGCCACCCGTAGGATAGCCATCGGCGACAGGAGTCTTTTCCGCAGAATTATTGATGCGATCAAGACCATGTTTGGTAGACAGACAGGGGTCGAGAAACAACAGACCGAAGTAGTTGAGACTATTTATAACTTCGCGAAGATGAAAGGGTCGAGAGATCTTACGCGATCTTTCGAGGCTACCCGAGACAGTATCATTAAGGCAGTCCAGCAAGAGGTTGATCGCGTTGGACTGACACGGGGTTTAAGTGCGGACTTAGCTAAACGAATGTCTGAGGGTCTAGTTGACGGGCCTGAGTTTGATTTGTACAACGCATACCTCGATGACTTTATCAAAGCTCGGGAAGAAGGAAGGTCCGGCGATGAGGAAGCTTATCTCGCGGATCAGGTTATGTTCACACAAATCCTCAAAGATGAGGTAAGCAGACAAGTACCCACTGGGGTGCGTGTCGTGTTTACTAATGCCAAGGATTTGAGGAGTAGGGGTTTAGGCTACAAAGCTTTCCAACCTGCTTTCACTGAGGAGAGCACCATCGTAGAGGACGGGGTACGGAAACGAATCACTCAGATTAACTTTGACCTCGATGCTATGCAGGATCGAGTAGACCTCATAGGAGACGTCGCGGTTCTGTCTGCGACAAGTGGGCCGATCATTGATCTCATGAGTAAAGAGGGTAGAGCTAAAGCTACAGAGAGGTTTCGACTCGCAGCGAGGAGAGTAAGAGATGAGATAGAGTTAGCGGTGTTGGAGGAGACTGTTCATACAGTGGACAATCTGGTGATACCAGATGCAGAAAAGCAGGCGTTACTTGAAGAGGTCGGGATCGATACTCTTGTAGAGTCATACAAAGACTACCTACAGGTAAGTGATAGATTTAATTATCTTAACCCAGAGACAAGAGCGAAACGAGAGGCAGAAGCCGAGCCCAAGTTACAAGCACTTAGAGACGGGGACCCAGATGAGGTGAGACATGCGTTATCTGAGATGATCCGTATGGATGTGCAGAGGATAGTGAAAGGGACCACAACTGAATCAGTTGACGCGGCTGCGATTGAAGGCTTGAGCTCCCCTTACGTCACGGCGTTAAACAAACAGCTCACAAAAGTCGCGGCTCGATTAGGGCCAATGCTTCGCGGTGAGCGGAACTCAAACTACCAACAGGTAGTTCAACGTATTGTTGGAGCTATGAAAGCTCTTGATAATAACAGGCCCGAGGACGCGGGGTTCTCTCCCGAGGGAGATCCTTTAGCTGGGGTGGAGACGTTGATAAATTCATTTGAAAGACAGTCGAACCTTTTCAAAAAGGCCACAGATCCTGAATCCACACCTGAAGAACGGTTGGAGGCTATAAAGCTTGTGAGGCAGCGGCAGGTAGGCCAGTCAGAAGCAGTTCTAAAATTTGAAAGAGGGGGTTTTTCGGGGGCCAGCACACTAAAAGGTATCGAGGCGCTTGTTCAAAGAGGTAAGATTGGGATGCAGGACCCGCGAGTGCAAGAACTCATAAAGAAGATTCAGTTATGGGTGTCTGCAATGGAAGGACAGAAGCTTTCTGACTTTACGGTTCTTGTTAAACTACTGAAGAGAGCGTACAAAGGTGGAATCCCTGATGACATATTGGTAGCTCTAAACACAGCGGCGGGGACAACCGACAGCCTAGATGTAGAACCAGAGTTCAAAGAAAATTTGAATTCAGTTTACAGATCCGTGGCGCGGAAGATTAAGAAAGAAGTAAAGGACGGTCTGCGCCCCGACACTGATGTTGAACCAGAGGCTCTTGCTAGTATGAGGCGTGTGCTGTTCACGATTCCTCTGGAAAAAGCCCGCGTAGAAAAAGTCAAAGCGTTTAAGGAAAAACAAAAGATTGCGTACAAAGCCATCAACGATGATACCGAGCTAGGCCCAGAGATCGTGGTCAAGATGGGGGCCATACGAGCTTCCCTAGATGCTCTGAGTCAGTTGGTTTCTAAGAACTACGGGTTGAGCGAAGTTCGGGGTGGTAAACTTAAGATGATAATAGACAGGCAGTCTGGTGTGTATCTTACCCGTCAGTACAAAGGCTACGATGACTTCGCATACTTAGAGGAGATTCAAAAACCTAAAGGAAAGTTCGCTGCACGTAGGGACGCGGCCATGAGCTATTTTGAAGAGCTGCGTGTGGAGGCAGAGACGAAAGAAGAACTGGCTAAAATGCGGGGGCAGCGGGATAAAGTAAGACAGAAAGTAGAATTCAAGGACGCCGAAGAGGAAGCGGAGGCTAAACGGATAAGCTCTCTTTCCAAGCCTGAAATGCTTGAGGAAGCTCGGATAAAAGCAGAGTTCTCCGTTAAAGACTCGCGCAGCAAAACTGTTTCAACAATGAATACTCTCCTCAAGGCTATCGAGGAGAAGTCACGCGGAGAAATGGGCCAGAACGTATCTGCGGTATTGAGTGATAAGTCTCCGAAACTTAAGCGGCTTCTACAGCTTGATACAGATGCTCTTAAAAGAAAGTCAGAGATTGACCCAAGGGTTCGGTATCTTCTGGGTCAATACGGTCTAGAGTTAAATGAGGATGGTACGTTTGAAGAGAAAGGTTTGGTAGCTTTCGAGCAGACCTTCACTGCTTTGACCAGAATGGCAGAGCAGTCGTCTTTCTTCAGTCAGTTAAAACGTATTGGTGGTGTGGTAGACGGAGACTTTGAAAACGCTTTTGTGTTTACTCTACAAGAAGCGATTGATGCAGATCTAGATGGTAGCGAATACACTAACGCAAGGACTGGGAGGTTGTTGAAAGAGTACATAGACTCCAACAACAGGACAGATACAGATGGGGATGGCGCTAAAACTGTGAAGAGTCGGGATGTATTTGATTTTACTTACGACATGTTTATCCCTACCGAATCGTTTGAAGCGTTCAAAGATTATCAAAAGCTGAGTGGAACCAGTGCGGGTACATCCATAGGCGACGGGCGTACGGTAATCCAGCTCGCTAAAGAAGGAAGGTATGTGACAGCGGCTGGTAAACTCGGGGTCAGATCTATAGAGATTGTTAATGGTCTGTTCCTCGTAGCTAAGACGGCTTTCAACATCCCCGCATACCCACTTCGTAACATGATTACCGCAATAAGTTCATATGGGTCAGCCAATGGAATAACTCCGAAAGATGTTGCGAGAGAGCTGTTTATTTTATTCATGTCTAGGTTGGATCAACCATTTAGAGGCGGGTCTAAAATATCCCCCGAACGTAGACCGGGTAGTGAGCAGGAGCTGAGTGCGACAGAATACCGGATGCTCGGACTTGATCAGAGAACCTTAGAAATAAGCACGATTAACAACCAACTCAAGGCGGGTAAAACAAAGGATGTGAGTCAACTTTTCTTTGAGTCTTTGGGAGATGTCTTTGAGACATCAAAGAAATCTAGACTGGGTAAAATAAAAGACATATCTCAAGCCCCGTTCAAAGCATCTTATGATTTTGTGGCGTCTATGGCTCAAGCGATAGACACAGCTACCAAAGTAGCTATATACAAAAAAGAAAAGAGTGTTCTTAAAGAGGCCCAGCAGTATGAAAAAGACAACGGCCTAGATTTAGGATATCTGGATATGTCTGAAGAGGCGATGCAGCAACTGGCAGCAAGGAAAGCCGTGTCTGTTGCACCTACTTACTCTGAAGCAACACGAATACAGAGGCTCATTAGAAGATTTAATCCCTTCATATTTGATGCATTCTCTGGCTTTTTCGTAGACCAAGCTAGGATTCTGTACAATCAAGTATTGAGAGGTACTTCTTACCAAGAGATCAAAGACAGAAACCCTATCATTGAGAGAAATGGAAGAAGGAGGAGACGGACGGCGATGCTCACACATGGTTCCTTTGCCGCTGCTGCCACGTCTTCTGTGTTTATCACCCTTAAAGTTTTACTGGATAGAGACGAAGAAGAATTGCTGGAAGCAAATAGGCCCTCTTATGCGCGGAACAACTCATACGTTTATATAAAAGGCTCCACTCTCATTGACATGGGGGCGAGCTCTGTTCCCCAGATAATTGACATGTTCTCGGGACTACCCCCTGAGATTGACCCAAACAAGATTTATTCAGTAGATATAACCTACATCAACGGGATGTCCCCCGTGATTGATGGATCTCAACAGGCTTTCATAAAACTCCTCGCGGGATTGAAGGAAGGTGAAGTGGGTGCGGGGTTCAGGGAAGCCGCAGGTAAAATGTATGTAACGTACCTTGAGAGATTCTTGGGGCAGACATTTACTCTTAATCGTTCAACGGGTAAACCAGAATTCAACGTCGTTGACGCGTTACCTTTAGGCCAAGTACCAGATACAATAGCTAAGGCTTTCACGGGGCGAGACCCAGACGGTCGCCCCCTTTTCAAAGATGGGATGGACAACAACGAGAAGTTCAAGGCTATCAGAGATAAGGTTATCTTAGACACCTTGCTACCTTCTAATCTGGAGAAGCTAAGAAGACACTACAAGCAAAGGGATGCCGAAGATACAGATATTCAAAGATTATCAGAGCAAACTCTCGCCTCCGTTATGTCGCCCCTGAAGGTGCGGGAGGTAGACCCATCTCAAGGTATGCGGGCGGTAGCGTACGAGATAAACCGAGACAGGGAGGCGGTCAGAGCCCTTATCAAAGATAAACTCAAGGACGGTAGTGTTTCCTACACCGATGAAGAAATCGAAGACCTAGCCAGAAGAGTCATAGAGAACACGGTTCAGACTGATAAGAAACTGATCTCTATGATTGAAACATCAAGAAACTTTGAGGAGCCTGCGCTCCGTCTTACAGACGATCAGATATACAATGCGCTTATAAAAGGTGGTGTTGGGAAAAACAGGGCGAAAGCAGTGATGAACAGTAGGACTGAAAGGTACCTTCCTACAGAAGCTTGGTATGTAGACCTATTGAAAGCCGACCCTGACGAAAGCTGGCCTGACAACCGAGCCCGTGTATATGACGCGGCAGTGCAGAGAATCTCTCAGGAGAAAAGATACGAGGACGTCTACACGGGTCAAGGATCGGACACCCCCTAGTCATCAACTGAGTCCCTGTAAACTTTGGTAAGACGATCAGCTATCTTCTTGCCGAGATCATCTGGGTCGTTGAAACAATAGAAGGGTGTGCCAATCACAGACGGTGCATCCTCCCCCACACTGAGGGGGAAGATGCGGGCAGAATCGGGGGATACTCTATCCCCCTCTACCACTCCGTCTATCATGATAGGCATACCGTTTGGTAGGAACTCACGAACCATGTGGATCATATCGTGGGCATTAGTCTTTCGCAGGTTCTCTCAAGCTCATCTATCTCCTCCTCGGCTCGCGTCATGTAGGGGTCTTCGATGTCGGGCCTCAGCTCATGTAGCTGATAACCTGCGGCGATGCCTATTGCTGATAGGAAACGCCCCATCTTATCTCTACTGTGGAGCGACTTAGACCTGATAGAGAAGTCGGGTAGGTAGGCGATCACGGCCCACCCGTTGACGGCTTCGTTGTCAGGCTTCGATTGTAGTTTGACAGTAACGTCATTTACTTCAGTCACTGCTGTATTTATTTTTGTTTTCATACTCTTGGGAATTGCATGCCATCACTGAAGGGCATAGTTCTGCTGGTTAAGTGGGAGTCGTGGAGGACAACCCACCACTTGAAGTCCTCCTGATAAATGTGAAAGCGTAGACCATAGTGGTCTGAGACCTCATTCATTCTACGTTTCGTGGTAGCGGTTCTCCAACCACCCGAGTTCAGAACAACCTCGGAAGGTGTAAACTCTACTATGTTGGTGTCGTGGTAACGGACGGCGGTCTTCAGTCCCTTACGGCAGGACATATCAAAGACGGTCGTCGCGGCTTTCCCCTTAAAAGGGTTTGGTGTCATTGTTTTCATATTCTTTTATTACTTTTTGTACTGTTCTATTTTTTACCGATCTAAGTTTGTCTATTAGTTGAGATGTCCGTTCCTTCTCCCTGCGAAGCTCCTCTTGCAACAAGATCATAGGCAGCTTTCTCTGTGCCATTTGTCGGATGGCGGGCATCCATTTACGGACATCAATTATCTTACTCATGATTCAGGATTCAGGATTCAGGAACCAGTCAGGGGTATCACGCCCCGACCACTTGGCGAAGTAACTCTTCTCACCGTTGTAGTATGCACGGTAAGCCGTCACTGCGAAGACTCGTTTGTATTCTTCCGGCATGGCCTGAGCGAAGGGGGTGAGACCTTGCTTGCTCAAGCCTAGCTTTGGGGAGTTAGCTGCACACCAGTGTATGACATCAGTTGACTTGTGTGTCTTGCCATAACGGTAGGTGTACTCACGGCACATCTCATCGGCGTGGGTGAGTAGCCAATCATAGTTGTCCTTGGATTCCCTAGCCCAGATGGTGCATGGGTGATTGTAGAAGGCTCGCTTGTATGGGGCCTCATCCTTGGGGTAAGCCGCGCACAACATCTGCGCCGACTCAAGGATCATCTTGACCACATGCTTGTCACACAGTTGCTGTGCAGCGGTGGTCGGATCTTTATCTACGACAAATATATTCATGCGTCTGGATCTGGGACAGGGGGCTTGCTTGCGGTTACACGAACCACGGTACGGGATACAGTGGGAGCTGTGTCCGCTACTTCATTGAGGAACTTAACGTACCCAGCTCGGGTGCCGCTTACCTCATGAGTAACCATAGGTGACTCTGCTTCCTTGGATGCGGCTTGCGCCTCTGCTTTCTTATCGAACCATTGACGGTTCTTATTGTATGTTACTTCGTATATCTTCATGTTTATTTATTATGATGATCAGGATCATTGTGTATTGTTTGTCTTGTCGTGGAAGCGGACATTCTCAGGATCATGCACATACTTCATGGCATCTTCCTTGAGAACACGGGGGATCTTGCCCTCTAATATATCGTCGAGCAGAACAGGCCGGTAGCCCACTGCCTCAAGCGAGAGCAGGAACCAGCTTTCATCTTTCTCATTTTGCCATGCTGACTCTTCGTCACGATGGTTGCGAAGATGCAGGTGGCCGTGGATGTTAAGGTCGATACCGTCAGGAAGCTCTGGCGATCCCCACTTACATTCCCACTCGTCTGCCGGAATCCATGAAGGAGGTATTGAGGCAGGTGCATACATGGGGCGGTGACTGAACAAGATATTCTGACCACCATACTCCAGTGTCATAGTCTCCATTGCAGCAGTAAACCCGTGCTGGATGTAGTAGGAGTAAGGCTGGTTGTCATGGTTACCCAGTAGCAGGATCTTGCTCCGCGCCGGGCATCGGTTCATGATTTCAGCAGCTTCGCTATATTTAGCAAAGGCGAAGTCTCCCAAGTGGATTAGTATATCGTCAGGCCCCAGTTTACTGAGGGCTTCTGCTGTCCGTTCGTTGTGGTCAGGAGGGCGGACCCCCCGTCTCACGATTCCTTGGTGGGAGAAGTGGGTATCAGTGACCACCCATATTCTTGATGTTAGTTTCATAATTATCCAAGTAGTATTGTAGTATTCTTTATTGTCTCCTCAGACTCTTGATTGAGGAGAGCTGAGGGGTTCAGGAAATTAGACCAAGCTGTATCGGCCAGCACTGCGAGGGAAGACTCGTTCTCTTTGTCGAAGGCGAAGCCAAAGGGCTTGGGTTCGGGGAACCCGCATCCATTGAAGAACCCCACCATCGACTGCCAGTTGTCTCGCAGTAGGTTGAATTTGGGCACAGCAAAGCCTACGTAATCCGTCGCGTCATAATTAGGGGGGCAGTCGAACTTTTTTCTCAGCCCCTCCCATTTTTTATCCCATTGTTCGGGGGCTTTCGCATCATGAGTAAAAGGACATACTGATTTGCCATAGCTATCCACAACTCTGACGAGGCTACTGTGCATATGTCTGTGTTGCTGGGGGCTACGAAACGGTATTTCACTATCACTCAAATGCCCCATGACAAACTTCATCTGATGCCCTGAGAAGTGGGTGTTCACATTCTCATCATGGTAAGCTTGGGAAACTAGCTCTTGGAAAGAGCGGTACTTATCCAAATACTGTCTTGGTTGTTTCGATACAATATCTTCTCGGAGTTCTTTGATGTGCTCGACTAGGCGTGTAACAAACTGATTGCCTAGGTACTTAGTAGCCCCCACACCAAAGGTGCTGTTGAGTTTGTGCTCATACTCCAGATTAGAAGACAGATACACAGACCAAGCGAGCTGCCAGTAAAAGTCGGATTTCTCTCCCATGCCACCGTGGGGGTGGGCGAAGGCTTTCTGCACAGCTCTCGTGGCAATGGTATTGTTGCAGAGTGTGCGGGAGCGGCTGGGAATGCGGGTGCCATGCATAACGACGTCAGGCAGAACAAGGGAACACTGTCGTAACAACTGATCGTAAGCCCACGACGCGGCCCTTCTCCCAAACAAACGATTTGAGTCGAAGAGTCCTCCTCGGTATCCGGGTTGACGGCACCCAATAAAGGTATGCTTTATAGGGTTGTTAAAGTCGTCTGTGTGCTCCCCCACAATGGGGTTGTCCAGCGCGATGACCAAGGGGACCCAGTCACTGGCAGTCAGGTCGGGGTCACAAAAGAAAGCGTGAGGATCAGTGAGATGTGGTTCTTCGCCATCCGCCAAGTACTGTTTATATTTAGACAGCGTGCTTGCCCACGCTTCTCTGCCAGTGGTAGGTGCGCCTTCATCATTCTTCATGTAGATGGAGGCTCCAGCGCACTCTCTCTGCCGTGCCATAAGCACGCCACCCTGAGCTCGAACGAGCGTGGTCTGTTCTTTAGTGTTGAACGGATCTCTGCGGAACTGATCTATTATTTGTTCTGTTTTCATATATGTATGCTTACTTGCTGCTGGGGTCGACGGGCAGCAAGTGAACCGTCTTTGCATTTATGTGTGCTTCTAATCTCCAGTCGTCTAATGCGAGACGAGGAGAACGGTGGGAGTTAAACTGCTGGTTCAAGAAGTTGGTCATGCTGATTCGGTTGTGTGTAGGTATCTCTACAGTTTCCCATGTGATAGACTCTACGTGATTAACGAGATCATCATGGAATATCCGAGCGGCTTTATCTGTAGGAAACCAAACAGATCTAACTTCTGTGTCTTTACTTTCTTGGAAGGTGAGGTGGTATAATCTCATTAGGTTGTCTTGCGGTCTAGGTGTTGGAGGGGTACGACATCTCCGAAGGGGTAGTGGCGAGAGTCTGCATCCCAAGACAACCACAGCACCGGAGTGTGTGGCACTTCATTAGGGAAGTTGCCCCACCCATCGGTCAGATACACGATAGCACGCGCATCTTCTACATTGTCTCGCACCCAGTCGAAGGCGGGTACGAAGTCCGTGCCACCCCTGCCGTGGATGTCTGCATCTACAGTCTCATAGGGCTGGTACTCACGGACCTTACACACTCTGGTATCTACGTCGATGTGGACAATGCGCTCGGCATTCAGAGTATCGACTGAGTCTTGCACAACGGCACAAGCAACTTCAGCGATGTGCGAGGGGATAGAACCACTGGTGTCTACGACGAACACCAAGGAACCAATCCGCTCATCCTCCATGCCAACGATACCCACGTTCCAATCAGCCATGTATCGGCGGTCGAATCGGGTCGAGCCCTCATCCATGCAGAACTCATCTGCATACTTCTGAAGGAGGTCTCGCATACGGAGGGGAGACTTCTGCATCTTCTCCAACCGCTCCAAGAACTTGCCGGGTGTATCACCACGCAACTTGGAAGCATGGATGGATGTGGACAGGATGTCTTTCCACTTGTCTTCCTGCTCTTGCATCTCCTCTGGGGTTGCCCCTTGAGGTAGCTCGAACTCGCCGGGAGAGGAGGCCTCGGAGGTATCACCCGCACCAGATGAAGAGCCAGACCCACCTTGCTCACCCTCTTGGTCTTGGGGTTTGCCGGGTGATCCGCTGTCACTGCTGTCCTCGGTTTCGCTGTCACCTTCCTTGTCACCGGCGGCACCGCTGTCACTGTCACACTCCTCCTCGCCGGGATTGGTGGGAGGTATCTCGGGAGGCTCTTGCTGTTCCTCCCGCAGAACCTTGAGCACATGCTCGGCAGCTTCTGTCCCAAACCTTTCCAGATCCACACACCCATTGGGAGGTAGGACGATGGGCTTGGCAGCTTCATCACTGTATTCGGTGAGTAGGTTGTTGATCTCCACATCGGTGGCTTGATTTACAATCCGGCCCTCACCGTTCTGCATAGGTCCGAAGAACCGAACGAGATGACCGAACAGGGGGTGGCACACCTCATGGATCATGAGGCCCTCCAGTTCGTATATGTTCAGGGTCTCGGTGTAGTCAGGGTTGGACCTGATGACGTCCCCATCTGTGCAAGCGGTGGGAACCCGACGGTCAACGATGACGGGCAGAGCCTCCATCGCCGGTGCGAAGAACGGGTGATCTTTCATGATCTTGTTCTTCACTAGCTGGATTCTCTCCAGCTCTTTCTTATCTTTGTATTCTGTGCTCATGATAATGATTCTCTTTATGTAACATTGCTATCGCTATGAATTCGTCTCTGTGATTCTCCCAAAGATAGTAAGCGGGACGGGACAAGTGAACCTCGTGTCCTTCCCACCACAAGTGACTCGAACGGTCTTGAGACCCCAGCCACTTACCGAACCAGAACAAGCAGGAGAGCTCGTCTGGTTCTTTATGGTAAGCGGGTGTTATTGGGTAGTCCGCGAATGCAGAGTCGTCTTTGAGTATCTCTGCTATCAGGTCAAGACTAGGAGAGGAGCTCATCTTTGTTATCCAACTGCCACTTGATCATGGCCGGAGTGCCGGAGAGATCCGCACGGGATCTCCGCAGTCGATTGCCGACCAGAGACTCCATCGACTGAAGAACATCAGGGTTGCTCGTCAGGTCAGGGTCAGTGAGGCGGCGAGCGAGCAGAAGAACATCTGCCACGTTGTCCTTGTCAGCCAGACCGACGAGTTTACTTGCGATGATGTACTTCATGTCAGGCTTGGTCTTCACCCGGCTCAAGTCACAGTGACGGGCATCCTCCAGCATCTTCTCCACGTTACCGCAAGTCGCATACAACTGCATGTAGGTGGTGAACATCTGCTGGGCTTTGCCACCGATACACCCACCCACTTCGGCCTTGAAGATCCGCAGGTTCTCGGGTGATGTCATCTCAAGAGGGTCATCGTATGTGGACAGGTAGGTGTCCAGATTGGCATAGGATCTAGAAGAGGAGAGCGGTTGCTCGCCATCCCACAGACTCATGTTGTCACAATACAACGCCTCGTTGTGTGCCTTGAGGAATCCAAGGACATACTCTGTCTTGGCGTTCTCCATCAACCACTTCTGTGTGCCCGTGATAGAAGGCTCGACATTGAATATCTGGAACCTGTCCATGATAGATGCCGTAGTCCTCGCCGCCTGACAGTGGTGCTTCAGACCATTGGCTGAAGCTACCATCATACAGTTGCGGGGGAACTGATAGTCACCGATCCGACGATCCAAGATAGCTTCTTGCGCTACCTTGAGAACATTGGGGTTGGCATTTAGCAGCTCCTCCCAGTGAAACAAGTAGTGCTTGTCACAATCAGATGGGGGTAGGGCTTGGTCCTTGAACCACTTCATGATCTCCTCCTCCTTGTCGGGGAAGGCGTAGCCCCGCACATCATTGAAGGTGCGGTATGCCAATCTGAAGTCGATGTATATCATCCCCATCTCTTCAGCGAATGCCTTCATGATGTCAGTCTTACCTAGACCGGGCATCCCCAGAAACAGGGGGACCTTGAACTTACCCGTCCTGTTACCCGTGGGGTTGTCCGCTTTACGAACACGGTGCAGGACGGGGGTGATATCGGTGGGATATATAGGGATGAGAGGTACTACCTCGTTGTCGGTGTTGCTCATATGTATATGTATTACAGTTGGATCAGGTCATTCATTCGGTTAGCTCCAGCAATGACCTTGTTGCGGGAGTGTTCATTGGACTTGAGAATGTCAGGGTCGAGTTCTTCGAGGAGTCCTCGACCAATCTTCACGGCTTCATCTAGCTCGGCGCTATCTCGGGGTGCCTTGCACACAGCCATCTCCAGTTTCTCTACAAGACGCTGGACCACAGACTCAGAGATAGGACTGCGGCTGGACTTGTTCTTGGCGGCACACTGCTTGCCAACATGCTGAGCAGATTCGATCAGGTCCTTGGTGACCGACTTGGTGACAGTGTGTAGACCATACTCTACCTGCTCTTTCTTGCGCTGGTTGAGTTGCTCCATCTCATGTCGGATGCGCTCGTCGAACACCTCGGGCATGAAGCTAGTGACAATAGGATCTTCAAAGGTGGTGAAGGATATCTTCTCCCCGACTCTCTCCCTTGAAGGATACTTGTGCTGGAACCTAGCGAAGTCTTTGCCGAGACCCTCACGGGAGTTGGCTTTTCTGAGGACTTCTCCGTAGCTGTCGATGAAGTCATTCTTCGCCAGCTCGAACCGCTGCCGGTACTTGGACATGGTGTCCAGATACTCAGACAGGTAAGCAGTGGATAAGAAGTACCAGCATCCACGGGTGGATATCTTCACCTGCTCAGAGGGGTCAGGCTTGTAGTCCAGCCAAGGGGAGGAGACTAGCCGTTGGAAGGCTTCTCGTCCCTCGGTGGATATTTTGGTGAGGCGTTCTATATCCTTACCAGCTACTAACTTTCGCTTGGAGCTGTATAACTCGGCGTTCGCCTCACTTCTCCTTGCGTCTTCTACTGCCGCTTGCTTGTCATTCACCAGTGGATTGAACATGCATACGGTCAGTCTTACCTTGATGCCCTCGCCAGTGGAGGGTGATGTATTACTCATATGTACTGTGATGTGATTCCTATTCATAGTTAAGCTTACAACCTGTAGGAATCAGGATACAGGATGCAGGCTTGGGATACATTCGACGTCTTTTGACGTCAGTAAGTGTGCTCCCCCTTTTCAGGGTTGGTTATCCACCCAAGTATCTTGGGCTTGAGGGCGGGGAGCATTCCCCGAGACACTGTCTTTCTGTGGCGCAGTGACTCATTAGGGCAATTTTCGGCCAGTCTCGGTACTATCCCCCGAGCGGGGCGTCGAGCCTACCCCTTCGATCACCGATAACTGGGGCGTCGAGAACCATCTCTCTATCATGTCGGGACAGAGTAATATGTCCTGACCTGTATCGGGACGGGGTGGGCAGTGATTGCTTACAATGGTAAGGTGATGAAGAAACTGTTCTTTGGTGGGGTTACACCACGCCCCGAGCCAACTCTCCGACTCGTCCTCACAGACTGACCGAGCATCGTGCTCAACATCGTCGATGAACTCTTTCATCCATGCGAGAGACTTTTCAAACTCTGTCATCATAGCGTCCCCCCTTTCAGCATAGCGGAGTGTAATGGTGCCAGAGCCTGCATAGGGTCGGCTACCTGTAAGATGTGAGTCCCAATGCAGTCGTGGGGTTGCCCATCCAAGGGGATGAGATACCCATAGGGGTTGATGTCCGGGGGGCCATGGAGGGGGTGTTCAGTCCTCATCTTATGGAGGAAAGCGTCAACACGTTTTCGGTGATTCCTGTAACCCACCCCATTGGTTTTCTCTCTCCAGTAAATATCTCCACTGAAAGTCGGGGTGTCTCCATTAATTCCGAACCTGTAGTTGTAGGTTCCGTAGTAGTCAATAAACCCCTCAAGGTTTATTCTCCACTTACCGATCTGGTAAGTCGTCGTGTCGAGGGTCTTCGCCTCGGAGTTGTGCCGTGAGACGGCACAGATGTTTACATATGGTGTCATAATAAATATAAGATGTGAGGAGGGATTGCTTTTATTACCCTCAACTTTTCGCCACCCAGATAAAGATCATTTAGGCTACTTCGCGCTCCGCTCTCTTTGCTCAGTCGGTTGACCCCTGCTCAAGATACAGACACCTTTAGGCTCTTGGATTACACCTATGTTCAGTCACTCACGTTCGGGGAGCTACCCCGAGATTGGTTAAAAGATTAGGATCAGGATTGCTATCACTGCTCCAGCTACAGCTACACCTGTCAGGGTTTTCCTGAGTCGGGTGTGCTTGCGTCGGTTTCGGCGGCGGAATGGATTACTCCTACCGAGTTCCAACCACTCACCTGTCTCTGGAGATAGCCAGCCACGGCGCACTCCACTACGGAGTAGCTCACGGTTGACGTCCCGCACACTCTTGACCCGAAGGTCCCAGTGTATGGTGGTGCTGTCCATCAACTCAGCTACGTGGTCCGGCATGTTATCTCGGGCTACCCTATCGGGCATGGGTGCATTATCCCCATCAAAGGGAGACATGAGGGTTACATGCCCCACATCCTTGCTGGTGGCCGCATCAAAGTAGGTGATGTATAGTCTTTCACTCATGGGGTGTGTGGGGTTGGGAAGTTAGCAGGGAGGACGGGGTTGCCCTCCACCGATGTTTCGGCGTATGCCCACCCACGGGGTGCGGGCTTAGGCTCTCCAGTCTTGGGGTCGATGCCCAGCTTCTCGCATGATGCGAGATGTTTGTCCATCTCTAATTCAATTTCTTTTCTCATCTTAACAATAGTTCCGATGCCGACGTTGCCATCTTTTGATGTTTCCGATGCCGACGTTGCCATCTTTTGGTTCCACTGTGGATCGCTATCGTTGTGCAATCTTGAGGACTATCTGCTCCCACACTGATTGGTCTACAGCATGGTCTACTGATACAACCCCAGCGCGGGGGTCTGATTGGGCACTGAGGCCCGCCGTTGTCTGGTCAGCGAACTTGACCAGCGTGTTACACCTGAGCGATTGCTCAGATAGTTTAGGTAGGTGTGCGCGTCTGCGGCGCACAGGATCCACCGCCATGATGCGGTGGCTTTCTATGGTTCTGTATTTAGCCATTGGTTTGGTTAGTTATACTACTTGTGGGCAGTTTTGCCTGATGCCCAGCAGGGGTCGTGGTTATGGTTGCCTTCATTGGATTACTCTGGACAGGACGTTGCCTGAACAGGACCCCCACAGGTCTACCTCCGGCACTTGGTTGTGGGTGGTGGCTCCCTTCATAGGGGGGAGCAGCCCTTGAACCTCTACGGCGGTCCATGCCTTTGACCTTGTCGGTCATGCCCACGCGGGGTTGGCGAGCTAGTCAACAAGCTCTGTTTATGCGTGGGCGAACTCTGGTTCCGGTTGGAAAGGGTGTTACCGGATTCATGGATCACGATTCACGGATCAGGAATCAGGTGACAGGGTTCATGGACACTGGTTCCATGAACCTTGTCACCCGCCTCTTTCGAGGGGGTGGGTTGGATTACTTGAGGGCAATGTGGGAATACAAACCAAAGGCACCACTAGCGTGGAATACCCATGTCTGATCTGCATCTCCACAGACATCTGTGACGGAGCCGCGCAGCTTGCGAAGGATGGCGATACCTTCCTTGGCAGCTTTGGACTCGGGGAGGCGTTTGACCGTCTCCTTCATGTTGGGGAGGCGGAGCACAAACGACTTCGGATTGGAATTGAAGGGCTTGAAGTGAAGCACGCCCTCCAGTTGTTCTTCTCCAAACTCGGAGTAAAGAACCTCCGCGCCTTGCCGGATATTGGCGACAATGGCGGAATCCTC
>TARA_B100000963_G_scaffold198139_1_pt1 | contig 18303 bp, 25 predicted proteins | sample TARA_B100000963 | Tara Oceans TARA_B100000963 (sample SAMEA2622097) | marine metagenome | biome: marine biome (ENVO:00000447); feature: surface water layer (ENVO:00002042); material: "saline water (ENVO:00002010), including plankton (ENVO:xxxxxxxx)" | depth 5 m | reverse complement strand
CTTCTAATTCATTAAATACTGCTCTACCAGAGTGTGTTGCACCAGTTGTGGTTCCCTGTATCTGTGTAGTTCCTGTAGGGTCTTTAATTGTTGACGCATCAATACCAGACAACTCAGATCCATCACCGATAAATTTAGATGCTGTAATTGTAGTGGTAGAAGTAACAATTCCGGAAACTTCAAGTGAACCCAATATATGAACATTTTCAAATATCGAATTACCGTCTTGATATAAACCTTGTTGACTGATGGGTTCTGCCATTATCCTGAAGGGAGACTATTGTACCATTTGTTTACACTCACGTATGATCCTGCAAATGATGCGAAGACATTACTATAGAGTATTTTATTTCTTAACTTACATAAAGAACCAGCTTCAAGAAATATCTGACTCCCTATTATATTTACCTTACTTGTCTTTCCTTGCTCAGAATAACCAATTCTTATTTTAGGTGCTTGTAAAACAAGTTCATCATGAGCACCTATTGTAATTCTTTTACCTTGAATAGAGATATCTCCATTCATGTTAGTAATAATTGAATTGCCATTATGAACTGTTAAGTTAAATCCAGCATCATTATTATCAGATCGTGCTCCTGCCTCTACCTGTAATGTTTTATCCGCACTAATCCTCGCTAGCCCACTACCCTCATGAAAACTTTGACTATACTTAAGTTTATCACTAGTCTGTGATTCCATGATATATGCAGCAGGGCCAGCGTTTGATTGATCTGCTGTTCCTGTTTCAAAGAGGAGTTTTCCTCCAAAAAGTTCAAGTTGTCTACTTTCTTTTTGACTCATAATTCTATTTTAGTGGATGAAGAGCTGGATTAGTCCATTCACCTCTCATCATATTATCTATCACACATAGATTAAGATTTTGAGATTTTTTCCATCTTGATTCTCGATAATCTCGATCAGGAACATAATTATATGATTGAAAATCAACAGCGAATATTCTATCAGTATTACATTCTACAATAAAATTAGCACTGCCATAATCATCAAATGTCCAGTCTGAATCTTTTTGAATAACGTCCTCATAAACAATTTTGGCAAACTTAGGTATCAAAGTTCCGATAGACCATCCTTTGATAAAAGTGGTGTTATAACTTAGAATATTTCCCTCAACATAATATTCAAAGTCAGGTATGTTAATTCGATTGAAATTTTCATTTTTTAATCTTTCTAATTTATCAACTAATAAATCAAGATTATCTTCTGTTAGACAATCAAATTTCTTAACTAGAGTAAATGAAGAACGTAATACCGATAACTTATTATCAGTATTAAAAATACCGCTACTATATGAAATTTCTTTTAAATTACTTGTAGTCATAATCAGTATCCGTATCCTCCCCCGCCTGATCCCTCAGACCCGCCACCACTAGGAGGACTAGCAGGAGGAGGAGTGTTACTCTGTCCAGTCGCTTGTTGATTTGGTGAAGTAGTTGTTGAAGTCGTAGTATCACTAATGGTAACACTTTGTTCTGTGGTTTCGGGAACATTTATCTCTGGGGTTGTCTCTGGGGTTGATGGTTCTGTTGTTTTCTCTACATCTTGAATGATAGGTTTTTGAACAGTAAGGGGAGTGATTGTCATTGCTGGATAAGTTCCTACACACTGAATAACCTTGAATACCTGACTTACTCTTCTTCCCTGAATATCCCTGATGTTAGTAGTATCTATCCTTACAGCATTGTTCTCAACAAATTGATCCTCGATAGGTTGAGTTCTAACAGTTGACATAATTGGTCTTATGACCGCACCATACCCAGTTTCAGATGTAACGGTCAAATTAGGAAAAGTATCATAAGGTATCTGATTAACGATCTCAATTGCCACTATTCTACCAAAGTTTCTTGATTCTGGATTCGTATCAATGACAGGTCGAACATCATCGCTTATGAAATCTTCCTCACGGTAATTAGCTCCGGGATCTTCTATTACTATATCATCAATATAAGTATCTGGGAACTGTCCATTTTCCGTTGTTTGTGCAGAATCAACAGGATAATTTTCTCCGATACTTGTCATGATGACCGATGTGACTTGTCCATATGTGGGTGACTTTGGATTTTTATCTATATTTACTTTTCCGTAAGCACCATATCCCTGTCCACAATTGTCTCCGAAAGATATAAGAGGTGGCGATGAATACCCACTTCCCGGATCAGTGATCTCTACACCAATAATACTTGCTGTTTTCTTAAAACTACCATAAATATCATCTTTATCGAATTTAGAAATAAAATTACCCAATATTACATTGCCTTGTGCACCACTTCCCCCATTACCACCAAAAAAATCAACTTTCGCAGGGCCGCATGCAAAATTATTTCCAGTGTAACAATTACCACCGGTTAGTGTACTCTCATGAGATCCACCACTATCAACTGGAGAACCAAAAATTGACCATTTACCATATGCTTTTTCAAAGTTTGATAAACCAGATGCTGCCTTATCAAGAAAAGAACTTGTTGTTGCAGCAGCATTTAAAGAATCTTTTAAAAGAGAGTCATGCTCTTGTGGTTCTAGGTCTTTCTTAAGACCGCCATCAATTTCATATTTAAATGATGAGGTGTTCTTTTTAGGTAACTCACATACAAAAAGATTACCTACCTTTTTCATAAAATCAATACCACCCATGATTTTATCTTTTACATTAAAAACAGCACCAATTGGACTAAGAATATTTTGAAGAGGAGCAAGTAGTGGAGTGACCACTTTATCCATAGAGTCTGCTATTTTATTTGTTAAAGCACCAACAAACTGTTGAGTGGCACATGTTGGAGAGTTTAGCATATTTTTAGTCATGCTGGTGAGCATATCACTAATCACCCCAGACATCGCTTGTCCAACCTTTGATGCTAAACACTCCATTCCTTTGAAGAGTTTGGTTGTAGGCCCTATCATTGCAGTTTGGAAATCTACCACCTTCCCTAAAGCACCCGGAATTCCACTAGCAAAAATTTTACTTGCTTGACTCGCCATTCCATTTTGTATGAATCCGACTAAACCTTCCTGAAGTGAATCAGATATTTTACCAATAAATGTTTGTGAAAAATTACCAACCATCTTGGTTAATTTTTGAAGTTCTGTTGATAAGTCAAGATTAAAGTTATCGACCTTACTTGCAACTTTAAAAAAGTTTTTCATAGCAATATCTGTTCTCTCTAAGAACCTATCACTATTTGGATCTGCTGCTAACACTATGAATCCAGTTGTGCTAGATATTGGAGAAACATCAGGTATCGCAATTTTTTTATAGTTTTCAAGTCTTGTTTGTAATTTTTCAGTATCAATGCCTGTCAATGATGAAAGTTCAAAATCACTAAAAGCATTTACGCTACCCAAATCAGCAGGAAAATCTTTCTTCAATTGACTTATTTGGTCTTGAAGAAAAGGAGAATTATCCTTAATTAAAGAAGTAAATTGATTTTTTTGCTCCTCTGAGAGAAGTAATGGTTTAGATGTAATCTCTTTTACTTCTTGTATTTTTTCATTAAATTTTGTGTTGATTTCTGCCATGATACTATGTCTCCACCATTATTTATTAGAAGATTTCGAGAGCATCATCAGTATTATTTGTCGTGTCAGTCTCATTAATAATTGTGCTATCTTCAAAATTACCTCCATTTGCATTGATAAAATCTTTTTCTTCTTGAACAGCGTTGGATATGTCTGTGTTATCTAAACCACTTGTATCATACTCTGTGCTTCCGGGTGGATTTTTGATTGCATTTACTTGTGAATCATCTCCAGACTGGCCAATTTGATCTAATTGATTTTGATTTACCTCTCTACCTGACCCTGTGCCATTAGTGTTATTATCCTTTACTTTAGGGATACTCATTGAATCACACTCATTAAATTCCTGATTTTCAGTCAATCCACGTTGGAGAAATTTAGTAAAACCAGAGAGTATACCAAATTTTCCTCCAATGTTTATGGTTCTTTTTGTTCGACCAAGAACACCCATGATAACAGGAAAGTTTTGATCAGGAGCCATGAATAATCCAAATACTATGTCATGTTGAGTAATACGAACAGCTCTTGTCCTTCCTCCACCACCACTTCCATCACTTACTCCAAGCATAACCATTGCTGTATGACAATCTTTATCCTGTATAGTATCACTATTTGAATAAGTTCCAAATATACGAACTTTATATCTCCAACCCCAACTAAAACCTTGTGCTGTTTGTCTTTGAGATTCAATTTTAACGACCTTACCAATCCAAAATTCTGGACTACCCCCAAAAAATCCGTCGAACATCTCCTCTTTCATTAGTCTTTACTCCCTCTCATACCATATGAATCACGAACAAGTGTAAGTGATGTAAATGATCTTAGAGAATCAAAATGATGACATAAATGCATAATTAAATATTTTCCACTCTGCTGCTCATCAGATGGTGACTGCACCATATCTTCCTTGATTGATTCAATTTCTAGTTCTATTACATCACCTGCCATCAATTCAGTATTACATGGGATCTGTATTTCCATTATAATAGAATGTAGTAAATTATATCTCATGGTGGAACTAGCTTGCCACTCTCTTGGATCATTATTTGGATTTTGATTTTGTGCCTCAAATGATCCAATGTCAAGGATATGGTGATTGGTTTTTACAAAACTTTTTAGGTTATCTGTTTTAATGGGTAAATCACCACCAAGAGTCTTCTTAACACCATCCTTATCCACACTAAAAACAACTTCACTATGTTCAAAAGTTTGTGGATTAAAAAATATATTACGATTTACGTATGTACCGTCTTTTAATGTTTTTGTTATGTCCTGATCTTTTTTTACTTTAGGGGGCAATAATATTTTGAAATCATTATCACTATTTTCTTGATTAGTTCTCATTGCACCATAGTATAGATATTTTTGTTTTGGTTCCTGTGACAATAATGAATTTATCGACTTATACTTAAATCCATCTTGAGTTTGAAAGAAAAAATAACCAGCATCACCTTTCACAGGAACAGATCTTCGACATAAATCAAGAATTATATTTAACGCTCCTCTACCCTTTCCAACAAATCCATAACTATTTTTTGTACTTTCAACATCAATTTTATCATCACTTATTTGTAATTTTTCTTGTAAAATTTTTTTAATGCTATCACTTATTTTACCAACATATCTGTCAAAAACAGGGACTTCAGAATTTTTTAACTCCATATCATTAACAAAAGTAAGTAATACAGTTTGCCTATTTGACTCTTGATGCATAATAGGTGAACTCGTCACTTTGAAGGGATCTTTTGTAAAATCAAGAGTACCGAAAGCTGTTTGTATTTTAACTTTTAAATCCTCTAACGCAGTGATTGGTAAACCATCTTTAATGCTAGTTAAATTATCTCTTTTGTCTTCTGTGGATCCACCTGCATCAACATAGGTCAAATTTCCAGTGACAACCGGTGAGTATAAACTTTCATAATAATTAAAATTAACAGTCTTACCTGTTAATGGCTGCTCCTTTCCCTCCTTACTTATAGTAAGAACTTCATAAATCGCTGCTCGTGATGCTCCTGATGACATTAAACTGGTATGGGTACGTTAGTTTGAACAATTTGTCTTTGAATAATGACAGTATTACTTCCAGTTCCATTAATACTGGTTAGTCCATCTGTAGTATTTAACGCATTTAAACTATTCTTATTACTTTCACTTGGTTTTATGAGATTTTGTGTTTGTTTTTTATATTCTTTAAATTGTATATTATATTTCTTTAAAGCCTTACTAAATGCTTTTGCCCCAGCCCTTGTATTTGGAAAATCTTCTCGCACTGGTTTTACTGGTGCGGTTATAACTTGTACACCAGATAATTCTGATTTTGATTTTTTATTAAGAAAATTTACATCATCGGAGGTATTATCTGAATTTTCAGATGTGACTGTAGAGGTATCTGATGTGGATTCATTAACTTCCACATTGACAGATGTAGAATTTGAGGTGGATTGATTGACTTCAACATTGGTAGGAGTGAGTCCTCCATCTGATATTCCTTCATTTGATGATATTTTAGAATCATCTTTAATTTGCTCTTCTTCATCATTTGTTTCCTCCTTTTCATCATCCTTTCTTTTTTCTGGATCCTCCTCTAATCCCTTCCCCGTTTTAGATAAAGCGTCAGAATTCGCTGCTAATCCTTTATTTTCATTCGCGACATCTTTACCCGCTTTATTTAATTCATCTACTTGACCATCTATATCTTTACTTGCGAGTTGTGCTTTTTCTACATCTTCATTTACTTTTTCCTTTTCTGACTCATATGATCCTTTACCTTTAAATAATTCTCCAATAGACGTAAATACTGGTTTCAGAAATTCTACCATCTTTTCAAAAAAAGGTTTTACTTTTTCAAATACTTTTTTAAATGTTTCTATTATTTCGGGTAATGATTTTACAATTATACCACCTACTATTGCACTAACAAAGTTAAATATACGATCCATCAATCCCATTGATGATTTAACAGGAGATTTTAATTCAGGTTTCTTCTGAGTGGGTTTAATTGGTTGTTCAAGTCCTTTCTCTTCTTGTTTCTGTTTTTTCTCTTCTGCTAATTTTTGTAAAAAATCCTCACGATCTTTCTTTTTTTCATCAACAGCTTTCTTACCATCAAGCAATACACTCTTGATGTTAGTAATATTTAATTTTATTTTTTTTAATTCTGTTGTTGATGCCATTATGATATTCTAAGAATCTGAGGAGTCATAACCATGTAACTATTAAATGGATTGACTGATGGAATCCTTTCAACCTCTGTGCTTGCAGGAGTTCCAACATTCACCTCTGGTGCAGGTGATGTAATCGGTGGTAAATCCATAGTAATAACATTTGTCCCACCACTGTCCCCTAAAGTTTTAAGGGTTTCCTGTGTTCGATGTGCCGGCACTACATTTACAGCAGTTTTAAAATCAACTATTTCTGGGCCGTTTTCACCAACCAAAGTTAATCCAGAGGCATCTCCTCCAATTTTTCTTTCTTGAGTGAATACTTCATCATATTTTTTATCTATTGCATCATGTTCTTCTTTCACTAATCTATTTGTCTCTTTATCAAATGCACCTTTTATCTTGCCTCTTTCCTTCCCTCTCGGCATTGCCTTTATATCGGCATATTCTTGACTTCCCTCTCTTTCTCCCTTTATTCTTTTCTTTGCATCTGCTTTCTCTTTCTTTCTGTCTTTAACAGCATCTTTGATTTCTTGATCCCTTGCTTTAAACTGATCAACAATCGCTTGCTCATCAGGTGTAAGTTCCTTGTACTTTAATTTAACCATCTCACCATCACGTTCTACACGATATCTTTCACCAAAAATACCACTTATATGTGCTTTCTCAACACCTTCCTCTTTCATTTGTTCTCTATTATCCTTTCTTGAATCTGATACAATGTCATCACCAAGTTTATCACCTCGCAACCACTTGAATATGTCAGTTGCTCCCTTTATCGCTAATATAATACCCCCTATTACTAATGCAATCTTAGCGACGATAACAGCAGCACCCGCGACTGCACCGATAACGGTTCCAATCGCAGATCCAATAGCAACAATTGGGCCAATAATACCAATAAGAGCAATCGCACCTAAAGCACCGGTTATCCATAGTATATGTTCCGATATAAAATCGAAAACTCCACTTAATTTTTCAAATATTTCAGGTCTAGCAAGAAATTTAAACGCAGCGTTACCAACAATTCCTAAACCAATCGCTGTTACAGCGTCCATTAATCTATCAAAAACACCCTTGACAGGAGAAATGATACCTTGTGAGATTTTTCCTATTTTATCACCAGTTTTCTTACCAGTTTTTTCTAATCCTTTTTCTTTATTCTTCTGATCTTCTTTAGAAGCGTCCTCCATCATTTGATTATTTTCTTTATCTGCTGCATCAATTCTTGATTCGTAATCTGCCTTGATGAAATCCGCAATTCCTGATAAAACATTATTAATTTCTGCTAATTCACCTTTTTCTTTTTGATGATTAGTTCTATGTATTTTTTGTATATTTTTTATTATTGTAATTTTTTCAGAGTTTACCTTTACTCTCTCCTCTAACTGCATCAATCCAGACTCTGGTGGTGCAACTAATTTTGATGGTTGGATTTTGGCCTTTTTATTTTTTTCTTTCTCTTTTTTTAATTTTTCTTGAACTTTTTTTAATTCTCTAGCATCTATATCAGCCTTTACTTCTTCTACTGTTTTAAACTTTCTAGGTCTTCCTCTTCTTTTTTTTATCTCACCATCATCTACACCTAATTTATCTTGTACTTTTTCATTTACCATTTCAGAAAGTTTGCTCACTTTCATCTTTGCCTTTTTCTTCACTTTTTCAGCACCAGCCTTCACTGCCTTTTTAGCAACTTTTTTCCCTACAGTAGCACCAGCCTTCACTGCCTTTTTAGCGGCTGCTTTTCCTACTACTTTTGCTGCTGTCGTGGCTATGATAGGGAGTGGCATTATGATTTACGTTGTTGTGCTTTGATGTTTTCTTCTTCAATATATTGTTTTAACAGGGTGACATAGACATCTCGTTCCCAAGGCATCATATTTTCTATCTCTGTCAAAGAGTATTTATGATGTTGTATTAAGGCAAAGTTAACTTTATAGTATGACTCCAAACTCATGTGGGCCATACCTAACTGAAAAAACTTACCAGTCCCTCCAATACAACTTCAGATTCAACACCTGTTTTAGGATTTGTAACTTTCAATTTGTGACTCAACTTAGGCATAGTTCTAAAAAACTGCTCAACCTGTTGGAATTGTTTAGTGTTAAGTTGATCAATAAATTCATCAAGTTCCTCTTTAGAACTATCAGACGCATCCCAACTTTCTTGATCATCATAAATCATATCGATGCATGTTGACAACATAGACATGGCAGCTGAAACCGATTCTTTTGGCTCAGCCATATCAAAATCAAAATTATTTTCAACAAATTGATCTAGTGTTGGATATTTCAATTTCATTGAGTACTTATCGTCAAGTTGAACAATCAACTTGTGATCTTTATCCTTAACAACTTTGATATCATCAATGTTAATCGATGTTTCAACGGTTGTCTTACCATCATCAGGACAAGTAACATTAACTTCAACTGTTTCACCGACTGATTTTGATCTAACGTTTAGAAAAAGATATTCAATATCAAAAGTAGGTAATTTAGTGACATCAACAGTTTTAGTGATTAAACAATCACCAATAATTTGAATAATCGCATCAGTAATTTGTTTTTGATCGTTTGATTCCATTGCAAGAACTAGAATCTTTTCCTCACGAACTAAAAATGGACGATATCTAATTTTCTTTTTATTAGATGGTAAAGTCAAATCATACGTGGGTGTATTAATCTTAGGTAGTGGCATAATATTTTATTCAGTGATTTATTTATATCAATTATATAACATTTTTTCTTAAGTGTCCACTGTTTGTGGATCGTTAGAATTGTATTTTTTAGTTTGTGTTTCACTTGATTTAAATGAATTAAACAAATCTAAACCTGCTGATAGTATACTTGGTTGCCTTCTCTTACGATTTACAACATATCTGTCATAATTGAAACTAACCGATACTTTAAGTAAGTCAGCTGATCCATATGTCACTGGTATAGGAGTAATTGATTTAGGAAACGTATTAATAAATTGATATGTTAATGCGCGATTTAAATTTTTTTCAAACTTTGAGATATACATTGAGGATACTTTGTAGGTATCTGGATATCTCATACGACGATAAAATGGTTTTTGCAAATCTCCAACTTCAGTTTCTGCACCGCTTGTGATATAGTCCATCCAACCTTCAAATATTCTTAAAAGAGTATAGTCTTTATCAATATAAAAAGAAAAATCTATATCAGTGTATAATCTAGAGTGAGCAAACTCTTGTGGTACTCCCATAAAATTATCTTTTACCTCTGCAGTTGCTAAGGCACTCGCTGGTAGTGAGGCATCAAAACACATGATTCCCATCTCACGAGAAATGAAATCATCTGCGTTCACTATCCCTAAATTATTACGAATATAATTAACTATATTTGTATTAAATCCAGCAAAGTGAACTTGATATTGATTATTTAAAGACAATTGACCAAATTTTACTTTGGCATCAGTCATGGTGATTTTTGATACTAACGACACACTAAATACCTTTATGACTTTGTTTTTATATATTTATGTCATATAAAGGAAGATATTCACCATCCTACCCAAGAAAATATAAAGGGAACCCATCAAACATAATATATCGATCACTTTGGGAAAGAAAATTCATGGTTTACTGTGATTTAAATGAAAACATTTTAGAGTGGGGAAGTGAAGAAATTGCAATACCTTACAGATCTCCTGTTGATAATAGAGTACATAGATATTTTCCTGATTTTTATGTTAAACTTAAAGAGACAACCGGTAAGGTAAAAAAATACATTATCGAAGTCAAACCTAAAAAACAACTCAAACCTCCTAAAAAACCTAAAAGACAAACAAAAAATTATCTTTATGAAACTTATGAGTATGCTCGTAATCAAGCAAAATGGAAAGCAGCATCCGAATATTGTAAAGATCGATTGTATGAATTTAAGTTGATGACAGAGGATGAACTAGGAATCAAATGAATCGTATTAGTCCCGTATTGGATCGTTTAATTGGTATTGAGGATCCTGATGAATTAATGGTAGAAATAAGTGATGTAGTTAATGACACTATATCTACACCACAAGCAGGGCAATTTTTTATTTTTTCATATCAACCATCATCAACAGGTAGATATGATGCTCACCCATTAGTGGCTGTTACTGATGTTTACTCGTGGGGTTTTCGTGGAACGAACTTTCATCATGGTGAGGCACGATCATATTCATTTTCAAACGTAGTTGGAAGCACATATCGAGTATACCCCGAAGAGATAACTGACCTTCAAGCATTACCTTTTGGCAAAATGCGTCTAAATAGTTAAAAAAGAAATATGTTAAATAGATTTTTAAGAGGATTAAACTCCCCTGTCAGAGGTAAAACAAGATTTAATTCAGGAGGTTTCAGGTATCCGCTTGAAGCCTTAACTGAGACAACTGATTATATGAGTTTCACCATAGTTGAGTATCAACCTGTAAAAGAAAGAAGTGGTGGAAGTTTAGTTGGTTCACCCGGAAGTCGTCGTATTGGCCCACAAGGAACAAGAGATAAAGCAACAAAGATACTTGGAAGTATTATATTACAAATGCCATCAAATATCCAAGATGGTAATGCAGTAGATTATGGTGAGAGTAAAATGAATACTCTCATGGGTGCTGCTGCTGGTGTTATAGGATCAGGTATTGAAGGTGGTGGTGCAGCATTATCAGCAGCGTTAAAAGGTGATGAAGCGGGATTACAAGAAGCGAAAGATAATATGTCTAAAGAAATGAAAAATTCTGTTGGAATGGATGCAGGTATAATGGATGCTGCATCAACTTTTGTTACTGCAAAAGCGACATCTGCTGCCTTGGGTGCACTTGGAGGTAACGTTTCTGCTGCTCAATTAATGGCACGACAGACAGGTCAGATTTTCAACCCCAATATGGAGTTGTTATTTAATGGGCCGACATTAAGAAGTTTCAACTTTTCTTTTAAAATGACTCCAAGAAGTCCAGAAGAGGCAAGAGAATGTAAAAATATTATTAGATCATTTAAATTAAATATGGCACCAAAAACAAAGGGCACAGCATCAGTAGGGGGGTCAGGAGTATTTCTTAAAACTCCAAATGTTTTTGAACTTAGATACAAAAAAGGTAATTCAGAACATCCCTTTTTACATAAGTTTAAACAGTGCTTCTTAACGAATATATCAGTAAATTACACAGGAGAAGGGGTATATGCAACATATGATGACGCATCACCCATATCAATGCAATTAGATCTCTCATTCAAAGAGTTAGAACCAATTTATGATGTTGATTATGATGACGCAGGAGGGGTTGGATTCTAATGTCATACTTCAGAGAATTACCTAATTTAAAATATCCATCTTTTCTTAAAGATAAAAATTCCTCTTTAGAGTATGTAGATGTGAAGAATTTTTTTCGTAGAGTTAAATTAAGAGAAGATCTACAAAATATTATGACGGTATTTGACAAATATGAAATACCTATAGGTCATCGTCCTGATAATGTTGCTGAAGATTTATATGGATCTGCAGAGTTAGATTGGGTTGTCATTACTTGTTCCGGAATTATCAATATTCGTGATGAATGGCCACTTGATTCATCAGAAATTTATACTTATGCAGAGAATAAATATGGTTTAAACTTAAATGATTTAAGGTATTACGAAACAAAAGAGATACGTGATTCAGAGGGACATTTAATTTTACCAAAGGGTAAAAGAGTTAATGCAGATTTTTCTGTTAAGTATTATGATAATGTGCTATCTACTTATCAAACAAAATCAGGAACTAATGTTGTAACTGGTATAAGCAATTATGTACACGAGACTAGATTAAATGATGATAAAAGATTTATATTTGTTTTGAAAGAGGAATTTTTACAAGAATTTATTAATGATTTTAGAGATATTATGATATACGGTAAATCATCACAATTTATCGATGACAAAACAATTCAGACAGAAAATTTAAACATATCCATGCCATAAAAAAAGGGAGGTTGCCCTCCCGTTTATCTTAATTTTCAGCAAGTCGTTGGAAATACGATAATGTGTCATCGTCTTCAATCTCGCTTGAACTTGAAGCAACAGATGAAACTGTTTCTCTAGTCTCTGCAACAGGTGTTACAAATTCTTCGTCTTCAACTTCAACATCTTGAGTAACTGGTTTTACACCTCTTTTACCAAGAACATACTCTAAACGAGTCTTTAACTCTTCATATGATTTAAACTGCGTAGGAGCAACAAATTCAGAAAGTGATAATTCTTTCTTCCATATTGCTTCCATTGCATCATCATCATCTAGTAATGGCGATACAGCAGCAAACTCACTTGAGTCATAATTACGGTATCCAGCAACATTTTTAGCTTTCAATTTAAAGTTAGCACCCTGCCAAAAATCAAATGGATCGATTGCTTCTTCATCTTCAAACTCAGGTTGCATTGCTGCGGTGAGTTTATCAAATATTTTCTTACCATACTTGAACAAGAATGTCTTACCCTCGTTCTCAGGATTTGCAGGGTCTTTCACAACATAGATGTTGGAAATGTATGTCAACTTGCGTTTCTGCTTTCTTGCTAGTTCCTTGCCGGCATCAGTTCCATTGTTCCACAACTGTGAATTATACTCTGATACTGGATCTTTCTGACCTAATGTAGTCAAACTGTTTTCGATATACCATCCACCGGGCCCTTGAAACGCATGTGAATAAAGTTTAACGAATGGAAGATCTTCATTCTCAGGTGCAGGTAAAAAGCGTATAACAGCATAACCGTTACCACTCTTATCTACATCTAATTTCCAGAGACGGTCATCACCTGATGCACCGTTACTGTTCATCTTCTCCACTTCCTTAACCAACTTAGCGGTTAAAGAACCTAATTTAGATTGCTTTTTTAAATTAGCAAAAGACATTTGGATTACCTCGGATAATTTTAGATTTTGGTAGATTTACTTAGATATTATAACAGAGTTAAATTACTTGTCAATAGACACTCTTAATGTTTGAACTGTCTTATATACATTATCAAAAAACGAATTCATATCCATGTTTGGTGGAAAACCCATCAATACTATGGATGACTTTAATGTTTCTAAAAGATCTTTAGCTTCAGGATCATCTGATAAAGATAATCTTGCATACATCACTTTTTGTTTTTCAAGCAATTCAGTCAATTTATCAATGTGTTCCAATTTGTCAACACGAGACATATTAGGAAAACTCATAGTGGTCGAATAGATTTCTTGTTGAAGTTGATTGATTTTAGTCAACTCATCTTTAACCATTTCCGATTCAAAAAATTTACCCATGAACTATATCTCTAAGAACTTTTTTATATTGTAACACATCTATATTTATGAAAGGATCATACTTTCTAATCTTCATACTGACGGTTTCCCACACAGGATCAGTAAGTTTTTTGTCAAATTGACCACGAAAATGAAAGACTTTTTCAAGTATTACTAATGTTTCAAGGTCAATGTGATCCCCCAAATATTCTTTTAAAACTGGAGGATGGCCAGTCGAACAATTAAATAGATCATCAAGTTGGTACTCTTCAAACAATTGTGTGATCTGTTCTTTAAAAATGTAACTTAAACTTTGTTGTTTCCGTGACCACTCAGAATAAGTTCTTTCACCGGAATTAATAATCTCACCTATCCACAAACTTGATGGATTATTGGCAGTCACAAAATTTGACACAAGAAAATCTACGATTTGATTATCAGGATATTTTCTTGATGTCTTTTCAAACCAATACTTATCTTTCCTTTTATTAAAGGCGGTTATTTTTGCTTTCGATCTTCCTCCATACTTAAAGTAATCATATCTCGGACTAGAGAAATGATTTTTGATCGAAAGATAGGTTTGATACGTTTCAAATGGTGTCACTTTCATCGTCAGTCTCTTCACTTTCCAATTCTTGAATTGCATCAACAGGAACTTCTGCTTCTCCTATTTGATACCAATGTTGATCAATACCAATACTATCTGGTCTAACACCAAGATACTTTAAGTCAGAAAAAGAATGCTCACGAAGCATCGCTTGCAAACGATGATGAATTAATTCAGATTTAGATACTTGCATTATAAAGGTAGTCTAGCACGAGTTGTTTTTTTCATAAAGTTAAGACGAGTTGCGTCCCACTTCAATCTTTCCTTGAGTGATTTGGAAATGAGTTTCGTTACTGATTCTATCTCAAGGTTGTTACTTTCGCAATAGTAACAAATTGCATCAATATAATTAAATTCCTCTTCTGCCACTATTTTTTCAATTTCAATAGCAAACTTCTGAGGTGTCAGAAACTTTTTCTCAATGGCCTTCTCAAGTTCTTTATTGGGTTCCATAGAGCTCCAGTTTATCTTGAACAAACTTACTAATATATTCTCCGAGTAGTTTGATGTACTTTCCTTTGTTGTATTCTTCATAGACAACACATTCTCCGTTTTCACATGACATAATAATTACTAACTTTTTAACAGACATACCTGTCAGTTCATACAGCATACAACCATATGCCATCGCTTGGACAAAATAATGTTCTATCCATTCTCTAGGTTTTGGTTTTGCTGATGTTTTGAAATCGATAATAGATAACTCTCCATCATACTCTGCGATACAATCAACGGTTCCTGCTATACCAAGTTGTTTGCTATAAAGTGAACCCTCTAGTGAGTGAATATTATCTATCTTACCAAGTGTGGATTTAGAAATCTTAAACAAGAATTCAGAGATAGGTTTCACTTGTGGTAAATCATCATTCTTCAGAAAATGTTCTGTAAGTGTATGATAGTCTGTACCGCGAGTAGTTGCAGCCTTTGTAATACGATCTGCCTTTTCATCACCGACTTTTTTTCGCCATTTAGCAAAGATCTCTCGATTGAAATAACTCGTAACTGATGTAATTGATACTAATTTTAGTAATTCATCTTCATCAGGAACAGAATAATAACGAACTCCGTCAATTGTCTCTCTCGAAAGTTTAGGGAGATCCAATTCTACATGATTAAACATTACATACCTAACTGCATTTTTGCGATAAGATATTCTTTGACAAGTCCTGATCGAACTATGTCTTCAATGCCAAATTCAATTATATCAAATGATGGCATTGTGCGAACTATCTTTAGGAAATCTACGATTCCATTTTTTTCATTGGTTTTTTGTAAATCTGTCTGAGATGCGTCACCGCAAAAACAAATTTTACTGTTTTCACCAACTCTTGTTATTATACTATCTAATTCGTGAAAATTCAAGTTTTGAAATTCATCTACTATAACAATACAATTATCAAGTGTTGTTCCCCTCAAAAATGAGGTGCTCCAGAATTTAATTGTTTCCTGAGCCTTAAGATTACCATAGAGCATTTCAAAATCTGCGTCTGATGGCATCTGAAACATATACTTTACCATATTTTTGTATGGTATTTGGTATATATCTGCTTTATCTTCATGGTCTCCCGGAAGAAATCCAATTTCGCGACAAGCAACCAAAGACCTTACAAGATAAATTTTCTCATAAGGTGTTGTTTCATCCATTACATCTACTAATGCATTATATAAAGTAATAAATGTTTTACCTGTACCTGCAGAACCATAAGCAACAATATGTTTATGTTTATATGATTCAAATAATCTTTTTTGATTATCTGTTAATGGTTCAACATCAATTAAATAGTCTGCATTAACAGGTTTTTTTCTTTTTAATTGTTTAGCGGTCAAACCAACCCCAATCGGTTGATCGGAGGTTCTCTTCTTTCTTGGCATTAGAGTTTTTGTACTAAACGAGGATCTTTACTATTACCATGACTTCTTGCTGCCTTTGCTAACACATCATTCCAGCCGGGTGCTTTCTTTCTTAATTTATCTCTCCACTCTCCAACCTCTCCAACTCCGGGCATTGTAGATGGATCAGAATAATCCCTTGACCAATCAGGATTATCAGCACACCATTGATCCCAATCATGGACACTCATGGAGACTTCTTTTGTTTCACCTGTTTCTTTGTGTACTACTGGATAAGTTGCCATAATTTAATTCTTGATATTGTTATTTATTAGTTGAATTAGAGCTGTTATTATCTACTTTAGTAGGTAAATCCGGATTTGTCAAATGATAAACGTCTTGTGGTATTCTAGAGTAAAAATGAGTGATTGTAAATTTACCTACTCTATGATCATCTTTATCATGATATTTGAGTGGATGAACTTTATGGTTGAAACAACTTGGAAAAATTACCATACGATTATTTTTCAATTCTATTACTTGATTTACATCTGTAAATTCAAAATCACCACCCTCAAAAAATTTAGGTTCTTGGACTAACCAAATAAGGCAAGTCCAAACAGTAGCATCAAAATGTGTATCATATTTATCACCATCACCATATAGAGTTAACATTGTTCTATCAGTATTTGTTTGTGATAAAGAACGATAATATGGTTGACAATTTTCTTCTAACAAATTTTTAAAATTAAATTGTCTCTGTTTGTACGTGCAATTAATGATATGTGATGCCCCACGATTTTTATATAAATCATCAATAAATAATCTTTTATTTTGAGCCTTTGAAGAATTATCAGGGTTTCTCGCTACTGAATCTTCGTCAACTCCTGCAGATCGAAAAATAAACGCATTCCTCATGTAAAATTCTATTTCGCACCATACAGCGTCTAATTCATGTGGTAAATACCAATTATCAATCAATATAAATGGGTAAGTTGTTCCTTTACCAAAAACTTCAATTTTCCAACTTTCACTCATAAAAAATTAAACCCATTTAAGAGCTTCTGATACTATTGGAAATTGTTCAACAAATACAGATCGGCATGCCTCTGCTATATCCATATGCTCCTTTTGTGTACCATGTGCAGTTCTTAAATCAATGTAATGTATCCATGATCTACAAGATCCAGTCATGTATATTCTCGTTGGTGTACATAATGGCAATACCATTCTAGCACACTCTTTAGCAACTCCTTCTTCAATCATTTGATTATATAAGGCTTGAGAGGAACTAAACAAAGTTATCATTTGTGCCTCCAATTTTTGTTGTATGAATGGATCTAGATCATCTATACTATTTTGACGATTTTTTTTATCTTGTCTGCGTAACTCAGGTAATTTAATTTTTCCTAATTCATTGCTCTGTGCATATCTTTGTGAAAATTCTTGAAATGTGAAAGATCGATGTCTTAATATCTGCGCTGCGATAGCCCTTGTAGTTTCTATCTCAAGAGTCATCGAGGACTGTTCAAAAACAGACCAATGATTATGTTCAATACAATAACGAAGTAACCCCGCAAATTTTTCATTATCTTGATTATTAGGATTAGAAACTCTGGCGATATATGCCATTGTTTTTTCTGCATCAGGTGAAATGCTTATTAATTTTACTGTCATTATCCAAATCCTTTTTTAAGTTTAATGTCTAAATTATTCATTTCCTCTTGAACCACTTTTAGTTGTTTTTTCATATCCTTTATTTGCTCATCACTGTAGAGATGTTCTTGAGCAATTAATTTCTTTAACATTCTGACGAGTCTTCTGGCTCTTGTTGTGTTTAAAGGTTCCATAAGGTTCGACATACTTATTTAGAAAAGAGGGAGGTTGGATTCCTGTATACCAACAAACAACGGGCATTA
>TARA_B100000963_G_scaffold240500_1_pt1 | contig 18307 bp, 17 predicted proteins | sample TARA_B100000963 | Tara Oceans TARA_B100000963 (sample SAMEA2622097) | marine metagenome | biome: marine biome (ENVO:00000447); feature: surface water layer (ENVO:00002042); material: "saline water (ENVO:00002010), including plankton (ENVO:xxxxxxxx)" | depth 5 m | reverse complement strand
TATAAAAAAAGCGGTGTTAACATTTCGTTAGCTAATAAATTAGTAAAACATATATCAAAAATATCAAAAAATGATGTCAAAAAAACGAATAGCTCCTTTAGCAATGATACTATCGGTGGATTTGGTTCTTTGTTTGATATTAGTAAATTCAAGATCAAAGATCCTGTTATAGTTTCCTGCACAGATGGTGTTGGCACCAAGATTGATTTAGCTAACAAATTTAAAAAATTTGATACAATAGGAATTGACTTGGTTGCAATGTGTGTGAATGATTTAATTGTGCAAGGAGCTAAACCTTTATTTTTTCTAGATTATATTGCAGTTGGTAAATTAGAACTCGAAAAGACCAAGAAAATCTTAAAAGGAATATTTGAGGGATGTAAAATTTCTGACTGTAAATTAATTGGTGGTGAGACGGCAGAAATGCCTGGCATTTATTCTAAAAATAAATTTGACTTAGCGGGATTTAGCGTTGGTATAGTCTCAAAAAAAAAGATTCTTAATAAAAAAAATGTCAAAAAAAATGATATTGTTTTAGCAGTCCCATCGAATGGGATACATTCTAATGGATTTTCTTTGGTCAGGTCAATTTTAAAAAAAAGAAAAATACCGCAACGGCTAAAAAAAGAAATTCTTAAACCAACTAAAATTTATTCTAAAGAAATTTTAAAATTGACCAATAAAGATTTAATAAATTCAGCTGCTCATATTACAGGTGGAGGCTTAATTGAAAATTTACTTAGATCAGTTCCAAAAAATTTAACACTTAATATTGATCTTTCAAAAATAAAAATAATACAGATTTTCAAATGGTTAAAAAATAGAAATATTTCAGATCAAGAAATGATGAAAACTTTCAATTGTGGGGTTGGATTTTGTATAATTGTAAAAAAAAAAAATATCAAAAAAATTAAAAAAATATTTTCCAATAAATTTACTCCATATGAAATTGGTTATATATCTGATGATAAAAAAAAGGTAAATTTATTTAATTCTTTAAAATGGTAAAAAGAAATACTTGTGTTTTTATTTCTGGCCAAGGATCAAACCTTAGAAATCTTATTTATCATTCAAGAAGTAAAACTTTTCCGATAAAAATTAGTTTAGTAATAAGTAATGATAAATTTGCCTACGGAGTAAATTACGCCAAAAAGTTTAAAATCCCTTATATAATAATCAATACAAATATTAAAAATTATGAAAATAAAATTTTATTAAATTTGAAAAAATATAATATCTCATTCATTTGCCTTGCAGGTTATATGAAAATAATTTCAAATAATTTAATTAAAAGCTATCCAAAAAAGATTATAAATATTCATCCCTCTCTACTCCCTAAATTCAAAGGATTAAATACTTTTTCAAGAATGTTAAAAAGTAAAGAAAAAAAAGGAGGGTGCACTGTGCATTATGTTAACGAAAAATTAGATAGTGGAAATACAATTGTACGAAAATCTTTTTTTATAAACCCAAAGGATAACGAGCCGGAATTAAAAAAAAAGACACAAACTCTTGAATACAAAGCATTTCCTGAAGCTATAATTAAAATTTTTAGAAATACTTAACTTTTAAAAAAGAACTCAATCTCTTTTTTTGCATTTTCAATTGAGTCTGATCCATGCACAGAATTTTTATCTATTGAGATACCATACAATTTTCTTATGGTGTGATCCTCTGCATCTTTAGGATTAGTAGCGCCCATTAAATGCCTGTTAGCTAAAACTGCATTTTCGCCCTCTAAAATCATTACTACTATTGGGCCTGAGGATAAATAAGAGCATAGCTCGTTATAAAAAGGTTTAGATTGATGAACTTTGTAAAACTCTGATGCTTCATCTTTTGTGATATGAATTTTTTTACTTTCTTTAATTTTTAGATTATTTTTTATAAAAATTTTTTTTATTTCATCGGTCAAATTTCTCTCGACAGCATCTGGTTTGATTATGGACAAAGTTTGCTCATCACTGCTCATAGTTTTCCTCTATGAGTTGATTTAATAATCTTACACCAAAGCCAGTGGCACCACCTGAGTTCAAAGCTCCACCATATTTTGAGAAAGCCATCCCTGCAATATCTAAGTGTGCCCAAGGTGTTTTATTTAAAATAAATCTTTGTAAAAATTGGGCGGCTGTTGTAGAGCCTGCTCCTCCAACATAGTTAATATTTTGTACATCTGCGTTTTTAGAATTCATTAACTTATCATAATTTTTATGAAGTGGCATTCTCCAAAGTTTTTCCTCAACTTTTACACCAGCATTTATAATTTGATTTGATAACTTGTCGTCATTAGAGAAAAGTCCAGCATATTCTGAACCTAAACAAACTATAATAGCGCCTGTTAACGTTGCTAAATCTATAATAAATTTTGGTTTAAATTTTTTTTCAGTAAAACTTAATGCATCAGCTAGAACTAGTCTCCCTTCTGCATCTGTATTTAAGACTTCTATAGTTTTTCCACTATATGATTTGACTATATCCCCTGGTCTTTGAGCAACACCACTGACCATATTTTCTACCAGACCAACAACGCCAACTGCATTTATTTTTGCTTTTCTTAATGCTAAACTTTTCATTAAACCAACTACAGCGGCTGAACCTGCCATGTCATAAGTCATATCTTCCATAAACTTTGCTGGCTTAAGAGAATATCCACCAGTGTCAAAAGTGACTCCTTTACCAACGAATGCTAAAGGTTTTGAATTTTTTTTACCACCGTTCCACTCCATAGTAACCAAGTAAGATCCTCTTATACTTCCCATGCCAACTCCTAGTAAAGCATTCATACCTAGTTTTTTAAGTTTGTTTTTATCATATATACTAACTTTTAAACCATCTCGTCTTAGAGAATTTAATCTTTTGGCATACTCATCTGGATGAAGAATATTACCAGGCTCAGAGACTAGGTCTCTTGCATAAAAAGTTCCATGCTCTAAAGCTTTAAATTTTAATTGATTTTTTAATGTCGGTTTATTTTTATTTCCATATACATTTAATGAAATTGTTCTTGCCTCTTTTTTAGATTTATATTTATTAAATTCGTATGATTTTAATTTAAATCCATGCAGAAAATGACCTAAGAAGTTTTCAAACTTACCAATTATGCTGTCAGAGTTTAAATAGTATACACTACTTTTTCCATAATTTACTCTTCCAAAGAATTCGGCACCTAAATTTTCTATAGTATAACTTTTTAAATCTTTCTTTATTGAAATTAAAACTATCTTTCTTTTGGAATTTACTTCAAAAACAAAAATATTTTTCTTAATATCTATATTCTTTAAAAGATCTGAAATATAGGAGTGTTCACTATTAGTAATAAAGTTTTTAATATTATTTATATTAAATTTTTCATTAACAAATAAAACGGTGTTCATTTTAAGTTTACCGTTTATTTTTTTGGAATAACTAATATTTACTGACATAATTTAAAAAACTTTTTAAAAGAGTTGATTGGTATATATGTTCAAATATTGCAGATTTCAACGGTAATTTTATCCCTTTTCACTCAAAAGTTGAATTTATTTAACGGATGCATTATCTATATACGGATTATTAAAATGCTTCAAAACAAAATCTATCAAAATTATCTAATAGAGATTTTTAAAACATTTGTAACTATATTGTTTTCTCTCACTGTAATAGCATGGACAGTAAGAGCTGTAAATTTTTTAGATCTAATTGTAGAAAATGGATATCCATTAATAACCTATTTTAAATATTCAATCTTAAACATTTTTGGAGTTTTGCCAAAATTTATCCCCCTGTCATTTCTATTAGCTATTATAATATTTATTTTAAAACAGATACAAGAAAATGAATTAGTAATTTTGTGGACATCGGGAGTTAAAAAAATACATTTAGTAAATTTATTTTTATTTTTTTCTTTTTTTATTACCATTATATATTTAATTTTTTCTACCTTTATAACACCTCTAGCTTTAAATAAATCTAGACAACTTTTGAGTAGCGAAGATTTGACCTCATTTTTACCAACTATTAAAGTTCAACAATTTACAGACTCGTTCAGAGGTGTAACTTTTATTGTCGATGAAAAAAAAAATAATGAATTGAGAAATATTTTTTTACAAGATAATGCAAATATTTTAAAAAATATATCGTCAAATAATGTAAGAAATAATTCAAATACTATTATTGCAGGTAGTGGATTGGTTGAAAATAAGAGATTAATTTTATTTAATGGTCAAATTATTTCATCAAATAAAGATAATTCTGAAAATGATATTATTAAATTTCAACAATTAAATGTTGATTTAAATAATTTTAATAATACCACAATTAAAACTGCTAAGATACAGGAGACATCCACAATTCAATTAATTGGTTGTTTGAATATTAACTATTTGAAAAATCTTGATTGTAAAAATAATTTTAAGGATGAAATTTTACCTACATTAAATAGACGAATTTTTTTACCTCTGTATATTCCCGTAATATCTTTGATAGCTTGTATACTTCTCATCAAGCCTAAAAAAAATATTTTTTATAATAAGATTTCTGTTTTTTCTTATTGTTTTTTAATTTTATTATATGCAGAATTAATTATTAGATATACAGGCCTCAATAAAGTTATAGCTAATTTATTTTGGTTTTCACCAATAATAATTTCGTCATTTTTTTATTATTTCTTATCAAATCAATTTTCAAAGGAGCTTGTAGTTAATGAGTAATATAATCTTAAATTATTTATTAAAAGGTTTTTTGAAAACATTTATTAAAGTAACTCTTTTATTTTATTGCTTTGGAATAATATTAAACTTATTTGAAGAAATAGAATTTTTTAAAGACTCTGATGCATCAATATTTACCCCTTTATTCCTCACAAGTTTATATATACCTGGTTTAATAATTCAATTACTTCCATTTATAATCTTTATTACTAGTTTAAAATTTATTGTAGATATCAGAAATAATAAAGATTTATTAACTTTGAAAATTTTAGGCTACTCTAATTTTAAAATATTTTTCACTTTTGCGATAACATCTTTTTTATTAGGCTGGATGATACTTTTCTTCATGAACCCTATCACATCTATAATGTCAAAATACTATGAAAAAACTAAAGGAAATTATACTAAAGATATTGATCATTTAGCTACATTTAATAAAAATGGTTTATGGATTAAAGAAAGTTTAAACAATGGGCAAAGAATTATATCGGCATCCAATGATAAAAAAAATACACTTAAAAATTTAATAATATTTAACTTTGATAACGATTATACCTTAAAGGAAAAAATATTTTCTAAATCTGCAAATATTAAAGAAAAAAAATGGATACTAGAAGATGTCAGAATTTTAAAAATTGATAATGGAATAAGCACTAAAAACAAATTAGATTATATGACGATCAATTCTATTTATGATTATGAAAAGATAACAAGCTTATTTAAAAATTTTGATACTTTGTCTTTTCTCGACCTAATAATGAATTATAATGAATTTCTTCAAAATGGATACAATAAGATTTTTTTGGATCATAGTTTGCACGCAATGCTATCTTTGCCTTTTTTCTTATTTATTATGACAGCTCTAGCTTCAATTATGGCTTTTGGAACATTAAAAAAATCAAATAATGTAAAATTAATTATAATAGGAATAATTACATGCGTAATTGTTTTCTATTTAAAGGACCTTTCATTAGCTTTAGGTAAGACCAATAGAATTTCGCTAATATTAGCAACTTGGATGCCTATTTTAATAATAGGTATTTTTAGCTCAATTGGGATATTGCAAGTTAATGAAAAATAATTTTTTAATAATTTCTTTTCTGGTATTTTTTCAATCAACGAACCTTTTTGCTGAAAACCTAAATATTACATCAAAAAACATTTCAGTAGATAAAAAAAGTGAAATAACTATTTTTGAAAAAGAAGTGTTAATTAAAGATACCAAAAATAATACAATTAAAAGTGATTACGCAGAATATAATAAAAGATTAAATTTAATTACCCTTAAAAAAAATGTCATTGCAACAGACTTTAAAGGAAATACCTTTGAGAGCAATGAAGCTGTATATGATGAAAAATCAAAACTTTTTAAAAGTATTGGGGAGACTAAAATTACAACGCATGAAGGAAGTGTCGTAAATACAGAGAATATTTCTTTAAATAATCAACAAAGTATTGTTTTTTCTAATGAGGAGACTGTTATTACTGATATTGAAAAAAATACAATATTTCTTAACAATTTTGAGTACAAAGCCAACGAGGGTATTTTTAAATCAGTGGGAGGGATTAAAGTAATTGATAATCTAAAAAATTCTTACGAATTTAGTCAAATTTATATAGATGAAAAAAATAAAGAAATAGTAGGTAGTGATGCTAAACTTTATATTAATCAGCAAGATTTTAAATTTAATCAAGATAATAAACCTAGAGTATTTTCAAATACAATAAATATATCAAATAATAAGTCCAAATTCATTAAAAGTTCTTTTACCATGTGCGACTACAGAGAAAAAGATAAATGTCCTCCATGGGAGTTAACTGCATCTGAGATGACGCATGATAAAAAAAGTAAAACAATTTTCTACGATAACGCAGTAATAAAAATTTACAATATACCTATCTTTTATTTTCCTAAATTGGCTCATCCAGACCCTACAGTAGATAGAAGATCAGGATTTTTGAACCCTACTTACTCTGATACGCAAAACTTAGGATCAAGTTTCAATTTACCTTATTTTTGGGCGATAGATAAAGATAGAGATTTGACAATTAATTCAAGATTGTTTGCGTCAGAACATCCATTATTTTTAGGTGAATACCGTCAAGCTTTTAAAAATTCAAACTTGGTTTTTGATTTTGGCCATACTCAAGGATATAAAAATACCTCTGTATCAAAAAAAGCTGGAGATAAGTCACATTTTTTTTCTAACTTTAAAAAACAGTTTTTTTCATCTGGATTAAATGAAAATAATCTTGAAGTTAATTTACAGCACGTATCTGATAAAAAATATCTTAAGTTATACAAAATAGAGTCTGATCTTATTGAGTATGAAACTGAAACATTAGAAAATTATTTAGATTTTAACCATTACAACAATGAAGAGAACCTCTCACTTGCATTTAAAGCAAGTAGCTACCGAACTCTAAAGGAAAGCTACAACGATAAATACGAATATATTTTTCCCGAAGTAACACTTAGTAAAAATATATTTAGTGAAAAATACGGTAATGGAGATTTTCAAACAAACTTCAAAGTTCACAACTTTGATACTAATAAAACGAAAAAAATGTTGATTAATAATTTTGATTGGGAATTTGATAGATCTAACAATTATATTGATAGTAAATTTTTGACAAGTTTAAAAAACGTCAATTATGATATTAAAAATGTGCAGAATTATAAAATAGACACAACTAATGAGGTTTTCGGTGCGATAGGATATCAAGCTGGAATAGACTTTTTTAAAAAAATTGCTGATACTAGTCATATTCTTACACCAAAATTTTTACTCAAATTTTCCCCAAATCATATGCGTAAAGAGAATGATGATTTAAATTTAGATGAAGCTGATATTTTCTCTCTCAATAGATTAAATTCTAACGAAAACTTTGAAAGTGGAACTAATTTAACAGTTGGACTAAATTATGAGAAAAAGAGTAAATTTGATAATCTAAACTTTTCAATAGCACAAATTATTAATGAAAAAGAAAATAATAAAAATATGCCAGATAAATCTAGTTTAGATAAACAATTTTCAGATTTGGTAGGGTCTGTTAACTATGAACGAAATAAAAATTTTAAATTTAATTATAACTATTTAGTTGATCAAAATTTTAAAGAAACAAATTATAATGAAATTTTAACAAGTTATGATACCAACAATATTAAATTTAGTTTTAATTATTTAGAAGATACAAGAAAAAATACCAATAAAGAATATATAAAATCAGAAGTAGCTATTAAAAAAGGCGATAACGGCCTATTTTCTTTCAGCAATAAGAGAAACTTAATTAAAAACTCATCAGAATATTATGATTTAAGTTATGAGTATATTAATGACTGTTTACGTGCAGGTCTTGTTTATAGAAGAGAGTTCTACAATGATTCAGAAATTGAGCCAGAAAATTCATTAATGTTTACTATTACTCTTAATTCATTTGGATCAATAACCTCCCCAACATTTAGTCAATAATGATATTTGAAAAATTAAAAATAATCATTTTTTTGAGTATTTGCCTAGTAAGCACGAATGTTAATTCTGAAATAAAAACTAGAATTATCGCAAAAGTTGGAGACGAAATTATCACAAATTTCGATGTGGAAAATAAAATTAAAACAAATCTTTATTTATCAGGTGAAGAAATTAATCAAAATAACGTAGATAAGATTAAAAGTTCTATATTAAAATCTTTGGTGAATTTAAAACTTAAAAGAAACGAAACAAAAAAACACGATTTAAAAATCAATGAACAAGCCGTAACCCAATATTTGAATTCAATTACCGCAAATTTACAAATTAGTGAAATAGAGCTTATCAATCAATTTAAATTTTATAATATAGACTATAAACAATTTGTAGAGGATATCGAAACTGAATTTTTGTGGCAACGTTTAGTCGCAAAAATATATCTTGACCGGATTAAAGTTAATGAGGAACAAATCAATTCTGAACTTAATAAAATTCTGGAAAGTGAAAAAGAAAATGAGGTTAATTTTGAGTTCAACTTATCTGAGATTGAAGTAATTTTTGAAAATTCGAATGAGCAAGAAAAACTTATTTCTAAAATAAATGACGAAATAATTAAAAATGGATTTAAAAAAACTGCTATTAAATTTGGTACATCATCTACTGCTATAACTGGTGGTGGATTAGGTTGGATAAAATCCAGCCAATTGTCCAGAGAAACTTTTAATATTGTTAAAAACCTAAAAGCAGGGGAAGTTTCAAAGCCTTTGAAAAGGGGCAATACACTAACTTTTTTAAGAATGAATGAAAAAAAAGTTTCAAAAAGTAATGAAATTTCGGATGTTCAAAATTTAAGAAAAAATTTAGAGAATAGTAAAAAAAATGAATTACTTAGTTTGTATTCCAACAGCCATCTTTCAAAAATAAAAAATATTACTTTAATTGAATTTCTATAATGAAAAAAATTGTGATAGTCGCAGGTGATCCAAATAGTGTAAATTCGGAGCTTATTTTAAAAGCATGGAAAAAACTTGATAAATCAATTAAAAAAAAAATTTGTATTATTGGAAACTATAATTTATTCAAAAAACAATTAAATAACCTTGGACATAAAGAGAAAACCGTTAAATTGAATAATATTAAAGACGCAATAAATTTTAAAAAATTAAATATAATTAATATTGATTTGAATTTTAAAAATCCTTTTAATGTTCCCAAAAAATCTGCCTCAAACTTTGTAAAAAAAACTTTAGATTTTGCCCACCGCCTCTCAAAAGAAAAGCTGATACAAGGATTTATAAATTGCCCAATAAATAAGAGGATTTTACCTAATGGTAATGGTGTCACAGAATATTTAGCAGCTAAATGCGGTGTAAAGAATAATTCTGAGGTGATGTTAATCAAAAATGAAAAATTATCTGTTATACCAATAACCACTCATATTGATATTGATCAAATTACGAAAAAATTAAACTATAAGCTCATTAAAGAAAAAATACGCACTTTTAACAATTGGTTTAAAAAAAATCATAATAGAAATCCAAAAATTGCTATACTTGGTTTAAATCCTCATAATTCAGAATTAAAAAAAAACTCTGAAGAAAACAAGATTATAAAGCCAGCTATTGTAAGTTTAAAAAAAGTTGGAATTAATGTTAGCGGTCCATTTGTAGCTGATACAATATTCATACAAAATTATAAAAATTATGATGTGATAGTTGGCATGTATCACGATCAAGTTCTAGCTCCATTTAAAGCATTATTTAAATTTGAAGCTATTAATCTCACTTTAGGATTAAAATATCTTAGAGCTTCTCCAGATCATGGAGTAGCATTAGACCTAATCAAAAAATTTAAAGTGAACCCCGCAAGTTTGCTTAGGTGTATTTATTTTTTCAATAAATTCAAAACATGAAATATGCAAAAAAATCTTTAGGACAAAACTTTCTCATTGATAAAAATATAATAAATAAGATTGTTAATTTAAAAAATATAAGGAATAAAAATGTAATTGAGATTGGTCCAGGAAAAGGTTCATTAACTAAAGAAATACTTAGCAAAAATCCTAAATCGTTGATTTTGATTGAAAAAGACTTCGAATTATATCGAAATTTAAAAGAACAATACAAAAATAACAAAATAGTGAAAACCTTTTATGATGATATTTTAAAATTTGATTTTTCAAGTATTAAAAGCGAAAACCTGGTTGTATTTGGAAATCTTCCTTACAATATATCTTCCCAAATATTAATAAAATTTATTCGGTTAAAAGATTTAAAAATAAAGATTAATGATTTAATTCTTATGTTTCAAAAAGAATTAGGTGATAAAATTTTAGGTTTTTTCCCCTCACCCAGTTACGGTAGATTATCAATTATTAGAGCTTATAAACTCAAAATAATTAAAAAGTTTTTAGTTTCTCCTAATTGTTTCTTCCCTAAGCCAAAGGTGACTTCTATGGTAATTCACTTCAAGCCTATAAGTACTCAAAAGATTTATATTAATGAAATATTAAACCTAGAAAAAATTACTAATATTTTTTTTTCAAACAAAAGGAAAATGATAAACAAAAACATAAAAAAAATTTTAGGTGAAAGAAATATAAAGAAAATTCCTGGACTAAAATTAAATAATAGACCATCAGATTTAAAACCAGAAATTTTTTATAAAATTACAGAACTATTTGAAAAGTCCTAATTTTTTTTCTGAAATTATTTTTTCAATTTGGTTGAAGCAAACTTCAAGATTTTTATTTATAACTATATAATCATAATCATTCCAATGCTGAATATCCTCATCAAATGCGTTAAATCTTTTTTCTATCTCTTCTGGTGTATTTTGATTTCTTTTTATTAATCTTTTTTTCAATTCTTCTTTATTATCAGTGATCAAATATATCTTTATTAAGTTTAAATTTTTAAATTTGGATAGTTGCTTTGTTCCTTGCCAATCTATGTCAAATATTAAATCATTATTTAAAATTGTCTTATCTACATCTTTTTTTAAAGTCCCGTAATAATTGTCAAAAATTTTTGCATATTCGTAAAATTTTTTTTCTTTTATAAACTCTTCAAATTTTGATTTTGAAATAAAAAAATAATCTACTCCATCGACTTCGTTTGACCTTGGTTTTCTTGTTGTATGTGAAACTGAGATTTTAAATGATTGTAATTTTTGTTGAATTTTTTTTGTTAGCGTTGTTTTTCCAACTCCAGACGGAGAAGATAATATAATCATGATATTTTTTACATCATGAGTCATCTATTTTAAAAAACTTAACTTGCTTTACTCTCTATAAATTTAATTGCATCACCAACAGTTAAAATTTTTTCAGCCTCGCTATCAGAGATCTCTGAACCAAACTCTTCTTCAAAGGCCATTACTAACTCAACTGTGTCCAAACTATCGGCACCTAAATCATCAATAAAGCTAGCTTCCTCTGTTACTTTTTCTTCATCTATACCTAAGTGATCTGCAACAATTTTTTTTATCTTACTTTTAATATCTTCTGACATGAATTCCTTTCATAAATGTTTAATTCTTAATAAATTATTAATAGAGATTGTCAAGCCATATACATTCCACCATTAACATGAATGGTTTCGCCATTAATATATTTAGCCATATCAGAAGCTAGAAAAGCTACGCAATTTGAAACGTCTTCCCCTGTCCCAAGATCTCCCGATGGGATTTTTGAAATCAAAATTTTTTTAAAATCCTCATTTATTTTATCCGTCATATCTGTCTTTATAAATCCAGGCGAGACACAATTAATATTAATATTTTTTTTTGCATATTCGATAGCTAGGCTTTTTGAAAAAGCAATCACTCCAGCTTTTGATGCGGCATAATTTGATTGTCCTAAATTCCCTGTATGGCCAACTATTGAAGTTATATTAATAATTTTTCCATATTTGTTTTTTAACATTTTTTTAATCGCACTTTTGCACATTAAAAAACTTGAAGTTAAATTTATATCTAATACTTTTTGCCAGTCGTGCATAGATAGTCTTATTGACAGATTATCTAATGTTATACCTGCATTATTTATTAATATATCCAAACCATCTAATTTTTTTGTAGTTTCATCGATAAATTCCTCTATTTTATCATGGTCATCCAATTTAAATTTCATAGTATGTATATTAGGAAAATTCTTAATTAAATTATTTAATTTATCCTCATTTGTGCCCGTGGCTACAATACTTGCACCCAAATCAGAAAATTTTTTTACCAGAGAATTTCCAATTCCTCCTGTCGCTCCGGTTATAAGTACTTTTTTATCTTTTAAGTTCATTTTTTAGATTCTGCATATCAGCAATTGAATTAATTGAAAAGCAATTTGCATTTTTAATTGTTCTTTTAACCATACCTGCTAAAACTTTTCCAGGTCCAACTTCAATAAAATTTGATACCCCAGCTTTTGACATATATATTATGCTTTCACGCCATTTAACTGTGGACACAATTTGATCAATTAATAATGATTTTATATCTTCGCTTTCTTTTTTTATATTTGCAGTTACATTGTAAATTATAGGAAATTTTGGATTTTTAATTTCAGTTTCATTTATTTTAATTTTCATAACCGCAGCCGCAGGTTTCATTAATGAACAATGAAAAGGAGCACTTACTTTTAATGGTATCGATTTGATCTTATCTTTTTTAAGATATAATTGAAATAATTCCACAGTTGCTTTTTCTCCACTCAATATTACTTGTCCTTCAGCATTGTCGTTAGCAATTTCACAGACACCATCATTATTTTTTTTAAATTCTGTTAATTTCTTTTCCAAATCTTCTAAACTTAATCCTAAAACTGCAATCATGCTCCCATTACCGACGGGAACAGAGTCTTGCATAGCTTTTCCTCTCTCATGTAACAAATATATTGCATCACTAAAATCTAAAGCACCTGAACATACTAATGCACTGTATTCACCCAAAGAATGCCCAGCAAAAAACTGAGTAGATTGTAAATCATAGCCGAACTCGTCTGTTAAAATTTTAAAAATTGAGTAACTAACTGTAAGTATTGATGGTTGCGTATTTTCAGTTAATTGAAGTTTATCTGTAGGCCCTTCTAAAATAATTTTTGATAAAGAAAAATTTAATTTTTCATCGGCCAGTCTAAATATTTTTTTAACAATCTCATACTTACTATAAAGTTCATTACCCATGCCAACTACTTGTGAGCCTTGGCCTGGAAATAATAAAGAGTTCATTTTATTAGTTTTATTCAATAATTATTAGTATTGCTAAAATTGATCATTATAGTATAACCCACAATTTATAAACAAGTAATAAACTTATTTACATAAAATTATGGCTTTTTACGAAAACACAATTATAGCAAAACAAGATCTCTCTGAGTCCGAGCTAAATAAAATTAGAGACAAATATGACGAATTGATAACTAATTCATCAGGAAAAGTTATAAAAATTGAGGAATGGGGACTTTTAAATCTTTCAAATAAAATTAAAAATTATAAAAAAGGTTTTTATATTCACTATAAATTTGAGGGTGATAAAAAAACATTAGATGAATTTAACAAAAAAATTAAAATTGATAACTCTGTAATTCGATTTCTAACAGTTAAATACAAAAAATTAGATACTCAAAACGAGTATTTTAAGAAAAAAAATAAGTCATCATGAAGAGAAAAAATAAAAAATTCCAAAAAAAAGGAACAAATACGTTAAATAAGCTAAGTTTATTTCAAAAAAACGATGGTGGTAAGTTTTCAAAAAAATGCCCGTTATCTGAAAAAAATGCTCCAATAGTAGATTACAAAAACATAAGCTTGTTAAGAAAATACGTATCTGAGAATGGAAAAATTTTATCTTCAAAGATAACATCGGTTTCATTTAGTAAACAAAAAAAACTTTCTAGAGAAATAAAGAAGGCAAAAATCTTAGGACTCATATAAAATGGAAATTATCTTACTAGAAAACATCTTAAACTTAGGAAACATTGGAGATAAAGTAAAAGTTAAGAACGGTTATGGAAGAAATTTTCTTCTCAAACAAGGCAAGGCATTAAGGTTCAATAAAGAAAATGAGGATTTTGTTAATAATAAAAAGGATGAGCTAAAAAAGAAAAATTTAGAAATAAAAAATAAATTTAAAGAGACTGCTAAACTAATAAATAACAAATCTTTTCTTTTTAATAAGGAAAGTAAAGAAAATGGCGATCTTTATGGATCAATTAAACCAAAAGAAATATCAAATTTAATCAGAGAAAAAACTAAAGCAGATGTTAATCCCTCTCAGATTGTGCTTAAAGACGATTTAAATAAAATAGGATTATTTAAAGCTTCAATAAATTTCCATTCTGAAGTGAAAGCTGAGATAACAATTAAAATAGATAGAATTCAATCTAAGTAACTTTTCCACAGATAAAAAAAAACAGTGTGTAACTTTTTTCTTTATTGGCAAAACTAAACAAATAAAATGCTTGTGTGGAAGAGATTAAATCAATCCCAAAAAAAATAGAAGATAAGAACCCTTCAAATATAGAAGCGGAACAAGCTTTGTTGGGGTCCATTTTAGTAAATAACGATATAATTGATGAGGTATCCGCTATAATAAATTTTAATAATGTCTTTTATGATCCAGCCCATGTTAAAATCTATGAAGTAATTCAAAATTTAAATAATAAGGGAATGATAGCTAACCCAATTACTTTAAAAAATTTTTTTGAAAAAGATAACATGTTAAGTGATGTTGGTGGTACTGAGTATTTAGTTAAATTAACGAGATTTTCTAGTTCGCCAAAACAAGCAGTGGATTATGCAAAAGTTATTCATGAAATGTATTTAAGACGAGAATTAATACAAATTTCAGATCAACTTTCTACTGAAACACTTAATGCAAATTCAGAGGAACAGAACGCAGAAAAAATAATCGAAGGAACAGAAAAATCTCTTTTCGATTTGGCTGAGAGAGGAAGTTTTTCTCAATCATTTTTGAAATTTAATCAAGCATTAGATCAAACAATAGAAATGGCTACACTTGCAATGCAAAACGACCAAGGTTTAGTTGGTGTTCCTACCGGCCTTTCCGACTTAGACGAAAAATTAGGTGGTTTACATAAATCAGATTTAATTATCTTAGCAGGAAGACCTTCTATGGGTAAAACTGCATTAGCTACAAATATAGCTTACAATGCAGCTCAAAATATTTTGAAACGACAAGAAAAATCTTCGGTAGCCTTTTTTTCTCTTGAAATGTCATCTGAACAACTTTCAACTAGAATTTTATCTGAGCAAGCAAAAATAAAATCTGATGACATTAGAAGAGGTAAAGTTACTGAAGAAGAAATTAATCGATATATTGAGACCTCAAGAAATATTTACAATCTTCCTTTATACATAGACGAAACACCTGCAATAAATATCGCCACGTTAAGCAATAGAGCTCGTAGAATAAAAAGATTATTCGGTCTAAGTTTGATAGTCGTGGATTATATTCAATTAATGAGATCAAGCACAAATAGAAATGATGGAAGGGTTCAAGAAATCTCTGAAATTACCCAGGGCCTAAAAGCACTAGCTAAAGAACTGTCTGTTCCAGTATTAGCCCTATCTCAGCTTTCAAGGGCAGTAGAGCAACGTGATGATAAACAACCCCAATTGGCTGATTTAAGAGAGTCTGGGTCTATTGAGCAAGACGCTGATGTTGTGATGTTTGTTTACCGGGAGGCTTATTATTTAGAGAGAAAACAACCAAAATTAGGTTCAATTGAGCATGCAGAGTGGCAGTCAAAAATGAATGACGTAAACGGTCTAGCTGATATCATTTTAGGTAAACAAAGACATGGTCCAACTGGTACAATTAAAGTTGAATTTGAAGGAATATATACCAAATTTAAAGATTTGAGTAAAAATTAACATCAATTTTTTCTTTCGTTATAAAAAAATTAAGATATATCTGAAATATTCTCATGTTAGCCAGTCTTTATAAAAAAATTATCATAGATTTTTCAAAGTTAACTATTCTTTTATTAGCAATTTTGATTTTATTTTCTCTTTATCAAGCAAAAAATTTTAATTTAGACGCCTCCTCTGACGCTCTTCTACTTGAGGGAGATCCTGATCTTAAATACTTGAGAGAAGTAAATGAAACATATGGATCAAAGGAATTTCTTGTTTTAACTTATACACCTGTTTCAAGTTTTACTGAAAAAGAAACTATTCTTAATCTTCAATTGTTAAAGTCAAAAATTGAAAAATTAACTTGGGTAGATAGTGTTATAACTATTATAGATGTCCCTCTTTTAAAAAGTACTGATGAGGGATTAATGGAACGATTAATCAATTTTAAGACTTTAGCCTATCCTGAAATTGACAGAAAAAGAGGTTTTGATGAAATTATAAATAGCCCCATTTATAAAAATTACGTAATTAGTGAGGACGGTAAAACCTCTGGCATTGTGATTTATCTAAAAAAAGATGAGAGATTATCTGAATATATAAAAGTAAAAGATAAATACTTTAACCAATCTATTGATACCGGCTTATCAAAAGAAGAAAAAATTAATTATAAAAAATTTTTAAAAGAGTATGAGGATTACAAAAATTTATATAATTTAAGAAATCATCAAAACATAACTGAGATAAGAGATGTTATAACTAAGTACGGAGAAAATGCTAAGATTCATCTAGGTGGTATACCTATGATTGCAGACGATATGATGAGTTATATAAAAAGTGATATAATTGTTTTTGGTATTGGAGTATTTATTTTTATCATCTTAACACTGTGGTTTATTTTTAGAAATATAAAGTGGGTAGTAATGCCTTTATTAGGATGTGCGACTTCTGTAATTGTCATGGTGGGATTATTGGGTTTTATAGGTTGGAAGGTTACAGTTATTTCCTCGAACTTTATAGCTTTAATGCTTATTTTAAATATGGCAATGAATATCCACATAACTGTAAGATACCTTCAACTAAAAAAAGAATTTCCACAACTTTCTAAAAAAGAAGCTGTATTAGAGGCTAGTAAAAAAATGATGTTGCCAATACTTTATACTGTGCTCACTACTATATGCGCATTTTTGTCTTTAGTCTTTAGTGGAATAAAACCAATAATAGATTTTGGATGGATGATGACTTTGGGATTAATTGTTTCATTTTTGATAACATTTTTATTATTACCTTCTTTAATTAATATTCTTTCGTCAGAAGATGAGATTAATATTAAGGATACAGAAAAATCATTTATCACATCTGCTTTAGGATCTTTTACTAAAAAAAATAGAATTTTAATTTTTGGTTCTACCTTTTTAATAATCTTGCTTAGCATAGTTGGCATACTCAAACTTGAAGTAGAAAATAGTTTCATTAATTATTTTGATAAGGAAACTGAAATTTATAAGGGAATGAAAAAAATTGATGAAGATTTAGGTGGTACTACTCCTCTGAATGTAATCTTAAAATTTCCGTCAAAATCAGAGATTTCAAAATTAGAAAATGATGAATTTGATGAATGGGATGAAGAAAACACAAAAAATGAGGATAAGGCTAAGTATTGGTTTACAAGAGATAAAATGGATAAGATTACAAGAGTGCACGATTATTTAGACTCATTGCCTGAAATTGGTAAAGTTCTCTCATTTGGATCAATTTTAAGGGTTGCAGAGGATCTAAATCAAAAAAAATTGCAAAGTTTAGAAATAGCGGTTTTATATAGCAAAATACCCAGCACAATTAAAAAAGAGATAGTTACTCCATATATCTCTGTTGAAAAAGATGAAGCCAGGATAAGTTTAAGAGTTAAAGACTCGCTTCAAGACTTAAGAAGAAATGATCTAATCAATAAAATTAATTTAGAATTAAATACAAAATTGGGTTTAGAAAAAAATGAGTATAAATTAACTGGGGTATTAATTCTTTTTAATAATCTATTACAAAGTTTATTTAAATCACAAATTCTCACATTGGGAGTGGTTATGGTGGGTATTTTTTTAATGTTTTTTGTTTTGTTTAGAAATGTAATTGTTTCTGTCATTGGAATTGTTCCAAATTTTATCGCTGCTTTTTTTATTTTGGGAATTATCGGCTTAATGGAAATACCGTTAGACATGATGACTATTACAATAGCAGCAATTACAATTGGTATCGCAGTAGATAATAGTATTCACTATAT
>TARA_B100000963_G_scaffold362035_1_pt1 | contig 18328 bp, 14 predicted proteins | sample TARA_B100000963 | Tara Oceans TARA_B100000963 (sample SAMEA2622097) | marine metagenome | biome: marine biome (ENVO:00000447); feature: surface water layer (ENVO:00002042); material: "saline water (ENVO:00002010), including plankton (ENVO:xxxxxxxx)" | depth 5 m | reverse complement strand
CGGGGTAGCTCCGCCGGGAAAAGACGGTCTAAATTGATCGCTTACTTAGCAGTATTGTATATTCGCAGAGTCACGAGAAAATAAATGATATCGAAGTAGTGGATGTCGTCGGTCAAAGGCCCCTGAGTTACTACCGAAAACAACTGGTTGAAACCGAGCTGGCATTTTACGACATGTACAATGCCTTAACAGACCAAAAAGAATTCAAAATAAGATGCAGGATAGAAAAGCCATCAGGTAGCCATATTGCTCGCAAGGTTTGCTATCCGCAATACGAACTCACTGCAATTGCATATGAAACGCAAATCGCCATGATCCCTAAAGCTCAGGAGACACGTGGAATAATCGAGCCACTGCCGACGTCCTCAGGCGTAAAGTATTGGTTAACAATGAAAAAAGAGCTGCTACCGAGCATTTAATAAAGCTTTTAACTGAAAACCCTGAGTTACTCGAACAATACCAAGCACTAATCACAGATATGAAAAATTTTAAACAGGCGAAAAGCGAACTTCAGCAGGCCAGATCAGACTATTAATGTAGCAATGGGATATCGCTCAAAGCGAGGGAGAGATTGGTCGGTGTGAGAGGATTTGAAATTTACCTGATCACACTACATAACAATATATAGTGATACTTCCGTCAGAGCGACACTATATAGCGATACATAGAATTACTTTTGGGGTGCAAAAAAGGGTGCTGGGTGCAGAAATGGGTGTAAGTAAACGGATTTTTGGTGCCATTAAGCCGTGTGATTCATCGCATATCTGGGGATGGTAGCTTGACTATTTTACCCCCGTAATAAATCTCAAAACTGCATGGTGGACAATAAGCTAGAGATAGCGCTTTGTATAATCGAATTAACCCTTCACCTTGAGCTTCCGGGGCAACTATCTTAACTTTAAATTTGCTTATACCGTGACCGATTGCAACGCTAATCGAGAGATCGACCAAGCTCGACGCTACTCCTTTTTTGCGCTCTTTAGGATCCACATACAAAAAGAAGAGTTCGCATTCGGACATATCTAGGCTGTAGAAAAAATATCTAAATCCAAGAATCTTATCTTCGCCATCGTTCAATGCGAAGACAAAATGGTGGACACCTCCTCTTTTGAGACTTTCTTTCGGGGCAAAGTCTTTTAAAAACTTCAGATGGGACTCAAAAAACGATTTATATGATTCGAACATATCTTCAGACATCATGCTAAAAAAACAATCAGGTACTGAGAAAGCTTCGTAGTAGCGTAGTTTCAAATAATTATCTTCTATACTTGCCTGGAAAACTGTCCTAGGAATCCAACTACCTGTTACTCAACATATTGATCAGCCTGATAAACTCGTCGTTCATTGAATCACTTTTCCAGCGGTTGGCAAACCTGCAAACTACTTAAAGGTTATCTTTCTCGTAGTGACCGTTGCTATCGATCCTATCCAGGGAACAAACAAGCTCTTTGTCACCATCGATTTCGTCCATTTCCAGGGGTAACGCTGTTAGCCACTTTCAATCCTTAAAAGTTAAATAAGCAGCGTTATCCTGCATAATCGATGTTGTGAAGATGCACTTCAGCTTCAGAACCAAGGTAGCTTCTGACCGAAGTAAAAAACGCAGGCCAATGCTGTTGAGTATCTTTGTTAAGTAGTATTCGCGCTAACTTAGTTCGCGCAGCTTCAACTGAAAGACCCGTTTGGATTAATTGCGTTAGTTGCCGGTTTATTTCATCAAGTAAGGTTTTTCTAAAACGGTTTAACCGAGCTGAATCTAACCGCAGTTCAGAAATAGTTGCTGCTGCTTTAGCTGCACTAATTGTCGCGGATTGGCAATTGTGAACATTAACTTTGAGCTTACCGGTGCTACGCTCCGCTGCGAACAACGCCGGAAATGCCGGCAAATGCAAAGGATTTAAAATAATAGCACCCAGATCTTTGTTGCCTTTTGGGACATCACAACTGTGGTCACCGTTACCAAAACGATCAGCTTCTTCAACTATGTTTTTCTGACTTCCGCCATGACAACAACCAAGGAGATTCTGCCAGTCCAAATGCCAGTTATGCGCTATTGTGGTATCTGATTTTGGATGAAAGTGCTCTACCCTAAAGTCCGCCTCACCTTCATGCGTTTTTGGTAGCAGCTTAATTTCACAATAAGCACACAACCCAGCCTGGTCATGCTTTAACTGAGCAGACACCGCCTCTTTTCTGGCTGCAACGCGTTTAAATTGAACCCAGGTATTTGCGCTGTTGCTATTACGATAGGCTTCCAGTAGCTCAGGTTCAGCACCTTTCAGTACTTTTTTCATACTTGCTCGCGTTCCCAGGCTTTTATTTTAATGTCCATATCCAGGCGGGCTAATTCTGGCTCGTACTCTCCACCCCACTCATCCAGATGCTGTCTTAATGTTTCAGCTTCTGGGCTATCCCACTGATCATCTTCAACCAGCTGTTGGTATTTTTTCAAACTCTGCACAATCGGTAATTTTTCAGCGCGGGTACTATGTACACCTAAAACATCTAACAACACCTGCTGTGCTTCTGCGCCTTCAGAAAAATCTATTTCCAACAAGCTGGGTGCATCTTCTTGCCAATCAATAACCCGTAAACACTCTGGTTTGACCGACGAAATCACCTGCGCACTATGGGTTGAAACAATAAACTGAATATTTGGGAAGGTGCGCTGCAAATCGAGCAGAATATGCTGCTGCCAGCCGGGGTGCAGGTGCAAATCTACTTCGTCGATAAGCACTATGCCTGTAGTTGCTAAGGGGTCGAAACTTTGAGGGTTTGCTTCAGCCATTCTGGCGGCAATATCCATTACCATCGCTAAGGTTGTACGAAAACCGTCACTTAGCTGCTCAATACGTAATTTCTTTTTTATGCCATCATCTAGCCAATCAACCTGAATACCTGCAGGCATAACACTTTCAGGGTTGCTAAAGGTTGGCATCATCAAGTCGATTGCACGTCGTATGGCTTTAAGTTCAGGCAATTCAACATCAAATGAGCGTTGCTCTTTCTGCAGTTTGCCTTCTTGCGCCTCAAGGTAATAAAAATACTCTACAAATTTCTTGAAGTTGGTTTTACTCTCTAAACTGCCATTAAATGCATCAAAGCGCGGAAACTCGTTTGCAAAATCACGCTTACGCTGTGGTACATCAAATACCCCTCGGCCAGTGCCATAGTAAATAAATATGGGTAACTCGTAGTTCAAACCGGCATTTTCGGCATCGATAAAGGCATCGACGTAATCATTTAACTGCTTAACGCCCAGCGCTGCTGGCACCTGAGCCGCTGTTTTTTTACTCTTGTCGCGCTTTTCTGTTCTATCCCAGCTAACCCCGTCAAAACTCTCGGCGGTTAAACGCATAAACGCAGGTTTGCTGCTATCGGCAAATACCTGAAAATCATTGTCTTTTGGGTTAATACCATTCACTTTAGGCAAGCGGGTCAAAAACGCGCCAAGTAATGTAGCAATACCATCAAGTACCGACGTTTTACCGGCACCATTGCGCGCAACTAAAACCGTTAACTGTTCATGTAACGGCAAGCGAAAATCAGTAAAGCGGCGAAAATGCTGTAAATGCAGAGTTTTAATTTTCAATGGATTTACCCCGGCTTTTTTTGGTTTGATTTAATTTAGCACGTTCGGTCTTAATTTTCGCCAGTAACCCCTCGGCGCTGTTTTCTCCGCTGATTAATTCAGGGTTGGCGGCTCGCCAGTCCGTAGTGAGTTCACCGCGAAAGGCTTTAGCTAAAATGGATTGGCTGAGGTTATTCACTCTCTCAAGAGCAGCATTGGCTTTTTGTTCGATACTATCTGCAAAGTTAAATAGTTGGTCGACGCGAAATACAATTTCTGCTTGCTCTTCAGATGGAGGAACTGGCAACTCAAACTCTTTTAGTATTTTAGCGGGTAACTGAGGTTGAGCTGATCCCGTTCTATTTTTTTCTATCAATTTTTGAAAGTATGGCGATGCTATCAGGATTTTAAAATAGTCATTAACGTACGATGGATCCTTTTTTCGTAGAATTAACATTCCGGAATTAATACGAGCAACTTCATATTGAACAGAATTATCATAAGACGCCACGTATCCTATTGTACCTCTAGTGGTGATAACCAGGTCACCTCTTTCCAACTTGCCTTTCCTCAAAATACTATCTTTTTCTTTTGAAATAAAAACTGTTTCTTTAAAATCAAAACCAAATTGCCGAACATTCTTGGTGGACAGAAAAAGACAATATCCTTCGGATTGATAGTCATTTTTTTTCGGATAGTTGGGTCCCCGATCTCCGTCAATACAATCAAAACAGTCGCTTAGTACTTCTGTTTTCCACTCTGCTTTCGTTTCAAGCAGTTTTCCACTGACAGCGTCGGCGAGGACGGATTGGCGGAAGTTTTTTAGAATTTCGGGGATGCGTTCGAGTCGGGCTTTGGTGGTTTCCACCTGAGTCAGCAGTGTATCGAGCTTATCAGCGATTACTTTTTGTTCCTCTGGAGGTGGTAGTGGAAATTCTAATGATTTAAGAACGTCTAAACGAATACCTTTAACCGTAGTGCCCGTTCCAAGTTCTTCAATCTTACGTGAAATCGACCTGTACCAATCAATAAGGTATTCGCGATTGACACCACTAGCAGGAAACAAGGCTTTCAGATCCTGATTGATTGCAGAATCGAAATTTGCAACAATAATTTTCCCTAGACTCATTCTAGTCGCAACAATAGGTGTTCCAGAAGGAATCACATTAGTGCTGCTGTTCTTAACAGCTTCTTCCGAAATGTGATCAACAGTATCGTGCAGGATATTTCTGTTCATATCCTTTACACTCATCCACGGAATGTTACCTTCATAATAGCTTTGGATTGATTTACTTGGTGTTCCACCCCCTACTATCGAAAGCAGGATTTCACCAAGTTCAGTTTGTTTCCAAGATGCAGGGATAGTCATCAGCTTGCACCTTCCAGAGCTACCAATAACGCATCAATTTCGATAAGCGCAGCTTCGAGCTCACCTTTAGCTTCTCGAGCTAATACATCGGGCTCAGGTAAATCCGCCGCATCAACACTGTCTTTATCTTTTAACCAGGCAATATCTAGAGAATCGCCTTTTGTTTCGCGTATCCACTCACGACTAAAGCAGCGCCAGCGGGAGTGCGCAAGACGGTCATCAATCCCTTGGTTTTCCTCAACGACTTCTTTGTCGACTTCAATTTCCTGTGCACCAAAGCTGTAGTCACCTTCTGTGCGTTTACTCGTGCCATCCGAAGATTCGCCAAAAACTTGTTCAAAAGCACCTAAATGTGGGTCTGTGCCGAACTCTTTTTGTGCAAATCCAATATCAGCATTACCAAATGGGGTGCGTTTACCAAAACTAGGCATATTGGTACGCAGGTCATACACCCACACATTTTCCGTGCAATTTTCCTCCTGGTGTTTGTCTTTTGCAGAGCCTTTCGTAAAAAACAGTACGTTGGTTTTCACACCCTGGGCATAAAAAATACCCGTTGGCAGACGTAAAATAGTATGCAGGTTGCACTTATTCATTAGGTCCCGGCGAACATCGGTACCTACGCCGGCTTCAAACAGTACGTTGTCCGGCAGTACTACAGCCGCCCGGCCACCAGGCTTTAAGTTGCGATAAATATGCTGTAAAAATGCCAGTTGCTTATTGGTTGTTTTGTAGGTGAGATCGTCTCTAGTATTGGATGCTTCACCACCTTTACTGGTGCCGAAAGGCGGATTTGCCAGAATAATGTCTGCTTGCTTTAAATCCTTCCCAGCATCACCCAAAGCGTTACCTAGATGCACTACGCCATCTTCATCACCTTCCATTCCGTGCAGTAAACAATTCATTAATGCTAAGCGTCGGGTGTTTGGTACTAATTCCACGCCAACGAAAGCTTTGTTTTTCTGGAAATCAGCTTCTTTGGCAGAAAGATCGAGATAGTTGTCTGTTTGATCACGCATATATTGGTCTGCGGCGACTAAGAATCCTGCTGTACCTACCGCTGGATCTTGTATTACTTCACCAATTTGCGGTCTTATGCAGCGAACCATGCTGTTGATTAAAGCGCGTGGGGTGAAGTACTGCCCTGCCCCAGATTTCGTTTCCGATGCGTTCTTTTCTAACAATCCCTCATACAAATCGCCAAGCCCATCTTTTTGGGCGCTAAACCAATCAATATGGTCGAGGGTTTTGATCATTTGTTCAAGATGGCGTGGTTCGCGTAGTCGAGTTTGTGCATCGGCGTAGATTGCACTGATAAGTGGATCTTCGTGTACAATGTTACCGTCTGAATCTTTACCTGTTGAAAGACTTAACAGAATTCGCTTGTAATCATTTAGCAGGTTGATACCTGACTTTTCGTTAATATCCGTCCAGCGGCAACCTTCTGGTAAAGGGTGGCGTTTTAACACACCAGCTTCAGTGTTTTCATGCACCATTTTAATAAATAACAGAAGTACGAGTTCGGTTACGTAATCTGAATAATTAATGCCGTCGTCCCGCAGTACGTCGCAAAGGTTCCAGAGTTTTTGAACGATGTCGTTGTTGGTCATGTTTGTCTCTTAATGGATTATTTGGTTCTTAGCCGTGTGCTATCAGTACTTTGCACAGCGGTTCGTTAATGTAGTAGTTGGCGCGGCCGATTTTTTGTTTGGTTAAAAAGCCGTGTTCTACTAATTGCTCTAAATATTTAGTGGCAGTTATTCGCGTTACCCCTAGCTCTTCGATGATAAAGTCGATTTTGGTATAGGGGTGATGAAACAGGTTGTTGAGTAAATCCTGGCTATAAATTTTGGGCAGTTGCTCACGAATCCCGTGCTTAACTTCTGCCATCAGGCTTTTCATTTCGGTAATGAGTGAGATAGTGTTTTGTGCTGTGTCGATAACGCCATCAAGCATAAAGGCTATCCAGGGTTCCCAGTTTCCAGTGTCGCGCACGGCTTGCAAATTATTATAGTAATCTGCTTTGTGCTGAATGATAAAACGGCTTAAATACAGTACCGGCAGGTTAAGCAAGTCTTTTATCACCAGGTACAAAATATTCAGGATCCGCCCTGTGCGACCATTGCCGTCGTAGAATGGATGAATACTTTCAAACTGATGATGGATGATGGCCATTTTAACCAGCGGATCTGCATCGCATAATTCATCGTTATTAATAAACTGCACCAGATTATCCATTAGCGCGGTTATTTCGTCGGCATGTTGTGGCGGGGTATACACCACTTCACCCGTACGGGCATTTTTTAAATCCGTGCCGGGTAGTTTGCGTAAACCTGCGTTGTTGTGCTCCAGGTTTTGCTGGATGGCAAGAATGTCACTTAGGCGAATGAGTTTACTTTGCCGTGCTGTTTGAAAGCCCTGCTTTAATGCTACGGCGTAATCCTGCACTTCTTTGGTTGCCGGGCTGCTAATGGCTTCTTCAAATAAGTTGGCTTTATAAAGCTCATCATGCGTGGTTACAATGTTTTCCACTTCCGAGCTGTCTTTGGCTTCCTGCAAGGCCAGCGTATTGATTAGTATTGCTTCATTGGGAATACTGGCGGCAATACCCTTTAATTCGGCCAGATATCGGTGAGCTTCAGCCACCTTTTTGAGTACTGCGCGGGTTTCCCACTGCTCTATATTATCAAGTGGTAACAATGGGATAGATGCAGGCATGATTAATATTATGTCCTTATTTATACATGTAGTTCTGTATATATATAGATTTTATAAAAAATTATACATGTGCTGACTAACATGTATAGTTTTTCTGTTTATTTATACATATAAGATTTATGCACTTTGGGAAGGCCAAATTGCATCACCCAATTCATCCAGTACCGTATCCAGCTGGTTACCCAGTACCTTATCCAGTTGTTTTGCTCCGCCCTGCTCTGCAAATCGGCTGTTTACAAATTCTCTATCAATAATGACTTCGTGAACCAGTTGTTTTGCCAGGCGTTCAAGCCATTTGCGCTGCGCGGGTAACCAATTATGACTTTCATATATTCGCAGCATTGCCTGTGCAACCCGTTGTTCAAAGGGCACCAATGGCTCGCCAAATGCTGCTCGGCGAATATGGCCTATAATACTAGCTGCAATATCCTGGTTAGTTTGGTTACGCACCGCACTTTGTAGTTTTGCTTCGGAGTATCCTGCACCATCAAGCATTAGCTTAATTTCTTTTAGTTGATCGCGAGTCAGATCCCGGGGTTTATTTACCACTACAGCAAGGGCTGCACTTTGGTTAAGCTGCTCTTTTATAAACTGGTTAAAGCTGTCGAGGTAATCTTCAGGCTTTTGATGTACGCCATAGCTTTGGGTGCGTTCTCTTATCTCATCATGATGTTCCGAAATTACTGGTTGGCGTTCACTACCGAGTAACTCATTCACTTCTGCTAGCTGATTTATCAAACCGCTATGTGTTGTAATAAAAGCCGCGGCTTGCTTAGGCCCAAGCTCGTGTAAATGTTTATGCAAGCTTTTGGGCTCAACGCCCCATAAACCGTGTAATTCATCCAGTTTTTGCTTGAGTGCTGGTTTGCTTTCAGCTTTTTTACCGGCTTTTCGCAATACGCGCATCACTTTTTGGCTGAGTTGACTTAGCACAACATCAGCATGGCTCTGCTCGGGCGCTTCACCAGGAGCATTTAATGCGCGTTCCAATTGTTCCGGGTTAGTGATTTCGTCTACCAATTGCTCCAACGTAATGTTGGGATCTTTAACCAACGGTTTCATGGTATTAACGTCGGCCAACGCGGCATAAATATCCACCGGGTCGTAAATTCTAAATACTGTTTTACCAATGTCATCACAGCGGCGTGTGGCGCGGCCGATCATCTGCTCATACAAAACCCGAGACTTAACCCTGCGCATAAACACAAGATTACAAATTTTAGGGACATCGATACCGGTAGTCAGCAGATCAACAGTAATAGCAATATTTGGATAGCGTTCGTTTTTATACTGGCGAATGAGCTGCTCTACTTTATCGCTTTGCCCGGTGATTTTAGCGACTGCCGCTTGGTTATATTCACCGTTATAAAGGTCTTTAAACGCTTCATCTAATAACCGTTTCACCATATCAGCATGCAGGTCTGTAGCACAGAAGATCATGGTTTTCTCATCGCCAAAGGGATCAAGTTCCTGAACCAGTTGCTGACAAATCACTTTGTTAAAGCTTTCGTTGATCACTTTGCGGTTAAAAGCATCCACTTCAAAGTTCAGTTCATCGTCCAGCTCTGCACTCTGTACTTCACCAGTTTGAGTATTAATCGCGTTGACTTTGTCGCCCTTGGCAAATTTAATCCCGTTTTGAGTGAGTAAGGTTTCGTATCGGATAGGCGGTTCGTGATCTATCAGCCAATCATCCGCTACCGCTTCCCGGTATGAATAGGTATAAACGGGTTTACCGAAAATTTCGCTGGTGTGTTTTGCTGGCGTTGCGGTTAAGCCAATTTTAACGGCATCAAAATAATCTAGCACCCGGCGGTAACTAGAAAGATACTGACTTGCATCCCGTGTAGCGAGTTCGCCTTCGGTCATTTCCTGGTCGAGCGTATACCCTCGGTGGGCTTCATCAATAATAATGCAATCAAACTGGTCTAACGGAGGCGGGTTATCGCTCATAAAGATGCGTTTCACCATGGCCTGTACAGTTGCTACCTGCACGCGCGTTTCAGCCTCAGCTGCCATATCTCCCAGTTCTGCAACATTATAGATTTTAGATAAGGTATGATTTTGTTCTAATGGTGCCTCATTAAAGGCGTCGATAGCTTGCTGACCCAGTGCGGTGCGATCTACCAGGAATAAAATACGCTTAAATCGCTCTGCCTTTAAAAACCGGTACATCAAACCGATGATGGTGCGCGTTTTACCTGTACCGGTAGCCATAGCTAACAGTGCAGTGCGTACTTCTTTCGCTAACGAATTTTCCACCGCAATAATGGCTTTTTGCTGATAGTCACGCACTTTTAAATAGCCAAAGGGCTCGGCTTTTAACTTTTTCTCAGCCTCTTCTTTACTGCGTTTGAGTTTGTCGATTAAGCCTTCAGGCGTATGAAACTTTGGCAGTGCACGTTTAGTATTTGCTTGGTCGCGAACATCCCGAAACCAGGTTCCAGATTGTTCAGCCAGTTGGGGAACGTAAGGGCGACCATTGCAGGAATAAACAAAGGGGATTTTATAATGGCCATCATGCTCATCAGGCCACGCGATTGTCATTCCTGCTAATTCCCATGCACTTTGCATTGGAGGTGAGATACTAAAACCTTTACTGTAACGTTCTGCCTGCGAAATTTTTCCTGCTATGTTGGCGTTTTCTTTCTTTGCTTCAACCACTGCCATGGGCGTTAAACCTGAAAAAAGCACATAGTCTGCTCTACCTTTTTCACCGTTATGCTCGGTAGGCCATTCAGCGACAGCAATATTCTTGCCTTTTTCTGGTCGAGCCCCGCTTTTATAGATAAGCGCTTCGCTATCGGCAGTCCAACCCGCTTCTACTAATTGCTGATCAATTAAAATGCGGGTTAACGCTTCATCCAATACAATGTGTTGCGTTGCCGCTTGTGTATTTTTGTTTATCTGGCTGCGTTGAGTAGTTTGCGTTTTCTCATCAGCCGCCGCTAACTGATCCTGAAGTGCCTTTATCTTTGCTTCGTAATCTTTACGTTGCGCTAGTAATGCCTCTTCATGTTCAGACGCTTGTTTCGCCAGAGAACGAGATTCTTCGTCCATTGCCAGTGCCAACGCTTCATATTCTGCTTTTTCTTTGGCTACGAGATCATGAAGCTGATTGCTCGAATCCAGGTCAACATTGGCTTGTTCTAAATCACTTTTTAGCTTCGCAATTTCAGTTTGTAACTGACGTAACTGTTCGCTGGGGTCGGCAGGTGGAATAAAAGGACCAGGTTTAAATTGAACCCCACTCCGGCCAAAAGACTGGTGAAACCATATGGCCAATTTGCGGGCAACCACCAAACCATTTATGGCTTCTTTGTGTTGAGTTCTGAAAGTATGGGTTGCTTTATTGCCTTCCATTCTGAGGGTATGGAATAACTCCCTGACTACCGGCTCTAGTTTTAGCTCCCGGTTTATCTTATAGATCAAATCAGCCTGGGATGTCTTATCGTCAAACTCAATTCCAACCAATGCTGCAATGTGCTGTGCCAGTGCTTCACCCAGTTGCCTAAGTTTCATTAACGTTGTATTGGGATCGCTTGAGAACGCTCTTTCAGCAGAGAAGGCGATTTCCACAAAAAGCGAGTCATGCTCTTGTAGAAACCCGAAGTTGCCTTGCTGGATAGAGGATGCCATGATTACGAAACTCCATTTCACCTGCTATCTGACTTTCAATGAAATTAGCCTTTCAAATAAAAAATCAGACTTGAATCATCAATTTCTGCCAAACCAACCATTTAAACTACTTTTTGGCCGATCTGAACAATATTAAAACTATACTAAAGATTAACACAACTAACTAATCTAACTATGTTTAATTGAACGAATCAACACAATTGATTGGGAAAAATTTAAGATTCTATAAACACTTTGAGAGTAATGAAAAAATTCTGAGTACGTCTTTTCCGGGACAAACAACCACTCGAATGTTATTGCTCAGGTTGTATAAAAAATAAACTCATCTAATATAATTCTGAAAATATATTGGAAGGGAATCACAATAATGAAAAGACAACTGTTGTTTTTAATCAAAGCCTTCACTGCTTTAGGTACTTTATTTATTTTCGCAGTATGTAACGCATATGAAATTGGGATGCGCGCACTACCACATGAAGATAAAGGCTATTACTTTACGACGTCTGACGGAGGCAGCTTAATTGGCGAATATGAAAGAAACCACGAGAGACTAACTGCATTAGCCTTACAGTGCCTTTATGAAGCAAATAATTCAGAAGGTACATTAGAAAAAATGCCTAAAGATTGTGCAGACTATAAAAGCATTGATACCGAACTTTCATTATTTAGCAATGAATTGACCCCCTCTGACGCCCCCCTATTTAAATATCGGGATCTTGTATCTTTTGTGCGATGGCCAGATGATCCAATACGATTCATCCACAAAGGCGGGGCCTCTGCCGCTACATTTGGGGCTTTAATTAAGCAAGGTTGTAAGAAATTTTTCGAGGATAAAACAAAGGCCCCTTCTAAAACGGGAATATTCAACGGTGGTTTATTTTGTGTTTCGCACTTTGGCAAGCTTCAATTTTTACATTCCATGGCAACTGATTTTGGCGAGCCACCAAAACAAACTAGACATTTAATATGGCAATGGGCGAATTATGCTTTTGAACTTTCGACGAGTTCAACGTTGTGGGATGAAGAGTATTGCGACTATTGGCAGAATTACCCCAACAGCCCTGAACAAAGAGATCTTGGAGAGGTTATGCTAGAAGACAGCATGTTGGATGACTCACCATGTAATTCAGGGTTCAACCCCTACTATTATACCAACTGGTTTAGACCTCTCTTTGGATATGAGAAAGTCGATAAATATTGGCAGACATGGCGATTAGGTATTACTTTCAACTGGAGTTGTACAACATTATACGGCGGCGCAAAGCTATGCCCAGCCTTTGTCGACCAACAAACTAAAAATAGACCAAAGAAAATTCAGTCTATACAAATGTCGGCATTAGGTTCAATTATTCATATGATTCAAGACTCGTATGCAAATGGGCATACAGAACGAGATAATTCCGGTCTCGAGCCAAAGGTAAGTTTAGGCAGAGTGATTGCTTTTAGGACTTATTTAGGACAAGACAAAGACAAACATGCTATAAGCGATAAATGGCCTACGTTTGATGATGTTGGACCATCTGTCGATCCAATTACCGCTGTTGCAAAGCTAGTTTGGTTACATAACCAGGTTTCACAAGGCAAGTCTGTTTCGAATAAATATAATGTCGATAGCATACTTCAACGGGTTTATGGCGATGTTAAAGAGACCGATGAAACAGCTGGTCCTGGAAGATTGTATGCAGAATAAACTGGGGTAAGGAATTGGTCGGTGTGAGAGGATTTGAACCTCCGACCCCTGACACCCCATGCATGATTTTTACATCCTTACCTGTCATTAGATTTACTAAACCATCACTCCCCGCCCTACTCTAACCATATATAAATTATAGATTTTTGATGACACCATGCAGCTAGAGACACTTGTAGACAAGCAGGTGCTTATGGGTATCTTTTTGCCGTCCGTGCAACACAGGTGCAACATATTTCCAAATTTAAAGATAACTGGTGCAACATGGAAACGATCAAAATCAAACTTACAGAATCAGTGATTAAAGGAGTCCCAACAGACGTAGAACGGATTACCGATACAGAAATAAATGGTTTTCACCTTCGTATTGGTAAACCTTTAAAAGATGGAAGCAGGACCAAGAAATACTATCTCTACTACCGCTTAGGTGGCAGGGGGAGCAAAGCGGGTAATTATTTAATAGGCAGCACCAATACAATAGATCTAAAAGACGCGCGTAAAAGGGCTAAAGATTTAATAGGCCAGGTTTCCAGAGGTATCGACATTTGTGGAGAAAAGCAAACTAATAAGCAGACTCAGACTAACCTTCACAGATCAGCAAAAGTTAGCGATCTGCTGGATGCTTTCGAGGGACACATAAAGATTCAGCGTAAAAGACCAGAAGAAGTCGTGAGAGCATTCAAGGCTGACGTTAGACCCACTATCGGTAAGTTAAGGCTTGCAGGTATTTCAAAGCAAGTAATCGTCGAAAAATGTTTGAATCCTATAATTAAGAGAGACGCATTGGTTCAAGCTAATAAAACCCTGTCGTTACTAAAACAGACTTTCCAATTTGGAGTAGAAACAGGACTAATTGAGCAGAACCCTTTAATTGGAACCCGGCGACAAAATATTGGAGGCAAGGAAAAACCAAGATCGCGTAACTTAGCAAAGCAGGAACTAAAGTCATTCTTCACATGGTTGAATACATCAACTGCGAGTCTACAAGTAAGACAAGCATTAAAGTTACTTTTACTCACCGGTTGTAGAGCCCAAGAAATGACCTTAGCAAAGTGGAGCAATATAGATTTCAAAAAACAACTCTGGACCTTCCCTGAATGTGACAGAAAAGGTAACAAGGGAGAAACCAAAAGTCATGTTGTGCCGATAACGCCAATGATGAAATCATCTTTATTAACTCTGAAATCAGCTTATTCAGATTTAGGCTCAGACTATGTTTTTCCATCTACTGCAGGGAAAATCGGAATTGAGCCCATAGATAGATCAGCCTGTGCAAAGTTTTTACGCAGACGATTTGAGAACGACGAAATTAAGCTAGAAAAATTCGTACCCCACGATTTGCGCAGAACATTTCAAACTCTCTTAAGCAGTCTAGGTGTAGACGCTATTGTGTGCGAAAAGCTGTTAAGCCATGAATTACAAGGTATGCTCAAGATATATAACCAGTATGATTATATGAAAGAAAGAAAAGCCGCTTTAATAATGTGGGACAAATGGTTAACCGAACAAGGTATTCTGTGATGACGCATGATATAGACATGAAAGAAATCGTAAAAGCAGGCTACTTCGATAAAGACGTTTCTTACTACGATAAACTTCAAAAGATTGTTGAAGCATCAAAAAAAGAATCACCTGCAGGCATAGAAATCCCGAACGATAGAATCCGTGCACTCGTAAAGCCAGTACCTGAAGAACGACAAATAGTTTTAAGTGAATTAATAAAGCTTAAAAATGCATTAAAAAAACAAATAAATACTCTTGAAAAAATAGGCGGTAACAGCATAGCCGAGATTGTAAGGCAATATAAAGACTTGTCTTTTAACTCAAAAATAACACCAGAATCTTATCAGTTCGATAAGGAATTTGAACTTGAAGCAGTAGAAACTTTAATTTCTTTTATTAAAAGTCAATCATCCAAAAGAGATATACCATATTTTCTTATTGGAAAGACCGTCGAGTTGTATGACCATTATTGCCTGAATGTTCTTAAACAGAAAAAGCTGTTTAAAGCACCGAAACAACTGAAGTCACTGATAACTGAACTTACCGGTATTGAAGAGCCTGCATGCCATATAAATGAATCAAGAAAAAAACTTAAAAATATTTAAAAGTTATTTCCTATGATCTCCGATTCTCAGATATAAGATGGGTATCGTCATCTATAAACACGAGGCGATAACTATGAACTTACTGACATCACAAGAAGCTGCAACATATCTAGGCTTCAAAGAAGCTACACTACGCAACAGTCGTTGCACATCAAAACTAGCAAACATTCCAACACCGCGTTATCTCAAACTCGGAAACACTGTCCGTTACAAAAGAGAGGACTTAGATAACTGGCTAGACTCATTAAATGCATACGCTGTATGCCAAGGTGAGGAGGCTTAATCATGTCTAATTACATTGAAAACTTTCAACTAGCCGCTTCAGTTTTAAGAAACTTGAAGAAGAAAATAGCACAGCCTACCCCGGCCTTCTCTGAAGATTTCGAAGAATTATGTACTGACTTGAACCGAGGTTTAACCGGGCTCTTATCTACTTCAAAATTACTCGAAGTTTTACCGAACTTTAAAGCGGAAAATTCAAAGGATTACCGACTGGAAACCCTCTCAAGATTGTTAATCTTGGGTCACAACACTGAGGCCATTTTAAGTTATGAATTCCGGGATTATTCATTATTCAGACTGAAACAGTTGGCCACAAATATTCTAAAAGAACGCTCACCATGGATTAAAACCATCGACATAAATGAGCGATTTAGGCGATGGGAGACGGAGCTTTACGAACACAGATTGCTAGAACGTCTTATCTACGAAATTGGCTACATTGCGGAGGTCGATCATGTTTGATTTATTTAAACAAGCTAACGCAGTGATTATTGAAAGCCCAGACAACCTTTTGAAGGTTGAAAGGGAATTCTTTTTACTCTTCCACAACAAGCGACTAATGATAAGAGGGCTCAAAGAATTTGAGCTTAAAAAGTATTCTAATACCAGGCCGGAGCCCTGTGCTGTTTTTGTCATGCCAATGAACCGTGAAAGGACGCGCTTTATGAGGCTGTACTGCAAAGCAGACTTACAAACGTCATTATTCATTCGGTGTATCAGTGATGCAGCATCTTACATTCACCCGGAAGATCAATCCGGTAATGATTCTTTCGATCAATTTTTGGCAAGCCTAATTGAGCCCTTTACAGCCAGCACCTTGATCGACTAATAAAGATTGGAGTCCAATATGCGATCAACAAGATCAGGTGGCCCTATGCCGCCTGCTCTTCACTCTTTGTCCTTGAATCAGGATTATCCCAACGAATTAAAGGCTTTTGACCAATGGCTTTTATATCGCCTGCAATGGAACGAGAGTAAGAGCAAATACAATAAAATTCCTTCAACAATTAACAATGGGCGATTGATAAATGGCAGCAAAACCAACAAAGCGCACTGGATGAGTTTTGATATTGCATTACATCATCTTGAGCAAGGTTTAGGTGATGGACTAGGATTTTGTATAACGCCATACGATCCATTTCTATGTTTAGATTTTGACAAGTGTATTCAAGAGCCTTGGTGTTTTGAAGCCATAAAAAATTTTGATAGTGCTGCAGAATTATCGGTTTCAAAAGAAGGTTGTCATATTTTTATTGAAGCAGAAAAGCCCGGTGGAATGGGCACTAAAAGTAAGACCTTCCACAATAGCAAAGTTGAAATACTGGGAAACGGACAATTCGTTGCTCTCACCGGAGAGTTCAACGGAAAACCTGTCGCCAACCGGCAATCATTATTGCTGGAATTTGCCGCACCTTTGCAAAAACAGAAAGAAAAAATATCTGTTCAAGCAAAACAGTCTGAATACTCAGAAACAGCAAGCAGTGTTCTAGAGAAATTAAAACAAAGCAGATTTGCTGAGTCTTTTACCAAGCTGTTTGAAGGTGGCAATTTGTCAGATGATACCAGCGCTGATGACTTAGTTTTTTGTAATTACTTAGCATCTTTTACTGCCGATCCTAATGTGATAGATGAGATTTACCGGCAATCAAATCGATACCGGGATAAGTGGGACCAAAAGCGAGGACAACACACCTACGGCGAACTAACAATTGAACAGGCCCTGAGTGCATCAAATCCATTATTTAAACAGTCTGCTACTGAGGCGTTCGCAGGTATGGCTGTACCTCAACAAAAACCAAATCCTCCTGTCCCAAAAAACGTATTCTCACTGGAGAAGTTCGTAGTGAACAAACAACTTGATGAACTGAAACAGAAAACACTGGAAGATAAATTTGTACTTCCGAAAGTTGCGATATTAGGTCAGCTAACCGCCCTTTATGCCCCACCAAACAGCGGAAAAACATTACTTACAATTTATCAGTTAATCGAGAGTATCCGTTCAGGCAATATCGACGGAAGCCAGGTATTTTATTTTAATTGTGATGACAGCTACAACGGAATGCTTATCAAAGCAACTATTCTTAATGAACATAGAGTTAATTGTATTTTCCCCGATCACAACGGGTTTAAGCTTAACGACTTTCCAAGCTATCTAAATGAGATGATCAATTCTGATGCTACTAGCGGAATGATTTTGATCTTAGATACCCTGAAAAAGTTTACTGACATTATGCATAAAACACGGTCTTCTGATTTTAATGCTCTTGCCCGGCGATTCACTCAGAAAGGAGGCAGTATCATTGCACTTGCACACACCAATAAAAACAAGTCTGAAGATGGACGTTTGGTTGTAGCTGGAACCTCAGATGTTGTAGACGATTTTGATTGCGCATTTGTAATCAATACACTTGATACCAACGATCCAGAAACTAAGACTGTTCAATTTGAAAACATAAAACAAAGAGGCAATGTTTCTCGAAAACTCACGTTTAGTTATGCCACTCAGGAAGGTATCAACTATTACGATTTGTTGGATAGCGTTACCTGCCTAGATGAGCGAATAACCAAACAACGTGAGGTTGAGGCAAAAGTAAAATCTGACGCTGAGTTAATCGATATTATTTGTCAGAACATCAGAAGCGGTAACGTAAAACGCACTGAATTGATAAACGCTTCACACAAAGAGAGCAAATCCTTCGCCAGCCGAAAAGAAGTTGAACGAGTATTAGACCAGTATACCGGAGATGATTACTCACATGGGGATCGTTGGCTACTCAAGATTGGTGATAAAAATTCACACACCTATACGTTATTAACTCCCAAACTCCCTACCCCCTAGAAACTTCCGAAGCATCCCAAACACACGTGGTATCTAAGTTTGGGATGTTTTTTATGTTTATGAAGCAGGGCAAGATCACGAACATAAATTAGCCAAATGAGTTTCCAGTCAG
>TARA_B100000963_G_scaffold212551_1_pt1 | contig 18332 bp, 13 predicted proteins | sample TARA_B100000963 | Tara Oceans TARA_B100000963 (sample SAMEA2622097) | marine metagenome | biome: marine biome (ENVO:00000447); feature: surface water layer (ENVO:00002042); material: "saline water (ENVO:00002010), including plankton (ENVO:xxxxxxxx)" | depth 5 m | reverse complement strand
GGAACTGATTACTTTGCTCATTTTCAAGAAATTCAAGTAGAAGGCTACAAAACTCTCAAAGAGGGTGCAGCCGTTTCATTTGAAGCAGGAGATGGTGAGAAAGGACCTGTTGCGAAGAATATTGTAAAAACAGATGCTTAAGCATTCTATGATATAATATTGTTAAACGAGCTTTTTTTAAGCTCGTTTTTTTTTATTTCGTTTTTTTTCAAGTTTATAGAGTTCATCTCTCATTTTTGCCGCACCAATAAAATTAAGTTCTTTTGCCATTCTCTGCATTTCATTTTTTGTTCTTTTGATCATAATATCAAGTTCTTTTAAAGATACATTTTTTGAAATAAAATTTTCTTCGGTATTTTTTCTTTTGTAAGGATTAAGTTTGTCTAAAATTTTACTACTGTTTTTTTTATTTAGTGCTTTGGGCTTAATTCCATTTTCTAAATTAAATTTAATTTGTTTACTTCTTCTTCTATTTGTTTCATCAATTGTTTGCTTCATAGCTTTTGTTATTTTATCAGCATACATAATAACTTTACCATTGATGTTTCTTGCAGCTCTTCCTGCAGTTTGTGTTAGTGCTCTTTCTGATCTTAGAAATCCCTCTTTATCAGCATCTATAATACTTACTAAACTTACTTGAGGCAGATCTAATCCCTCTCTAAGTAAGTTTACGCCAATAAGAACATCAATTTCTCCAATTTTTAAACTATGTAATATTTCTACTCTTTCCATTGTGTCAATATCAGAATGTATATAATGACATTTAATATTAAATTTTGTCAGATATTTACTTAACTCTTCGCTCATTCTTTTTGTTAGTGTTACAACAAGAACTCTTTCTTTTTTATTTATTCTTAGTCTTATTTCTTCTAACAAATCATCAATTTGATGTTTACTTTTTCTAACTTCAATTTTTGGGTCAAGCACTCCTGTTGGTCTAATAATTTGTTCTACAATTACCCCATTTGATTTTATTAATTCATAATCTGCAGGCGTTGCACTCACAAAAATAGTTTGATTAATAATTTTTTCAAACTCCTCAAATTTTAAAGGTCTATTATCTAATGCTGAAGGTAGTCTAAATCCGTGTTCAACAAGATTTGTTTTTCTAGAACGGTCCCCTCCATACATAGCTCTTATTTGCGGTATTGTTACATGACTTTCATCAATTACTGTTAGAAAATCTTTTGGAAAGTAGTCCAATAAACAAAATGGTCTATCACCTTCTTTTCTGCCATCAAGATATCTTGAATAGTTTTCAATGCCTGAGCAGTAACCAAGTTCTTTGATCATTTCAATATCAAATGTTGTTCTCTCTTTTATTCTTTTTGATTCATTTACTAAATTAAGTTCTTCAAAATAATCTACTTGCTTTTTTAAATCTTCTTGAATCTTGTTAATAGCATTATTAATTTTTTTTTGAGAAGAAAGAAAAATATTTGCTGGAAAAATTCTTACACTTTCTTGTGTGTCAATAATATTTCCTGATTCTGGTTCAATACTTTGGATATACTCAATTTCATTTCCCCAAAAATTTATTCTAAAAATTATGTCATTATGTGCTAAATGTATGTCAATTATACTTCCTTTAACTTTAAATTTTCCTTTTGTTAATTCGTTGTTTGTTCTACTGTACAAGGAATTAACAAGTTTTCTAAGTAAAATATATTGTTCAATCTTATCTCCGCTGTTTATTTCAATTATTCCGTTATGAAAATCTTGTGGATTACCAATTCCATAAATACAACTTACAGAAGAAACAACAATTATATCATTTCTTCCTGAAAGCAAGCTAGCTGTAGTACTCAATCTATATTTTTCTATTTCTTCATTAATAGATAAATCTTTTTCAATATATGTTCCCGAGCTAGGAATATAAGCTTCCGGTTGATAGTAATCATAATATGAAACAAAATATTCGACACAATTATTTGGAAAAAATTGTTTAAACTCGCTAAATAATTGTGCAGCTAATGTTTTATTGTGACTTAAAATTAGAGTAGGTTTATTTATTTCTTTAATTACGTTTGCAGTTGTGAATGTTTTTCCTGAACCAGTTACGCCCATCAGAGTTTGAAATTTTTCGTTTGATTTTAATCCAGAAATAAGATTTTTAATTGCTTTTGGTTGATCTCCAGTTGGCTTAAATTCTGATTCAATTTTAAATTGCATTTTGATATATATAATTTAAAGGTTCCATATTTTCCAGCTTTCCTCTGCTTGAATTTTCAACATCTGTAAGCCATTTATTGTAAACGCATTATATTTTTTACCGTATTCTAAAAATTTAGTTTCTTTTGGATTGTATATAATATCAAACAATAGATGTTTTTTACTAATATACTTATATGGAATTTTTGGGAATTTATTAATTTCAGCAAGTGACCCCAAAGGGGTTGTATTTATTATAATTTCATAATCATTCATCATTTTTTGATTTATATCTATGTAATCAAAATGAGTATTTCTATTTATTACTTTAAATTGAATGTTATTTTTTTTTAATACATATTTTACTGCTTTTGCAGCTCCTCCATTTCCTAAAATTAAAGCTCTTTTTCTATCATTTAAATTTGCCAGTAAACTATATGCAAAACCAATATGATCAGTATTGTAACCTATTAGCTTTTCATTATCAACTTTAATTGTATTAACAGCGCCAATTAATTTTGCATCTTCATTTAATTCATCTAAAAAAGGAATTATTGTTTCTTTATAGGGCATCGTTACATTTAATCCGCTTATATTATTTTCAATAATAAGACTTCTCAAATCTGAAATATCGTGTAAGTTAAAATTAAAATATGCTGATTTAGTTATTTTTTCTTTTTTAAATTTATTTATGAAATACTTTTTGGAAAAAGAGTTCTCTAACTTTATTCCAATTAATCCGTATACTTTCATTTTATTTTTTTGTATCAATCATTTCAATACAATAAACAGTAAAAAAACCTAAGCTTATCAATATAATGGCAAATATTGTTTCATTATTAAAATCAGGAACGTAACTTACCCATTCAGTTACTACTTTTTTTCCATCTTTTTCTATAGTACTTCCAGCTGCTGGATTTTGCCATGGCCATGTTATACTTAATGAACCAAAAATAAATCCTGTCAAAAGTGATAAAGTTATATTTTTATACTTTTTAAGTATCCAAGCAAGAATGTGGGAAAAAGACAACAAACCAAAAACACTTCCTAAACAAAAAATAGATAATATTTTAATATTAAAACCTTCAATAGTAAGAGATTTTACCATAAGTAATTCATAATTTCCCATTAAAATTAAAATGAAAGATCCAGAAAGCCCTGGTAACATCATTCCACTTATTCCAACAATTCCACAAATAAAAATAAAGAACAAATCATTATTTTCTCCTCCTTTGTTTATTAAGCTCAAAGAAAGTGCTATTGTAGTGCCAAGTAAAAAGCTAATTATAGTGTTCTTTCCCCATTTTGTAACCCGTCTTCCAACAAAATAAATTGATGCGATTATGAGACCAAAGAAAAAAGACCATACTAAAACTCGATAGTTTTCAAATAAATACTCAAACAAACTAGCAACAAAAAGCATTATTACTATTGCTCCGGTAAATATTGATAAGAGAAAGTATAGATTTGTGTAATTACTAAAACCTTTGATATCTCCTTTTAAAATAAATTTTAAAGCTTTTTTATCAAAAGATTTTAAAGAGTTGATTAACTCTTCATAGATGTTAGTTATTAATGCAATTGTTCCTCCAGAAACACCGGGGATTACGTTTGCAATTCCCATCGCCATTCCTTTTACAAATAAAATAAAGTAATAGTTCATTTATTTATTTTTATTGATACTTAAAAATGTATCTGCTCTCAATCCTCTTCTTAAACATTCCAAGGATAAAACGTCTTTTGAGTTTATATTTCCTAGGTTAACACTGCTCCCAAATTTATTTATAAGCCAAGCTTGTTGATTTTGTTTAGGAGCCTCCCAAATAATATCTTCAATATTTATTTTACTAATTATTTTTGCTACCATTTTTTTTTCAATATTTCCGTCTGAATTATAAATTCCTGTATTTCCACTTTCTCTACTTTCTGTAATCACTTTCCAACTTCCAGCATCTAATTCCTTTTGAATCCATAAGGGCCATTTTTCTATTTTATTATCTTCTGAATTACATTTATTTCCTACTTCACTAATTACTTTAAAATCTTTTTTAAAATCTTTAATTATTTTACACTTTTGATCGTGTTCAATATTTATACATCCATCAGATATTTCAACCATATTAATATTATTTTTATTTAAAAATTTTTTGTAGTCATAAATCTGATTTCTAATTGCAAAGTATTCAAAAAGTGTTCCACCCGCGTGAACAAGAATATTGTTTTTGTGAAATAAATCTACTTTCTCCTTTAAATTATGTGTTAATAAGCTTGTCCCAAACGCAAATTTTACGATATCAGTGTGTTCTGAGCATGAATATATAAAATCTTCAGATTCTCTAAATGATAACCCTTTATCAATCATCATTGTAAGACCATTTTTTCTTGGTTTAGAATTTTTTTTGGTCATTTGATTTATCAAAAATTTTATTTTAAACAAAGATAGTAATCATTATGCAAACAATAATTTAATTATGTAGTTTTGTTTATATTTTTAAGATATGACATTAATTAAATCGATTTCTGGTATTAGAGGAACAATTGGAGGTGAAATACACAATGCACTAACTCCTTTAGATATTGTTCTATATACTTCATCATATGCAATGTTCATTAAAAATCAAAATCATCAAAATAATAATATAATTATAGGAAGAGATGCTAGAATATCGGGCCCAATGGTTAGTAATATTGTTTCAGGTACTTTAATTGGATGCGGTTTTAATGTAATAGATGTTGGATTGTCTACAACTCCTACAATAGAAATGGCAGTTATTCTTGAAAAAGCAGCTGGAGGAATAATAATAACAGCAAGTCATAATCCAAAAGAGTGGAATGCTCTTAAATTATTAAATAGTAATGGTGAATTTTTATCTGAAAAAAACGGAAATGAAGTTCTTTCAATTGCTAAAAATAGAAAATTTATTTATGACGAAATTGATTACTTAGGAAATTACGATTTTGATGATAGCTATAACAAAAAACACATTAAAGAAATTTTAAAATTAGATTTAGTAAAAGTAAATTTAATTCGTAATGCAAAACTTAAAGTTGTTGTAGATGCTGTAAATTCTTTTGGTGGTGTTATGGTTCCTGAATTATTAAGAATGTTAGGAGTTGAATGCATTAAGTTATATTGTGATCCTAACGGAAAATTTCCACATAATCCAGAACCACTAGCTGAAAATTTACATGATATTTCTAAATTAGTTATTTCAACAAAAGCAGATTTTGGTATTGTTGTTGATCCCGATGTTGATAGATTAGCAATAGTATGTGAAGATGGATCTATGTTTGGTGAAGAATATACCTTAGTTTCTATTGCCGATTATGTTTTAGGACATAAGAAGGGAAATACAGTGTCAAACTTGTCCTCTTCCAGAGCCTTAAAAGATATAGCAAAAAAACATGGTAGATTATATGAAGCGTCTGCAGTTGGAGAAGTTAATGTTATAGAGATGATGAAAAAAAATAATGCAGTTATAGGAGGAGAGGGAAATGGAGGCATTATATTCCCTAGCTTACATTATGGTAGGGATGCTTTAGTTGGTATAGCCTTATTCTTGAGTCAAATTGCTGAAAGAAATATTTCAGTAAAATCATTAAAAGAAACATTACCTTCTTATTTTATGTCAAAAAATAAAATCAAATTAACTCCAGAAATTAATATAGAGCAAATATTATCTAGTTTAAAAATGCGATTTGAAAATGAATACCCATTAACAACTATAGATGGTTTAAAGATTGATTTTGATGATGGCTGGGTTCATCTTCGAAAATCTAACACTGAACCTATTATTAGAATATATTCTGAAGGTGTTTCTAAAAGTAAATCTGATTTTTATTCTGAAATGCTCATAAAAGAAATAAAATTATTAATTAAATGAGAGTATATTTAGATAACGCAGCAACTACACCATTGTCTCCTGAAGTTATTGAGTTGATGACAACTATGATGAAAAAATATTATGCTAATCCATCATCTATTCACTCATTTGGAAGGGAATCCAAAATAATTATTGAAAATGCTCGAAAAAGTATTGCCAATTTGTTAAATACATCACCTGGTACCATTTATTTTACATCCGGAGGAACCGAAGCAGATAATATGGCAATTAATTGTGGAATAGCTTCACATCGCATCAAGCATGCTATTACTTCTAAAATTTCTCACCACGGTGTTTTATATCCCTTACAAGATTTAGAGAATCAAGATCAAATAAAGCTATCATATGTTGATTTAGATAATAACGGAATAGTTTGTCAAGCTAATTTAGAAGATTTTTTAAAAAATAATTCTAGATCATTCGTGTCGATAATGCATGCTAATAATGAAATTGGAACAATACAAGACATAAAAAAAATTGGTGCTCTCTGCAAAAAGTACAATGCAATATTTCATTCTGATACTGTACAGACAATGGCCCATTATCCCATTGATATTAGTAATTTAGATATTGATTTTTTAGCTGCTTCTGCGCATAAGTTTCATGGACCTAAAGGTGTGGGCTTTATATATGTTTCTGAAGAAATGAATATAGAGCCTATGATAAGAGGTGGGGGGCAAGAAAGAAATATGAGAGCAGGTACAGAAAATATTATTGGAATAGCTGCATTAGCTAAGGCTATGGAGATTTCTTATGCAAATTTAAATGAAGAAGCAAGATATATAAAAAGTTTAAAAAAATATATGATTGATCAATTAAGATCAGAGATTAAAGATGTAAAATTTTATGGAAATTGTACTGATCTTAACAAAAGCTTATATACTGTTCTTTCATGTAGTTTTCCAAAAAATGATAAATCAGACATGCTTTTGTTTAATTTAGATATTTTAGGTGTTGCATGTAGTGGAGGAAGTGCGTGTAGTTCTGGAAGTAATAAAGGGTCACATGTACTGAGAGAAATTGATCCTTCAAGTCAACGTCCAGGTATTAGATTTTCGTTTAGTAAGTATAATACAAAAGAAGATATTGACTTTACAATAAAAAAATTAAAAGAACTATTTGGATAGTTTCCTAATTTTAATGTTGAAGTATCCAAAAATTATGCTCATAATTGGAGAAATTAAGTTGAAGAAACAAAATGGTAGGTATGATAATGTAGAAATTCCTAAAATTGCAGATTGTGTAGCTCCGCAAGTGTTCCAGGGAATTAATACTGAAGTTACTGTTCCACAATCTTCTATAGTTCTGCTTAAGTTTTCAGGAGCTAATTTATTTTTTTTGTAAGAATCAGCAAACATACGACCAGAAACAACAATACTTAAGTACTGATCTGATGCAGTTAAATTAAAAAACACACAAGTACCAGCTGTGGTTGCAATTAAATTTCCAGTATTTTTTGCGTATTTTAAAATTGGTTCAGCTATTCTTTTTAATATTCCTGTTGACTCCATAACACCACCAAATATCATAGCACATATAATTAACCATATTGTATTCATCATGCCTGCCATACCTCCAGAATAAAGTAATGAATCCATCATTAACTTTACTGATTTGATTTCACTTACAGTATTTATAGATATTTCTCCTGTTATTGTGCTAACTATACTAAAATAGCATGAATAAAAGTCTATTTGATTTGATTTTGCAATTGTTTTAATTATGTCAGGTTGAAAAAAAATTGTTGAAATTCCAGCTAATAAAACACCTATTATAAGTACTGCAATTGCTGGTGTTCTTTTAATTATTAGTAAGACTATAGTTATTGGTATAATAAATAGCCATCCGCTAATATTAAATGTATTTGAAATTGTATTTAAAATTTCATTTGTATTTTCAATAGTAGTTTCTTTGATGTTAATACCAATAATTAAAAAAACTATCAAGGTTATGAGAAAAGAAGGTATTGTTGTATATAACATATACCTGATATGCGTAAATAAATCAGTTCCTGAAACTATTGGAGCAAGGTTTGTTGTGTCAGACAGAGGAGACATTTTATCTCCAAAATATGCACCAGAAATAATTGCTCCAGCTGTTAATCCAGTTGGTAATCCAAGCGCTGTTCCAATTCCTAATAATGCAATTCCAATAGTAGCAATTGTACTCCAAGAACTACCAGTAGCTATTGATACAATAGCTGAAATAATCGCAGTAGCAAAAAAGAATATTTTTGGATTTAGTATTTGAAGTCCGTAGTAGATCATTGCAGGAACTATGCCACTTATTAGCCATGTACCTGTAAGCGCTCCAATAAGTAGTAATATAATAATCGCTGGAGTAGTACTTGATACACTTGAACTCACACCAGATAGGATTTTTTGAAATGTTGTAGTTTTGTGAATAATTCCAATAATAGCTGCTATTGTTGCTGAAATTAAAAGTGCTAACTGGTTAGAACCAGATAAAGATTCATCTCCGAAGACAGCTACGTTATATCCAAGTAAAATAATTAAAACTAACAATGGAGATAAACATAATAAATAGCTAAGAGATTTATTTTTCATAATTATTGATATAGTTAAAGTATACCAATCTCTTTTAAGCATTTACATATAGAATGGTATGTGCGTTCTATATTATTATCTAAGCCTATTGAAATTCGCACTAAACCATTTGATAATCCCATCTTTGATCTTTCATTTTCTGGTATTTCAGAAGATGTAGATAATCCAGGAGCTGAAAAAAGAGTTTTATAAAAACCTAGACTAACTGCAAGATACCCAAGATTGGTTTTTTGCATCTTTTCCATTAACTTATTAGCATTTAATTCTGTTTTAGTATCAATAACAAATATTCCTCCATATCCAAATTCTTTGTTATGACTTTGACTCATAATTTTATGGTTAGGATGACTTTCAAGACCAGGGTAAATAACTTTTACACCTTCTGAAGTTAATCTTTTTGATAAATAATATGCGTTTTCAGAATGTTTTTTCATTCTTATGTGTAAAGTCCTCATATTTTTTAAAATACTTGCAGCCTTATAAGAATCCATTACAGGCCCTAGTAACATAGCACTACCACAATTTACATCTATCATATCTTCTATAAAATTTTCGTCGGAACATACTACACCACCAACTGTATCCGATGATCCATTTATAAATTTTGTAAGAGAGTGAATAACAATATCTGCCCCTAATTTTGCTGGTGAGAAAATCAATGGAGTAAAAGTATTATCAACTATTAATTTTAAATTATTTTTTTTTGCAATTTTTGCAATTCTGCTAATATCAGAAACTTCTAAAAGAGGATTACTAATGGTTTCACAATATATTGCTTTAGTTTTTTTGGAGATATTATTTTCAATTTGTTTGATATTTGTAATATCAACAAACTTAGTATTGATTTTAAATTTGGGAAGATAGTTTTTAAAAAAAGCATAAGTTCCACCGTATATAGTCCTACTACTTATAATTTCGTCCTTATAGTTACATATTTGAAGTATAGTGTTTGTAATGGAAGCCATTCCAGATGAAGATATAATTGCTCCTTTCATTCCTTCCATTTCTGCTATTGCTTTACTTAAATAAGACGTAGAGGGATTGGTATGTCTCGAATATAGATAGCATCCTTCTCTTGTTCCTTCAAAAACATCACCCATAGTTTTGCCTGACAAATATGTGAAAGTAGATGAATCAGCAATGGAAGGATTAACCCCTCCATACTCACCAAAAAACTGTAGATCTTGAATTTTATCAGCAGGAGACCATTTATTTTTTTTGTTTATCATATCTATATGTTTTCTGCATTATCATAATATCCATAATAACCGTATTCGTATCCATATGCATATCCGTAGGATCCTATTTTATTAATTTTATTATCATTAATGATAATTCTTAGATTTTTAATTCTGTTATTAGTTTGCAAATTATTCACTAAATTTAATGTTCTTATTTTTGAGAAATTATGCCTAACAACATATAAATTAATATCGGTATGTTGCATTAATAATACTGCATCTGTTACCAAGCCAACAGGAGGAGTGTCAACAATAATATAATCATATCTAACTTTTAATTTCTCAATTAAGTCTTTCATTTTTAAACTATCAAGTAACTCTGCAGGCTTAGACGGTATTGGCCCTGAAGAAATAATATCCAAATTATTAATGTGTGAGTTTTCAATAATTTCTGAAATCTTATTTTTTTCTAACAAATAGCTGCTTAAACCTATATTTTTATTTAATTTAAAATCTGTATGCAATCTTGGTTTTCTTAAGTCACCTCCGATTAAAATAGTTTTGTATTCAGCAGCAGCAAAAATTGTTGCTAAATTCATTGCTACAAATGTTTTACCTTCACCTCCAATTGAAGAGGATACAGATATTACCTTATTAGTTTCATTTTCCTCAAAATGTTGAATATTTGTTCTAATACTTCTAAATGATTCAGTAATTATAGATTTTGGAGCATCAGAGGTAATTATATTAGTTGCACTATCACTATGACCAATTACTCCGATTATTGGAGTATTACTAAACTTTTCAATATCTTTTTTGCCTTTTATTGTATCATTGAAAAAATCTCTTATTGAAATTACAGAAATTGGTAGAATTATTGATAAACAAAAAGCAAAGAAATATATTAATGTCTTTCTTGGTTTTACAGGAATATTACTTTCCATCATAGCAGGATCAATTATTGTTATTCCAGGAGTTGCGCCTTCAGCAATAATTTCTGCATCGTATCTTTTTTCAGTTAGGTATTTTTCTGTCTCTAAATGATAATCGTACCTTCTTTTTAAAACAATATAATCTTTTTCAGCATTTGTGTAATTTTTCAAACTATTATCAAAAGAATTTATTCTATTTTTCAGTTCTTTATTAGTCAATTTCGCAGAAGAAATTAGATTTTTTACATTTTCTATAATAGTTTTTTTTGTGTAGTCAATTTGATTAACTATGGATTTAAATGCTGGATTTTTTTCTGTTGTTGTGAGTTTGAGCTCTCTCTCTTTATCATAAAGAAGATGTAGTTGTTCAATTAATACCAAAAGTTCTGGATTTGTAATTCCCATTGAGGTTGGAGAAAAAATATTATTATTTTCATCTTTTAGATAAGAAAGAAGTGCTTGATAATTTATTATTTTAACAGTTTGTTCTGAAACTGTATTGTCTAATTTGACTTTTTGGAAATACGTCCCTTGAGAATTATCTAGATTTTCATAAAATTCTTTATTTTTTAATTTAAAATTTGTTATGTTATCTTCTAATAGTTTAAGAGAGTCTTTAACTATATTTAGTTCTTCATTTAAAAAATGTAATGTTTTTGTTGCAATGCTTCTTTTTTCTTGAAGAGCACTTCTAAGATATATTTCTGTCATCTTTTCAAGAATTGCAATATTTTTTTTTGGATTTTTATCTCTTATACTTAGCTTTAGTACATCTGCATCTTTAACCAAAGGGTTAATAATTGTTTTACTTCTTATTTTTTGAGCAACTTTGTTTTTTGTATTAATTTTAAGAGAGTATTTTTTATTTAAATGACTTTCATTAAAAAATGGATTTTTAAAAATCCAAAAAGAGTATAAATTCTCTTCAAATATTTTATCTCCAACTATTACAGTCTCTCCATTTTTTATTAGTGTATCAGCGAACTTAAAATCTTTGTCTAGATCTAGGTTAATGATAAATTTCTTATTATTCTTATCATTTATAACATCATATGGAAATATGTTTTCGGCTTTTATTTTTAAATTAAATTTATTGTTATCTAAAATATCAATATTATATTCAACACCAATTAATTGATTGTGAAAGGAGTCAATTCGTAAAATGAAAGGGCATGTCTCGTATAATTCATTAGTTTGGAGAATTCCGTGTTTAAAGTATGAAATACTTATATCAAGTTCTTCAACTATTTTCTCTGTAATTGAATATGATTTTAATGTTATTATTTCATTAGTAAGATTTGCTTTTTCATCAAAAACTTCTAATTCATCCATTATGGAATTATCTTTACTTTCAATTTCAAGAGTTGTATAAATACTATATTCTGGTATAGTAAATCTTATATACAAGAAAGCAATTGAAATGAAAAAAATCAATGAAATTAAAAAAAAGTACCAATAATTAACGTATTTTAACACTAGAGCTTTTAAATCTATTGTTTGTTCAGATAATTTTTGTGAATCATTCATATTTATTCTGAAAATTTTAAATAGACATTAAATAATACTGCAAAAGTTGTAAGTGCTGATAAGAGGAGTTGAGATTGTGATTTTCTAAAACCTTTAAATTTTAATGGCTCAATATAGATAACGTCATGATTTCTTAAATAAAAAAAATCTGATTTTAAGATATTACTTGATGTTAAATCAATGTCATAAACTTGTTTTTTATTATTTTCTGATCTAAGTATTTTTACTTTTTTTAAGTTAGCATAATCATTAATCCCTCCAGACATGGCAATAGCATCATATATAGTAATACCTTCTTCATATACTGGGTAATTTCCAGGGGCATTTATTTCTCCTAATACTGTAAATTGAAAGTTTGCTAATTTTACAATAACAAACGGGTCAATTAGGAATTCTGATGCTTTTGCAGATATTGTTTTTTCAGCTTCTTCAAGTGTTTGATTAAGTATGTAAACTTTACCTACGTTTGGAATATCAATAGTACCTTCTTGACTAATTGTAAATCCGTTTAGATATAGATTTGCAGCAGTTAGTGCTGGATTTGCGCTATTATTATTACTTTCCAAATTAAATAATGCATTTGATTCTTCATTTCTGCTAATGACTTTGACCATTAAAATATCTCCTATCTCTAAACTATGTTTTGGAGGCACTGGTGAGACGTCCCATTCACTTACACTACTTTCATTTAAAATGGTTATTTTATCCATTGGTGTACAAGATAAAAGAAATATTACTGAAGTAAATAATAGTAATTTTATTTTTGACATTTGAATAGTGTTTAATGCAAAGATAAGAAATTTGAATCCTTAAATAAATAATTTAAGTTTTTGATATATTAAATGAGTTGGTAACCCGACTACATTGTTATAAGATCCGTGAATTTTTTTTACACCAATGTGCCCTATCCAATCCTGTATGCCATATGAGCCGGATTTATCATATGGATTATTGTTATTTACATACATATCTATTTCATTTTTTTCTAGATTACTAAAAAATACTTTTGTAGAGCATGAAAAAGTAATTTCTTTTTCTTTGGATTTGATGCAAACACCTGTTATTACATGATTTGTGTTATTGGATATTTTTTTTAGATGCATCATAGCCTCAAATGAATTTTTTGGCTTGTGCAAAATGTCATCATTTTGTATTACAATTGTGTCTGCAGTTATCAATAAAAAATTATTTTTTAATTGCAGAGAAATTTGATTAGCTTTTTGTTTAGCTAGATATTCAGGTATTAAATTTTTATTTATTTCGTGTGGAAATATTTCTCTATCATTACAAATCTTAATATCAAATTTCAGTAACATTTTTTGAAGAAGTTCTTTTCTTCTTAATGAACTTGATCCTAATATTACTTTGTATTTATTATTGATTTTTTCTATGACCACTTTAATTTTTTTATGTTAAAAGGTTATAAATGGCATTGATAAAATACCTGTAATCATTATAATTTTACACAATTTACTTAAATATGTGTAATCATTATTTTCATTTGCATAAATTAATTTCTTTAAAAAAAGAATAAATTGTATTTGTATGGCTATGGTAATTATTAAAATACATGAAAAATAAAACAATTTTTCGTCTGAAATTTGAAAGTCTATATTGTATTTAGATACTTTTTTAAATAAAAGGTATTGCACAAAAACAATTAAAATGAGAGTATATGTAGTCAACGTATATAAAACTTTTTTAGTTTTTCTTTTACCATATTTTATAGCAAGTGTATTGGAATTATAAAAACTATCACCAGACATATCTTCTAAGTCTTTGATAATTTCTCTTATCAAAGTTGTGAAAAAACAAAATATTGCGTAAATAATTATTAAATAGAAAACATAAGAGGATTTGATAAATGTCCAGTTGTAAATAGGAAATAAATCAAATATCGCTAGCGTTATAATACTTAAAGATGTTAAAAATGAAACTTGTAGATTACCTAAAAGAAAAGTTTTCTTGTATTTGTTCGAATATAACCAAAGCAATAAAATGAAAAATAAAAAAAAACTAAATAACTCAAACTTATCTAATTTTATGACAAGTAGTACACCACAAGTTATTGCGAAAATATTTAAAAGATAGTATATTTTCCAGGCAGTTGTGGTACTAATTTTACTAGATACTATTATTTCTTTAGGTTTATTTATTTTATCTATTTCTACATCATGGATGTCATTTATAATATAGCCTCCAGCAATTATTAAAATTAATGTTGTTAAATAAATACAAAAGTAAAAACTATTAAGTGCATTTATTTGAACTAATTTATTAATAATGAACATTTTAATAAAAACATTCATTATTATTATAATAAATAAGTTTTTAAATCTAACTAATTTTAAAAAATCTAAAATGTTATTTCTCATTATTCATTATTGAATTTGTAAGAATATGGTATATTTCTTTAACTTTTTTGTCAGAAATACTTTTCAAATGATTTTTGATTGTTTTTAAATCTTTTCTTGCAGCAGGACCAGTTTGTAAATCGGATGGACGTTTTTTTTCAATTTGTAAAATAGTTTGCTTAATAAGAGGTATTAAGATTTTAAAGTCAATATTTGATTTTTCTAACAATTTTTGTGAAATTGAAAACATATGATTTGTAAAGTTACATGAAAAAACTGCTGCTAAATGAATAATATTTCTTTGATGAGAATCAATCAAGATTATTTCATTTGAAAAATTATTTGCTAAATCCATTAATTTTTTTTGAAAACTCTCATTATTAGCTTCAATACAAATTGGAATTTCTTTCATGTTTAAAGTATTTTCTGTTTTAAAAGTTTGTAAAGGGTAAAAAACTCCAAAGTTTTTGAATTTATTTTTAAATACATTTATACTTGTACTTCCTGAGGTGTGAACAACATTATTAATTTTATTTTGAATATTATTAATTACATACTCAATTTTATCGTCTTTTACAGCAATAATATATAAATCTGCTCTTTTAATCTTGTTTAAATTGTCTATTGGATATGAATTTATTTTTTTTGATAAAACTTTTGCATTTGTAATTTTTCGACTCCATATCTGAGTAATTTTGTATCCGTTAGAATAAAGAAATAGGCCAATTTTGGTAGCAACGTTGCCAGAACCAATTAAAATTATATTTTTCATATTTTATCTCTAAAAAATGCTATTATTTTCAAAAACAAAGTTATAATTTTGCATTAAATTTTAAAGTAGACATGCTAAAAAGAATTGTATCAATTTTTTCTTCAATGAGACTTGCATCAGTCTTGTTACTTTGTTTTGCTTTCTCAATTGGATATGCAACATTTATTGAAAGAGATTTTGGTACAGCTTCTGCTAATGCCTTAATTTATAGAGCCTGGTGGTTTGAATATCTATTGGTGTTTTTATCAATTTGTTTATTTCTAAATATTTTTAAATATAAACTATATCGAAAAGATAAGATTCCAACATTTACCTTTCATATTGCTTTTATAGTTATCATTATTGGTGCTGGAATTACTAGATTTATTGGTTTTGAGGGTATGATGCAAATATATAAGGGAGAAACAGAAAATACTTTTATGTCCGATAACGTATACTTACAAACAGTAGTTGCAGATACTAGTGAGCAAGTTGCAGTAAGTATAGATAAACAATTAAATTTATCTGGAATTACCAAAAAATTTGATAATACTTTTATACTCAAACATTTATTTTCAAACTATTTCTCTATCAATAATAACAGTTTAAAAAAAAGATTTAGTGTAAGTTATGTAGATTTTTTACCCAATGTTGCCGAAAAAGCAATAGATTCTACTGTTTCAGGCGTTCGTTTAGCTACTTCATCAAATTCTGAAAAAACAGGAATAGAATTATCACAAGCTGATTTTAGTTATAGTGATATTTTAATTGACAGTTCTTTAAAAATTAAAGGAATCAAATTTACTGTAAATAATATGCAAGACTCTGCTGTTAACTTTTTTATTTCTAATAATCTAGTTCAGTGTGTTTCTTCTTATGACCTCAGCCTAGTAAATATGATGACCAGGCAACAGTCTGGTGTTTATGCTGCTGGAACTGTTTTTGATATTCAGCCAATGACTCTAATTAACGTTAATGGCTTTAAGTTTAATTTGGTAGAGTTTTTAATGACGAAAAAATATGAAAGCTACTCCGCCTCTAACAATATGAACTTTAGAGATAACCCTTACAGAAAGAAGGATGAGTTAGTTTTAATGGTAATGGCAGGTAACCAACAAAAAGAAATTAGATTAAGAGGAAAAAAAAGTGAACCACCAGACTTTATTGAATTTGAACTAGATGGATTATTTTTTAGGATGGCTTATGGTCCTAAATACTATGACTTACCCTTCAGTGTTAGATTAGATAGAGCTCAAACTGTTTATTATCCAGGAAGTGGTAATCCGGAGTCGTATAAATCTCATGTGAGTATTTTAAACAGAGAAAATAATACATTAAAAAAAATATTTTCCGATAGTATTTACATGAATAACATTTTAAACTATAAAGGGTATCGTTTCTACCAAGCTAGCATAGCTGAAGATGACTCATGGACTGGTCTTTCTGTAAATAATGACGCTATTGGTACCATAGTAAGCTATTTGGGATATGCAATGATGATGCTAGGAATGATTTTGATTTTCTTTTTTAGAAATACAAGATTTAAATTTTTATCCAAACAGTTTAATAAATTTAAAAAAACTACATTAATCATATGTTTTTCATTTTTGTCAGTAAATTCTATGGCATCAAATAATTACTTAGATTCTTTGTTTAAATATGAAATCAAACAAGAATTTGCAAAGCAGTTTGATCAGCTTTTAATACAACATGATGGTAGAATTAAACCAATGTCTACATATTCTTTAGACATAATTCGTAAGCTCAGTAGAAAAACAAATTTATATAAGCAAGATCCCTCTCAGATAGTATTAGGAATTATGTCATATCCTAAGCAATGGGCTGATGTTCCGTTATTTAAAATTAAAAATCAACTGATAATTGACGATTTGAATAAGCTAGAGATAAACAAAGAGATTATTTTAGAAATATTGAATGATTATAAAATTGATGTTACATCAGTTTATTCATTAGTTCAATCTGATAATACTATCTATGAAATAGTATTAAATGGTAATGAAGAAATTTTAAAAATTAAACAATTTGAGGAAGCAATACTAGCATCTTTTAGTAAAAAAAATATTAAGATTTTATTTTTTGAAGATGCAGTTGATAAAGATGGAGTGAATAAAATTATATTTGAAGTAACAAATAAGCAAGATAAAAATAAAAAGAATATAAATTACGATTTTTCAGAGCTTAAATTATCAAAAATAATTAATCAAAATACAATAGGTAAAAGTGAAAAATTTCATCAAAATAAATTAGTTTCATTTTTATCTTTAAATTCAATTATTACGAGAGAAAGAGCCGCTAAGATTTTTGAAAAGATAGAGGTTGAAAGAAGTAAGAAGGAAAAAGAAATTTTAAGACTATATTCAGCAACAAATATATTTTTATCATTGGCAACATACAATACATTCTTTCCTGAACAGACAGGTATGAGTAGGATTTTAACAATATTTCCGGTAAGAGACCAGCAAAAGTGGAGTCCGCTAATGCAATTGGATTCAATAACAGGCATGAAGGAAGAGCTTTCAAAGATTTTATTTGCAAAAAAAGACTCTTTGCTTGTTCATAACCGCTTATCATCATATCCGGACTACATTCAAGCAATGTTTAGAGATTTTATTAAAAATGAAAAAATTAATATTTTCCCACTATTTAATTATCATTTAAAATTATGTAACGATGGTGGAGATTGTGATATTGCTTTGGATCTTCTAACTTATTTTAAAAAATACCAAAGAGATAATGGAAATGACTTAATTCCTCCTAAATGGAAATTAGATTTAGAGATATTATACAATAAGGTTGATATTTTTCATCAGTTGTTTATACTTTATTTTATTACAGGTATTATAAGTTTAATATTAGTTATTATTCAAATGTTTTATAACCAAAGGTGGCTTACTAACACTATTAAATTATTGAAATTTTTGATTTTTATAGCATTATTTTTACATACTATGGGATTAGCTGCTA
>TARA_B100000963_G_scaffold24944_1_pt1 | contig 18344 bp, 19 predicted proteins | sample TARA_B100000963 | Tara Oceans TARA_B100000963 (sample SAMEA2622097) | marine metagenome | biome: marine biome (ENVO:00000447); feature: surface water layer (ENVO:00002042); material: "saline water (ENVO:00002010), including plankton (ENVO:xxxxxxxx)" | depth 5 m | reverse complement strand
TTAGGAATTGAAACAATGGGAGGTGTTATGACTAAATTAATTGAGTCTAATACAACCATACCCTCAAAAAAATCACAAGTTTTCTCAACAGCTGCAGATAATCAACCCTCTGTAGAAATACATGTTCTACAGGGTGAAAGATCAATGGCTAAGGATAATAAAACTATCGGAAGGTTTCATTTAGATGGTTTACCGCCAGCCCCTAGAGGAGTTCCTCAAATTGAGGTAACATTTGATATAGATGCTAACGGTATCATTCAAGTAACTGCGCTAGACAAAGCAACAAACAAATCTCAAGATATTAGAATTGAAGCTTCATCAGGCTTAACAGAGCAAGAGATTGAAAAAATGAAAAAAGAGGCAGAAGCTAACGCAGAGTCCGATAAAAAATTAAAAGAAGAAGTAGATACTTTAAACAGTGCAGATGCCATGATATTTCAAACTGAAAGTCAACTGAAGGAATACGGTGATAAAATTCCTAAAGAAAAGAAAAAGGCAATTGAGGAAGCTCTCGCATCATTAAAGAAAGCTCACGAATCGAAAGATACTAATTCTATTAAAACAGAGCTTGAAAAAATTAATGAAGCCTGGAAAAATGCCTCAGAAGAATTGTATAAAGCTCAGGCTGAGTCATCTAAAGCAGCCGAACCTAGTGGTAATGAATCTAAAAAATCAGCAAAGAAAGGTAAAGGGTCAGATGATGATGTTCAAGATGTTGATTTTGAGGAGGTTAAGTAAATTTTATAATTTTTTAAAAACGTGTCTTCTAGGCACGTTTTTTTTTATACTAAAGTCAATTATGAGCAAAAAGCAAAAATTGTTAATTTTTAACAACACTAACAAAAATACAATGATGGAATCACTTAATATTGAATTTATTGATATTGGTGATGATTATCTGATTGCTAAAATGCCTGTAAATCAAAAAGTTTACCAGCCTGATGGAGTGCTGCACGGTGGGGCTTCTGTAGCATTAGCAGAGTCTGTTGGTAGTGCAGCATCATATCTTTTTATAAACCCTGCTACACATACAATCAGAGGGATAGAAATTTCTGCTAATCATATAAGTTCAATAAAAAAAGGTTTTGTTTATGCTAGAGCGAATCCTTTACATATAGGTAAAACTACTCACATATGGGAGATAAAGATTACAGATAAAAATGAAAAATTAATATCCCATTGTAAAATGACCACAATGGTGCTCCAAAAAAAATAAATAGGTTTAAATTCGTATTCATTTATATGTTACATTTGCCACAAAATAAGTATTTATGAAAAGTGTAATTATCTGTGATATGGAAGGTGTTATTCAAACAATAAATAAAGGTGGTGAAGAATTGTTTGGATATAGTAAAGAGGAATTAATTGGTAAAAAGAGGGTCTCACTGTTCTCATCTGGTGAGGTTGTTATTCAAAATGTTGGTATGTGGCTTGCATCAGCCATTAAAAATGGGGAGCACAATACAAAAACATATTTTATAAGGAAAGATGGAACAAAATTTAATGCTGCCATTAGCATAACTCCAACATTTAAGAATGGAAAAAATAATCCTCAAACAGGATATTGTGGAATAACAATTCCGATTAAGGAGGAGGTTAAAGTTCCTATTAAATTTTCTACTATTTTCATTAAATGGGCATTTGCCATTACAAGAGGAGGTTTTACTAGTGCATCATTATTTCCAATTTTTGCTATTGCAGCTTTTTTAGCTGGATCAGGTGATGGATTATTTAATGTTATTTCCTTAATTCTTTGTTCTGTTGGTATAGTTTTTTTACATGTTTCATCAAACCTATTTAATGATTATTATGATGTTAAGGATGGAACGGATGGTGCTAATACTGAATATTTTAATGCAGGATTAAACTCTACAGTTCTTGAAGGAGCACAGCTTTCAGGTGGTAGTAGAGCCATTGAGTTAGGTTTAATATCACTCGAAAATACTTTGTCATTAGCTAGGAAAATGTTAGTCGCTTCAATTTTTGTTACAGCAGCATTACTTTATAATAGTTATTTGGTAACTGGTGAATTCTCAAATGCACAAAATGCGCTCATTACAGGGTTTCTTGGTGGGTTACTTGGATATTTTTACACTGCAAGACCAGTACGTTTAGTTTCCAGAAGAGGATTAGGAGAAATTGCTATATTCTTAGCATTTGGTCCTGTATTAACTCTAGGTACATTATTTGCAATTTCAAGCGCAACAGTTGAAATTTTTTCACAAGATTTTTTTAATGCAATTCTTTTGGGAATACCATTTGGTTTTTTAACAACCAACATCTTATATATAAATCAGTATCCGGATACTACCAGTGATGCCACAACTGGAAAGAATCATTTAATTGTCACGCTAGGTAAGAAAAATGCAAGGTGGGGGTATCTGTTAATACTTTTAGCAGCTTTTGGATCTTCAATTTATTTAACAGATATTTTGGCAGAAAATTTATTAAATTTTAATAAAAATATATTTTATATTGGAAATGCTTTGTTATTTTTATACGGACTTTTATCTTTTAAAAATCTTTACATAAATTATAATAATAGGGAACTTATTCACTCAAACTTGAAAACTATTTACCTTCAAATATTTTATGGCTTATTTATGGTTCTAACACTTAATTTATTTTTTCTATAATGTTTATCGAAAATGCAAGCAATATTAAAAACAACTGGTGGAGATACTTCATAGTAGGCCCACTTATCATAATTTCTTTTTGGCAAATTATTGGATCTATTCCATTTGTTATTGGTTTTGCTATGAATGTGGATTTTGAAAATATGGATCCTAACATGGCTAATGATATAACCTATATGTTTTCCGTTTTTCCTTCGTTAAATTATGGTTTAGCTCTATTTTTATTGACCTTCGCTTTTGGTATTTTGGGTTTGTATATCACTATTAGATTTCTACACAACCAGGATTTTAAATCTCTAACAACAGCAAGAAAAAAAATTGATTTTTCACGAATTTTTTACTCATTTATCTTGGTAGTGGGTATAAGCTTGGTGATATTTCCTGTCAACTTATTTATGTCACCAGAATCTTATGAGATGACATTTAATTTAAATCAATTTTTAATTTTAATATTAATTTGCTTGACCCTTTTACCAATACAAACTAGTTTTGAGGAGTATCTTATAAGAGGCTACCTCCTTCAAGGGATAGGAATTTGTACAAAAAGTAGAGCGCTTGCTTTTACAATACCCTCGATTTTATTTGGTCTATTGCACTTTGCCAACCCCGAAATAGATAAACTGGGAAATGAATTCATATTTGCATACATTATTATGGGATTCTTTTTAGGCATAATTACCATGATGGATGAAGGTTTAGAGCTTGCCCTTGGCTGGCATTATGCAAACAATCTTATTGCAGCTTTATTAGTTACAGCTGACTGGTCAGCTCTACAGACTAATTCAATTTACAAATATGTTGGTGAACCTGATATTTTTTCTCAAATACTCCCTGCTCTAATAATTTTTCCATTGTTAATTTATCATTTTTCAATAAAGTATAAATGGTCTGGATGGAATGAAAAGCTTTTTGGAAAAATAAATATTTAAATTATGGGTCTAAATAAAAATTCAATTTTTGCTTGGGCATCCTTCATCCTTTTTTTAGTAGGATCTTCTTTAATACTTGTTGGGGTAATTAAATATCCTGAATACGCTATTGAGCTTTCAATAACTGGCATAGGTTTTATTACAATTGGATGGGCTTTTAATGCTTTAAAGGGGCGTGTTTAACTTATTTACCAATCATTTTTTTAGGATTAATCCACTTCTTAAAATCTTCCTCAGAAATATATTTCGATTTTATTGCCTCCTCTTTTAAAGTAGTTCCATTTTTGAATGCATTATTCGCAATTTCAGCTGCCTTATAATAACCTATTTTATTATTAAGTGCAGTAACAAGCATTAATGAGTTGTTTAAATGTTCATTTATTTTTTTCTTGTTTGCTTTCAATTCTTTTAAACAATTATTATTAAAACTAGAAACAGCGTCAGCTAATAGTTTTAATGATTCAATTATTTTGGCAGCCATAAGCGGTTTATATACATTTAGTTCTAGATGCCCTTGGGATCCAGCAAAACTAATTGTATAATCATTACCAATTACTTGAGAACAAACCATACAGATAGCTTCGCATTGAGTTGGATTGATTTTTCCAGGCATTATAGAACTTCCAGGTTCATTAGCTGGTAAAATTAATTCTGATAAACCAGCCCTGGGACCACTACCTAACAATCTGATGTCATTTGCAATTTTATAAATAGAAACTGCTAATTGTTTTAAAGCAGAGTGTGTTTCTATAATTGCATCGTGAGAAGCTAAAGCTTCAAATTTATTATCAGCAACTTTAAATTTAATATTACAATCATCGGAAATATTGTTCACAGTCAAAACATCAAAATTTGATGGAGAATTGAGACCAGTTCCGACAGCTGTTCCGCCAATTGCTAATTCTGACAAGTGTCCCATTGAATTATTGAGAGCCTTAAGGCCATGCTCTATTTGTGAAGCATATCCTGAAAATTCTTGCCCAAGAGTTAGAGGAGTTGCATCCATTAAATGTGTTCTACCAATCTTAACATCATCCTTAAATTCTTTCTCTTTTATTTTTAATGTTTTATAAAAATCTTCAAGGGCAGGTACGGTCTTTTCTACAATTAGTATGTAAGTAGCTATGTGCATAGCTGTCGGGAATGTATCATTAGAGGACTGTGACTTATTAACGTCATCATTAGCGTTAAGTATTTTATCACTTAAAACTAAATCCTTTCCATTTATTATTTGTGCAATGTTTGAAATAACTTCATTTACATTCATATTTGTTTGAGTGCCTGATCCTGTTTGCCAAATTACTAGAGGAAACTGTTTGTCATGTTTGCCATCAATTATTTCTTGACAAGCTTTACTAATAAGTTCCATCTTATGTTTTTCTAATACACCTAATTTATAATTTGACTTTGAGCATGCCCTCTTTAAAATTGCGTATGCATAAATAATTTCAATGGGCATTGATCCTTCTTCGCCGATTTTGAAATTATCGATTGATCTTTGGGTTTGGGGTCCCCATAAACTTTCAGCGGGAATTTTTACTTTTCCAAGTGTGTCAGACTCTGTTCTGAACTTCATAGAACAAAAATTATTCAACAAAGTTACGAAATAGCGGTAAAACTTATTTATAAACTATTTATAATAGTTTTTTATTTGAACAAAACTAATCGCTATATTTAAGAAAATGTTTGAATTTGATCAATATTTAGGTTTTTTACTATTCATGACTGTGGTCACGATGGGTTTCTGGTTAATGATTTTATTATTGACATTTATAATCCCGTATTGGGTGACTGGATCGTTTTTTGAATGGTTGGGTGATAGAATGAAAAAAAAATCCGACAAATAAATTTACCTTATTTCCCTAGTCATTAAAAAAGATTTTAAAAATGGATCAATATTTCCATCCAAAACGGAATTTGCATCTGCAATTTCAGTTGAAGTCCTTAAGTCTTTAACCATTTTATAGGGATGCAAAACATAGTTTCGAATTTGTGAACCCCATTCAATTTTCTTTTTACTGTCTTCAATTTCTTTCCTTGTTTCAAGTTTTTTATTTAATTCGATTTCGTAGAGCTGTGATTTCAATAATAACAATGCTTTATTCTTATTATCTAGCTGTGACCGTGTTTCAGAATTTTCAACAACAATTCCACTTGGGATATGTTTTAGTCTTACAGCAGTTTCAATTTTATTTACGCTTTGACCTCCAGCTCCACTAGACCTCATTGTTTCCCATTCAATTTCAGAATTATTTATTTCAATATTAATTGTTTCATCAACTAAAGGATAAACATAAACTGATGCAAACGATGTATGTCTTTTTGCATTACTATCAAATGGTGAAATTCTGACCAATCTGTGAACTCCATTTTCACCCTTTAACCATCCAAATGCAAAATCACCTTGGATTTCAATACTAATTGTTTTAATTCCTGTAATATCTCCCTCAACCATATTGAGTTCTTTAGTTTTAAAATTTCTTTTTTCACACCACATTAAATACATTCTACATATCATGTTTGCCCAATCACAACTTTCAGTACCACCAGCTCCCGCGGTAATTTGTAATACAGCTGACATCTCATCACCTTCGCTACCGAGCATTTTTTTTAATTCAAGGGACTCTATAATTTTTGAAGATTTTTTGAAACATTTAGACAACTCATTCTCATTAATTTCATTGTTTTTAAAATACTCAAATGCAACTTCTAATTCATCACATAAATTTTGTGCTGAATTAAAATCATTAATTAAATTCTTGATTATTTTTATTTTCTTAAGAGTTAGTTGAGCCTCGCTAGGATTTTTCCAAAAATCCGAGCTAAATGTCTCTTTTTCAAAAATATTTAACTCTTTCTTTTTTTGATCAATGTCAAAGATACCTCCTTAACGCACCTAGGCGATCAATTAAATTTTTAATTAATTCAGTTGTTACCATTAATTGTGTAAAATTAAATAATTTAAATTATTAAAATATTACATAATTTTAAAATATGGAAATTAACCTAATTAGTGACACAGTAACCAAACCGTCTCAAGAAATGCTTAGATATATGTTGGACTGCGATGTTGGAGATGATGTGTTTAAAGAAGATCCAACGGTTAATAAACTTGAAAAAAAAGTTGCCATTATGTTTAACATGGATAAAGCATTATTCTTTCCATCTGGGACAATGGCCAATCAGACTGCTATTAAAATAAATACTAATCCTGGAGATCAATTAATTTGTAGTAAGACTGCTCATGTTTATAATTATGAAGGTGGAGGAGTTAGTTTCAACTCTGGTGTTTCATGTAAGCTTATTGATAAAGATAGAGGTTTTTTTAATGCTCAGGATGTTTTAAAAGCAATAAATCCCCCAGATTTTTACCATAGCCCTAGAACTGGTTTGGTTTGTGTTGAAAACACAACCAACAAAGGAGGTGGAGCATGTTGGGATATGAAAGACTTACGAGAAATTTCTGATTTATGCAGGCACAACCATCTAAAATATCATCTAGATGGGGCAAGAATTTGGAATGCTTCTGTAAAAAAAGGTATAGACCTTTCCCTTTTTGGAGAACTTTTCGATACAATATCAGTCTGTCTTAGTAAAGGATTGGGATGTCCAGTAGGATCTCTTTTGCTGTGTTCAGAGGAAGATTTTAATAAAGCAATAAAGTATAGAAAGATATTTGGTGGGGGTATGCGGCAATCAGGATATTTAGCTGCCTGTGGGTTATTTGCTTTAGAAAATAATATCGAAAGATTAAAAGAAGATCACAGAAAGGCAAAAGAAATTGAAGAAGTTTTAAAATCACTTTATTTTGTAAAAGATGTTGAAGAGGTTGAAACCAATATTATCATTTTTGAAATTAATAGTGATTACAGTTCTGAAACTTTTATTAATAAACTTCAAAAAAAAGGAGTTAAGCTAATTGGAATGGGGGATGGTAAACTTCGTTTGGTGACACATCTTAACTACTCTGATATTCATCACGAAGCTTTCATAAATATACTTTCAAAGTTAACTATTTAGCAATTGGTTACGCATTTGGTTTTTTTCCTTATTTTTGCTCATTCTGGTATAACCTGGTGCATGAAAAACAAAATTAATGCTCACGAAAATATACTTTCTTTAATTGGAAAAACTCCTCTTATAAAGTTAAATAGAGTAACCAGTAATTGCTATGGCAATTATTACGCTAAGTATGAGGCATTAAGTCCAGGACATTCAAATAAAGATAGAATTGCTATACATATAATTGAATCTGCAGAAAAGAAAGGTTTGGTTCACAAAAATACAACTATCATAGAGACTTCGTCTGGAAATACTGGATTGAGTCTTTCGATGGTATCCATGGTAAAAGGATATAAATGTATTGTTGCTGTTTCATCAAAATCTTCTCAAGATAAAATTGATATGTTGAAATCAATGGGAGCGAAGGTTTATGTTTGTCCATCGAATGTTCCAGCTGATGATAAAAGATCTTATTATCAAGTAGCAAAAAGACTAAATGAAGAAATAAAAGACTCATTTTATATCAATCAATATTTTAATGAATTAAATATTGATGCACATTATAAAACAACAGGTCCTGAAATTTGGAATCAGACAAATGGAAACATCACTCATTTAATAGCAAGTAGTGGTACTGGAGGTACAATCTCAGGGATTGGTAGGTTTTTGAAAGAAAAAAATCCAGAAATTAAAATAATTGGTGTTGATGCATTTGGTTCGGTATTAAAAAAATATCACGAAACTGGTGAATTTGATGCCAATGAAATCTACCCTTACAGAATTGAAGGTTTAGGTAAAAATTTGATACCATCATCAACAGATTTTTCAGTAATTGATTTTTTTGAAAAAGTAAATGATGAAGATAGTGCATATGCATCCAGAGAAATTGTATTTAATGAGGGTATGTTTGTTGGTTACACATCTGGAGCTTGTTTACAAGCTATTAGACAACTCAACAAAAAAAAGTTATTCTCTAATAACAGTGTAATTGTTACAATTTTCTGTGATCACGGATCAAGGTACATGAGCAAAATTTATAGTGATAAATGGATGAGTGCTCAAGGTTTTGAAAAAAAAAGTATTGAACAAGAATCATCTATAGAATATATAAGTTAAAATGTCAGATTTATTTAAAAAATTCGAAAATAATATGGGACCATTGGGTAAATGGGCTTCAATTGCAGAGGGATACTTCGTCTTTCCTAAACTTGAAGGGAAAATTTCAAATCGAATGACTTTCAATGGAAAAGAGGTCATCACCTGGAGTGTCAATGATTATCTAGGCTTATCTAATCACCCCGAAGTCAGAAAAGTAGATGGTGAGGCTGCTAAAAGTTATGGTTCTGCTTATCCAATGGGTGCGAGAATGATGTCAGGTCATACAGATATGCATGAAAAATTGGAAAATGATTTGGCTGAATTTGTTTCCAAAGAAAGTGCATATGTTTTAAACTTTGGATATCAAGGTATTTTATCAATTGTTGACACCTTAGTTAACAAAAATGATGTTATTGTTTACGATATTGATTCTCACGCATGTATAGTTGATGGAGTTCGATTGCATGTTGGAAAAAGATTTACTTTTCTTCACAATGACATTCAAAGTCTTGAAAAAAATATAATAAGAGCGCAAAAAATAGTAGATAAGACAGGTGGAGGGATCTTAGTAATTTCAGAGGGGGTTTTTGGAATGAGGGGAGAACAAGGCAAGATAAAAGAGATAGTTGAGTTAAAGAAAAAATATAATTTCAGGTTATTAGTAGATGATGCTCATGGATTTGGAACACTTGGTGATGACGGATCAGGAGTAGGAAAAGAACAAAATATTCAGGATGAGATAGATGTCTATTTTGCTACATTTGCAAAATCTCTCGCCTCAACTGGAGCATTCGTTGCAGGCTCAAAAAATGTAATTAAGTTTTTAAAATACAATATGAGGTCACAAATGTTTGCTAAATCTCTCCAAATGCAATTAGTCGTAGGCGCAATAAAAAGATTAGAGATTTTGAAAAATGAACCTCAGCACAGAGAAAAGTTATGGAAAAATGTTAAAGCACTTCAGACAGGTTTAGTAAAAAGTGGATTTGATATTGGAACAACCAAAAGTTGTGTCACACCTGTTTTTTTAAAGGGTGATGTTCCTGAGGCAATGGTTCTTGTTAAAGATTTAAGAGAGAAATACAATATTTTTTGTTCAATTGTAGTTTATCCAGTAATTCCGAAAGGTTTAATTTTGCTGAGATTAATTCCAACTGCAACCCATACTATAGATGATATTAATGAAACTTTGGATTCATTTCTTGCGATAAGAGATAAATTAAACCAAGGTTACTACAGGAAAATAGCTGATAAAATATCTGTATAAAATTTATTTATATTTTTTTTTTACATTTGCACTTTGATGAGCGTGCTAAACAACAAAAAAATTTTAAACGCTTCAAAACTTTCATTAATTCTTAATCGATTAGCAAGTCAACTATTTGAAAATCATAATAACTTTTCAGATGCAGTTATAATAGGTATCCAACCTAGAGGAAAATTACTTTCTATCAAACTAAAAGAATTAATTGAAAAAAATTACAAAACACCAAAAATTAATATTGGTTTTTTAGATGTTACTTTTTTTAGAGATGACTTTGGAAGGGATAATAAGATTCTAAGTGCAAATAAAACCTCTATTAACTTTATTGTTGAGGATAAAGTTGTTATCCTAGTGGATGATGTTCTGTACACAGGTAGAAGTATTAGATCAGCTTTAACAGCCCTTCAATCTTTTGGAAGGCCTAAAAAAGTTGAGTTATTAACTCTTGTTGACAGGAGATTTTCTAGACATTTACCAATACAACCTGATTATTGTGGAATTCAAGTTGACTCGATAAATAATCAACGGTTAACTGTAAAGTGGAAAGATATTGATGGTGAGGATGCAGTTTACATATACAGAAAAAATGAAAAAAACACTTAGTATATCAAATTTATTGGGGATTAAACATCTTTCTGAAAATGATATTGACTTAATTTTTGAAACCACAAAGAATTTTAAAGAGGTTATAAATAGAAAAATAAAAAAAGTACCAAGTTTAAGAGATATAACTATAGCTAATCTCTTTTTTGAAAACAGTACTAGAACAAAAATTTCATTTGAACTTGCTCAAAAAAGGCTGTCAGCAGACATAGTTAATTTTAGTTCATCTGGCTCCTCCATCAAAAAAGGTGAAACACTTGCTGATACAGTTAATAATATTTTATCAATGAAAGTTGATATGGTAGTAATGAGGCATCCCAGTCCAGGCGCAAGTGTTTTTTTATCAAATAATGTAAAATCATGTATAATTAATGCTGGAGATGGATGCCACGAACATCCAACGCAAGCTTTACTTGATGCATTTACAATTAAGGAAAGATTAGGTGATATAAATAATAAAAAAATACTAATTACTGGAGATATAATGCATTCTAGAGTAGCTCTTTCTAATATTTTTATTTACAAGAAATTAGGTGCAAAAGTTAAAGTTTGCGGACCTAAAAGTTTAATACCTAAATATATTAATAAGCTTGGAGTCGAATATGAGCCTCATTTCAAAAGTGGCCTTCTTTGGTGCGATGTTGCAAGCATGCTTAGAATACAAAATGAAAGAATGTATGATAGTTATTTTCCAACCAAACGAGAATATGCGCAGCAGTATGGACTAGATATCGATCTTCTCAATTCCATCAAAAAAGAAATTATAGTTACACATCCAGGCCCAATAAATAGAGGTGTAGAATTAAATAGTGATGTCATTGATTCGGGAAAGACAGTCATATTAAACCAAGTTGAAAATGGAGTAGCTGTTAGAATGGCTATAATGTATTTATTAGCAAGTAAATTATGACTTTAAATTTCAAAAGAATTTATTTAAAAAAAAATATAAAACTTGATAATTTAAAAGCCATGCTGGAAAAGAATATTAATATTAACCTAATTATTGAATTTGAAGAACCAGTTGATATACATAAAGCACAATTAGATTTTTTAAATTTGTTTTTGGAAAAATCAAAAAAATCTTTGGTTGTTATTTCATCCAATCTTGATTTTGAAGAACATAATTTTTCAATAGCTCCTTCGTTTCAAGAAGCAAAAGATATTATTGAGATTGAAGAAATTGAAAGACTTATTAGTTAATGAATAATTCTTTGAGAATATTAGGTTGTTATTCGGGGTCTGGTGGTCATAATAGGTATCCTTCCTCTCAGTTATTGATAATGAATAATAAAAGTTATTTAATTGACTGCGGAGAAGGCACCCAGTTTTTATTAAAAAAATATAAATGTAAGTTGTCTTCAATTGATAACATTTTTATTTCTCATTTACATGGTGATCATTACTTTGGTTTACCTGGCTTAGTATCTCACTTTAACCTTAAAGGAAGAAATAAAGATTTAAATATTTATGGTCCAGTTGGCCTAAAGAAAATAATTTCATTAATTATGAAATCAAGTGATTCATGGACAAGCTACAAACTAAATATATTTGAGTTGGAACCTAAAAACACCTTACTTTTAGATAATGATGAATTGTATGTAAAAACAATAAAATTAAGTCATAGAATTCCGTGTACAGGTTTTTCCTTTAAATTGAAAAAAAGTAACGAAAATATTTCATATGCTTATTGCTCTGACACTCAATATTTTCCAGAAATATCTAAACAATTGGAAAATTTTAATATTCTTTATCATGAGTCTACATTTTTAGAAAAACACAGAGAATTAGCAAAAAAAACAAAACATTCAACCGCACTGCAAGCATCTAAAATTGCTTCATCTTCAAACGTTAATAAATTGATTTTGGGTCATTTTTCAGCCCGTTACAAAGACTTAAACCAATTTAAAAACGAAGCAGAGTCAATTTTCCCTAATACATTTCTAGCCGAAGAAGGAATGTTGTATTCTTTTTAACACTAAATTTAGCAGTATGAAAGATTTGTCAGATTTCAGAGTTAGTTATGAAAAATATATCTTAAGTGAGGAATCATTATTCGATGATCCATTAATACTTTTTAAAGAATGGTTTGAACAAATTTGTGATTCAAAACAAATTAAAGAGCCTAATGCAATGACATTAAGTACAGTTGATGAGAATAATACCCCCAATAACAGAATAGTTTTATTAAAAAAGTTTTCAAAGGATGGTTTTATTTTTTATACTAACTACTTGAGTAATAAAGGCAAAAGTATTTCAAATAATGCCAATGTTTGTCTATCTTTTTTTTGGCCATCACATGAAAGACAAGTGATTATTAAGGGTAAATGCATTTTTATGTCTAAAAAAGAATCAGATAAATATTTTTATTCTCGACCTATTGATAGTCAAGTTGGTGCTATTGCTTCCGATCAAAGTAGTGAAATCCCTAACAGAAAATACATTGTTGACAAATTTGATGTTTTAAAGAAAAAACACACGAAGATTGTAAGACCAGACCATTGGGGAGGTGTGATTGTTCAACATGAAACTATTGAATTTTGGCAAGGAAGAAAAAATAGACTTCATGATCGAATCTTTTTCTCAAAATTATCAAAGGGAAAATGGACTTATTCTAGACTTAGTCCGTGAAAAAGCTTTCAGTAATAAGACATGCCAAGTCAGATTGGAGTCATAATCTTTCAGACATGGATAGGCCAATATCTAAAAGAGGAGTAAATGATGTAGCTGTAATGTCTAAGGTAATTCAAGATTTAAATTTAAAACCTCAAATCATATTTTCTAGTCCTGCAAAAAGAACAATTGAAACATATGAATGTTTAAAAAAAAACATATCGACTTTTAGTGAAATTAGTTTTATTAAATCGGAAATGCTCTATGATTTTTCAGGGCACAATGTTATAAAATTTATAAATTCAATTGATGAAAAATATTCTAACGTCATGATATTATCACATAATAACTCATGTTCATTTTTAACTGCCGAGCTAGGATTAAATTATATCCATGTTCCAACATGTGGATTATTAATTTTTGATTTTGATGTATCTTTGTGGAGTAAAGTTTCTGTTGGAAAATTCAATCATTATTTTCCAAAATCATTTAGATGAAAGATTATATTTTTAAAAATAGAGAATTAAGTTGGCTAGATTTTAATGCTAGGGTATTGCAAGAAGCTGATGATAAAAATGTACCTATCATTGAAAGATTGAGGTTTATAGGAATTTTTTCTAATAACCTAGATGAGTTTTTTAAGGTTAGGTATGCTACTGTTAAGAGGATTGCTTTATCAGGAAAAAAGCAAAAAAAACTTTATAAAGGTCCAAATGCCACTGATTTGTTGCAAATGATTACAAAAAAAGCTATTGAGCTTCAAGAAAAAAGCGACCAAGTATTAGAATCAATTATTAATGATTTAAAAAAAGAAAAAATTTTCTTCGTTGATGAAAAATCAATTCCTAAAGAGTTTGTCCGATATATAAATAACTTTTTCATTGAGAAAATTCAACCACAATTAGAGGTAGTCATCTTAAACAAGAAATCCAAATTTCCAAATTTGTCTGATACATCATCTTTTTTGACAGTAAAAATTAAAACTAATGATGAGAAGATAAAGTTTGCTTTAATCAAACTTCCTAATCAAATTGATAGATTTATTGTATTAAGTAAGTCAGAAAAAAAGTACGTTATTTTGACTGATGATGTAATTAGATTTCATTTAAATGAAATATTTGAAATTTTTGCCCCAAAAAAAATAATGGCAAACATGATTAAAATTAGTAGGGATGCAGAACTTGACTTTGCCTATGATATATCTAAAAGTTACCTGGAAAAAATATCTCAAAGTATAAAAAATAGATCTATCGGAGAACCAGTAAGATTTCTTTATGATCAGGATATTGAGAAAAGTACATTAAAATTTTTAATTAATAAGTTAAACTTTGATGACAATACTGATAGTATAATTCCTGGATCAAAATACCATAACAGAAGGGACTATATGAATTTCCCCTCTATAGGCAAAAGTTCCTTAGTTTATAAAGATTTAAATCCGCTTGATATTAAAGACCTTAATCTAAAAAATAATATTTTTGATGCTATTCGTAAGAAAGATTTTTTATTGCACACACCTTACCAAAAATTTACTTATATCCAAAAATTTCTCGCAGAAGCTTCAATTGACCCAAGTGTTAAAAAAATATCTATCACGATATATAGATTATCTAAATTATCTAGTGTTGCAAATGCTTTAATTAATGCTGCTAAAAATGGAAAAGAAGTTATAGTTCAAATTGAATTGCAAGCAAGATTTGATGAAAAAGCTAATATTAATTATGCGAAGATTCTAGAGGAGCAAGGTGTTAAATTAATTTTTGGAATTGAAAGTTTAAAAGTGCACGCTAAGATTTGTGTAATTGAAAGAAAAAATAAAAATAAGATAGAAAAGTTTGGTTTAATTAGTACTGGAAACTTTAATGAGTCAACTGCAAAAGTCTACACAGATTTAACTCTATTTACATCCAACAAACAAATTTTAGATGACCTCTCAAAAGTTTTTAATTTTTTTAACATAAACTATAAAAAATATAGTTTCAAACAAATTAAAATTTCTCCTTTTGAAACCCAATCTTTTTTTACAAAAATGATAAAACGTGAAATTAAAAATGCCAAAAAAGGGTTGCCAGCATCTATAAAGATAAAGCTTAATAGTCTGACTAGTTATGCAATGGTTGAGCAACTTTATAAGGCAGCAGATAATGGAGTAAAAATAAAGATGATTATTAGGGGTATTTGTTGTCTAATTCCTTTAAATCATAAAAATATTGAGATAATTAGTGTAATTGATAGATTTTTAGAGCATACTCGTATTTTTATTTTCAATAATAATGAAAAAAAAGAAACATATATTTCTTCAGCTGACTGGATGACAAGAAATTTAGATAATAGGGTTGAGGTTACATGTCCGATTCTTGATTCAGAAATTAAAAAAGAGATAAATGATATTTTTAATATTTATTGGTCTGATAATGTTAAATCAAGATTTATTAATATGAAAAATTCCAATCTATATAAACCTAATATTAAAAATTTAAATTCAGTAAGATCTCAGTTGTTTATATATAATTATTACAAACAAAAAATTGAAAAAAAAAATTGATATAGAAAAAGTCGCTACAATTGATATTGGATCTAACGCGATTCGGTTATTAATATCAAATGTGTTTTCTCTGAACGGAGAGTTGCATCATACTAAGAATTCATTTTATCGAGTTCAATTACGTCTAGGTGATGATTCATTTAAAAGAGGCATAATTAGTGATATAAATAAAAAAAAGTTAATATCAACATTAAAGTCTTTTAAGCTTTTAATGGACGTTAATGACGTTAAAAAATATTTAGCCTATGCAACATCTGCAATGAGAGGCATAAATGACTCTAAAAAAATTATTAGCTCAATTCAAAAACATACAAATATAAAAGTTGAGATAATCACTGGGAAAAAAGAGTCTGAAATTGTAGCAAAAAATGATATTAGTCAATATGTCGGAAAGTCTAAAAACTATTGTTTTATCGATGTTGGTGGTGGAAGCACAGAAGTTATAATTTATAAAAATGGGGAATTTTATAAATCAAAATCTTTTAAAATTGGAGGTGTAAGAATTATCAACAATCTAGTTGATGATAAAACATGGAGAGAATTTGAGTTATGGTTAAAAAATAATGCAGCTGAGCTGAAAAAATTAAAGTTAATTGGTATTGGTGGTAACATAAATAAATTATATAAAATATCGGGTGTTAAATATACTAGACCATTAAATAAAAAAAAGTTCAAAAGCACTTTACATAAAATTGAAAAAATGTCGATTTTAAAAAAACTTATTAAACTTAAATTAAACCCAGATAGAATAGATGTAATATTACCAGCAGGTAAAATTTATTACTTTATGATGAAAAAAATTGGAGTTAAGGAAATATATGTCCCTAGAATTGGACTCGCTAACGGAATGGTCAGTGAATTAATATAATTTAAAGATCTAATTTCAAATCATCTTTAAATTTTTTTAATAGTGGGTTCATTTTTGTTAATTTATCAAATTTTTCACTGGGTGTAGAATAATATTCTTTACTGGTACTTTTATCAACTAGAATTTCCAACTCAATACTATCATTTTTTAGTTCTTCTCTCAAAAAATTTAAAATTTTTTCGCGTTCTAAATTAATCTCTCTTTTATTTCCGTTTGATGGGACAGTATATATGATTTTATTTTGATTGATAATACTAGGTTCACTAATTTCTAAAATACTAGAGAGGCTATTGTTCCCATCTTCAGAAATTTTTTTAGAATATTTTATCCATTTAATTTTCAACTTATCTAAATCAAATATTTGATTATCTAATTTTTTATTTTCCCTATCTTTCTCTGATTTTGCCTTGATATCTTTTTTTAATTTTAAACTAGACAATGACAAAGCACTGACATCATTTTCAATGATATCTTTTGAATTTTCTAAAATATTTGAATTTATACTCTTTTTAATTAATTTATTAGTTGATGAACTATCATTTTTTTTTCCTGATAATTTGTTACTTATATTTAAATCAACTTTTTTTTTTTGGTCTTCAAGCTTTTTATCAGTTAGTATTGTATTTGAATTTCTACAAATTTTCATCAATGTAATTTCAACAAGTAATTTTTTATTTTCAACAGTATTATACTTGAAAATTGAGTTTTCAACAATGGTTATTTTATCTATAATTTCATTATTATCAATTAATTTTCCCTGAGAGACAAATGCATCTAACGATTCTGAACTGAAATCAAATATTACATGAGATTCTTTTGATTTTGATATTAGAATATTTCTAAAATGATTAGCTAATCCTGTAAGAAAATCCTTTTCGTTATAGCCTTTTTCACTTATTTCGTTGAATTGTAACAAAACTGGAACTAATCTTTTATGAATTATGTTTTTTGAAAGTTTTAGGAATGATTCATTATCTAGAATATTTAAAATTTTGGATGTTTTTTCAGTTGAAATATTTTTGTTGGTAAAGCTAACAATTCTATCCAAGATTGTCAGTGAATCCCTTAGTGACCCATCAGATTTTTTAGCTATAATAGAAATGGCGTCATTTTCATATATAAACCCTTCTTTTTCACATACACTTATTAATTTTTCATAAATATCATTATCATTAATTCTATTAAAATCATAAATCTGACAGCGGGAAAGTATGGTAGGCAAAATTTTATTTTTTTCAGTTGTAGCAAGAACAAAAATAATGTGCTTGGGAGGCTCTTCTAACGTTTTCAAGAAGGCATTCATAGCTTGTGTCGTCAGCATGTGAACTTCATCAATTATATAAACTTTATAGTTGCCAATTTGAGGGGGTACTCTAACTTTATCTATCAAATTTTTCATCTCATCAATTCCCCTGTTAGATGCAGCATCTAGTTCAAAAATATTGAATGATAAATCATGTGATTCTATATCATCTATTGATGACTTATTTATTTCTTTTGCATAAATTCTAGCACAGGAGGTTTTACCAACTCCTCTTGGCCCACAAAATAGTATGGCTGATGGAATTTTATCTTGAATTATTGAATTCCTTAAAGTATCCGTAATGTGTTTTTGACCAACAACATCTTCAAAATTTTTTGGCCTATACTTTAGTGCAGATACTATAAAATCATTCATATATACAAATATAATTTAGCTATTTGATTTTTAAAATAATAATCAATTTATATTAAATTTGTCTTGGCAGGCTACCTTATCGCTTTTTAAAGAGGAAAGTCCGGACACCAT
>TARA_B100000963_G_scaffold355818_1_pt1 | contig 18364 bp, 18 predicted proteins | sample TARA_B100000963 | Tara Oceans TARA_B100000963 (sample SAMEA2622097) | marine metagenome | biome: marine biome (ENVO:00000447); feature: surface water layer (ENVO:00002042); material: "saline water (ENVO:00002010), including plankton (ENVO:xxxxxxxx)" | depth 5 m | reverse complement strand
CTTATATTGAGCTTGCAAAAGAAGTAATTTTAAATCAAAATAAAAATAATGAATAAAGAAAATAAACTTGGAATGGGGCTTGGGGCTCTTCTTTCAAACACAAACAAAGAAGAGAACAATAACAGTGTTCAAAAAATTAATATATCTCAGTTAAAACCAAACCCCAATCAACCTAGAAAAACATTTGTTGAAAAGGACCTTGATGAACTTGCGATATCCATAAAAAATCAAGGAATAATTCAGCCAATAGTTGTTAGAAAAATTGATGACGACCAGTACCAGATAATAGCAGGAGAACGAAGGTGGAGAGCATCACAAATTGCCGGTTTGCATGAAGTTGATTGTGTTATTAAGAACCTCGAAGAGACGCAAATACTAGAAGCAGCTCTTATAGAAAATATTCAAAGAGAAGACTTAAATGTAATAGAAGAAGCAAATGCATATAGGGGCTTAATTAATATAAAAGGAATAACAAATGAGGCTCTTGCAAAAATAATAGGTAAGAGCGCAAGCCATGTTTCAAACACCCTAAGACTTTTAGAGCTTGATAAAGAAATACAAAAAATGGTTATGATAGGCGATCTTTCAATGGGTCATGCAAGGGCCTTAATCGGTGTTCCAGACGCATTAGAAAAAGCAAAAGAAATAATTAAGAAAAGTTTAAGCGTAAGAGAAGTTGAAAGAATTACATCTAACTTTAAAAAAAAGAAGAACAAAAATATTGCAAAAGACCCAAATATTACTGATTTAGAAAGAGAGCTGTCTGATAAAATAGGCCTTAAAACATCTATTCACTTTAATGAAAGTGGAACATCTGGTTCGTTAACTTTATTTTATTCTGATTTAAATCAATTAGATGAAATAATGAAAAGGCTTAGGAAATAGTTAGTTTTTTAAAATTCATTAAAAATCTTAAAGCAATTAAACTAGAAAAAGAGCTATTTTTCCTAAAAGCCATTTCGGTTTTATACAAAAGATTTACCAACCTCTTCTTTTTGTCTGTATTATATTTTCTAAACAAATTTAAAAAAAAACTTTTTTGACGAAATAGATATCTTGGAATATTTTTATTAAACTCGTCTTCATTCTCACTATTTATAATTAAAAAACAATATTGCTTAAAAATATAATAAAATTCACTTACATCATTTTTGTTTTTTATACTTTCATTAAAAATACTTACTAAATCAGAACTTTTTCCAAGCACTTCAAAAAAAACCTTGTTAACCTCTGAACTGTTGTTTGGTAGAATTCGTTTAATTGAATCAATATTGAAGCTGTTTGAATTTAAGTTTTTAATTTTCTCAAACTCTTTTTCTAGAAAAACATATTTGTTGCTAAGTTTATCAATTAAAAACCAATAAAGCGAGTCATCTAATTCAAGCTTACTATCATTAATCCAAGTGTTTAAAATTTTTATTTTATCATTCTTTGTCAATTCGTAACACTCCAATACATAGCTATCTGACCTTTTAATAAAATAATTTTTCAACACTTTGTTTTTAGGTGAGTTTTCATAAGAGAATACAAAATGATTTCCAGAAATAGACAGTTTGTCAAGTAGGCTATCATTTATTTCGGTTGTGTTACTTATTAAATACAAAGTTTTATCATTAAATAGTCCTAAGTTATTATTAAACGAATTAAGATCCTTTATCCTACTAATCCCAAGTGTGTATTGATCTGATAAATTTTTAATTATTTTATTTTTAACACCTTCCATTAAGGTAAATTCATTACCAGTGATAAAATAAAAAATTATGTTTTCTTGTGATTTATAATTTGTTATTAAATTTATTGGATCAATTTTCATCTATACAATTTGAAATACCATCCTTTGAAACAAAATTAATAAACTGTTCCAAATTCTTTTGAATTATAATTTCATACATTTTATCAAGAGATTTGTCTGAGCCAAAATTAAAACCAGACGATTTTGGCGTGTATGTAAAAGTAGAAGTGATTTTTCTATTAAAAACACCACAATTTTTTTCTAAATTTTTAACGTTATAACTAAAGTCAATTTCATAGTCCATTCTTGATATTGCTTGATTTGTTTGAACTGCTCTCTTAACCCTTTCTTCTTCTATGTGAATTGAAATTAAGTAATACTTATTACTACTTTTGCCGCCTAAATAATCTACAACATATTGATAAACATAAGGTATTTCGTCCCCAGAGATTTCGTATATAGATTTGTTATATAAGGGACTTTCAAAACTTTTACTATCTTCATAAAAGAAATCTATTTTTTCACACGATGAAGTAAAAATCAAAAAAAAAGAAACTAGTAGATATTTGAGCATTAAATTACAAAATTAATAATTTTGCCGGGCACGTAAATAGTCTTAATAATATCTTTACCATCCAAATATTTCATTATTTTTTTATCCTTTTTAACCATATCTACTAATTCATCCTTTGTCATATTTTTGTCAACATGTAACAAAACTCTTGTTTTGCCATTTATTTGTACAGGGAGACTAACTGAAATATCTTTTTCAACGAAATTTTCATCTGGCCATGATTGATCTATACAAAAATTACCACTCCCTATCCTTGACCATAATTCCTCACTAACATGAGGAACAAAGGGCTGAAGTATCAATGCTAGCTTTTTCAAAGACCATTTAAAGTCCTTTTTATTAATTGATTCGTCTTTAACAACATCATTTAAAATATTTATATATTCATAAATTTTAGCAACCGACTTATTAAACTGAAAAGCTTCTATATTTTTGGTTACTTCTAAAATTATTTTTTTAAGTTTAATTAATGTCTCTTTATGAGTTTTTTTCTCTTCATTTTTATAGACTTCAAACTTATTTATAAAATCCCAAATTTTATTTATAAATTTATGGGAGGCAACTATTCCAGTTTCTGACCACTGTAAGTCTCTTTCTGGAGGACTATCTGATAACATAAACCATCTAGCTGTATCAGCCCCATAAAGATTAATTATATCATCAGGATCAACGACATTTTTTTTTGACTTACTCATCTTCTCTATCTTCCCTGGAGAAACTTTATTATTATTTATATCTAAGTAATCATTCCCAACCTTTTTGACATCTTTTGGTTCTAACCAATTATTTTCAACATCTTTATAAGTTTGATGTGTTACCATTCCTTGAGTAAAAAGACCTTTAAAGGGCTCATTAAGATCAAAATATCCCATGTCTCTTAATGCTTTAGTAAAAAACCTTGAATAAAGAAGGTGTAAAATAGCATGTTCTATCCCCCCTATATATTGATCAACAGGAAGCCAATAATCCACTTCACTTTTTTCAAAAGGCTCTTGTGATCTCGCGCTACAATATCTGAAATAATACCATGAAGACTCAAAAAAAGTGTCAAATGTATCGGTTTCTCTTATAGCTTCTAGGCCAGTTTTTTTACAAACTGTTTTTTTCCAACTATCAATATTACTTAAGGCGCTTGATGATTCATCAAATTTATCTACCTCAGGTAGCTTTACAGGTAGCTCACTCTCATCTAATGTTCCCATTGTTCCATCAGACCTGTATATAACAGGAATAGGGCATCCCCAAAACCTTTGTCTTGAAATACCCCAATCCCTAAGCTTATAATTTGTTTTTTTTGATCCTATTTTATTCTTTAATAAATAACTTATAATCTCATCCTTGGCTTTAGTAGTAGACAATCCATTTAAAAAATCTGAATTGATCATAACTCCATCACCAACATATGCAACACTATCTATTTTAAATTCCTCACTTTTATCTAAAGGTTTTACGACAGGAACCACCCCTAAATTATATTTCATTGCAAATTCTAAATCTCTTTGATCATGAGCTGGACAACCAAATATTGCTCCAAGACCATACTCAGTCAAAACAAAATTTGCTATATAAACTGGAATATTCTTTCCTTTAATTAATGGGTGTTTTGCAAAAATATTAGTATTAAAACCAACTTTAACTTTGTCTGGATTTTCATTCTTACAATTTTTAAAAAAATCTCTAACCGAGTTATTTTCTTGCGCTAATTTTTTTGATAAGGGGTGCTCAATAGAGAGAGCTAAAAATGTTGCACCATAAATAGTGTCAGGTCTTGTAGTAAATATTTTAATCTTTTCATCTCTTTGAACCAATTCAAAATCAATCTCAGCTCCAATTGACTTTCCAATCCAGTTTGATTGCATAACTTTAACTTTATTTGGCCATTTGTCTAATAACTCTAAATCTTTTAAAAGTTCTTCAGAATAATTACTGATCTTCAAAAACCATTGTGACAATTTTCTTTTCTCAACTGTAGCCCCTGATCGCCAACCTTTGCCATCAATTACCTGTTCATTAGCCAGTACGGTTTTGTCTATAGGATCCCAGTTTACCTCTGCTTCTTTTTTATAGGCCAAACCTGCATTAAACATATCTATAAAAAACTTCTGCTCATGCTTGTAGTACTCTGGATGGCACGTAGCTATCTCTTTAGTCCAATCTAAAGACAAACCCATTTGTAACAATTGGTTTTTCATAGTCTCGATATTTTTATAAGTCCATTTTTCAGGATGTTTTTTTTCTGTTATTGCCGCATTCTCAGCCGGTAAACCAAAAGCATCCCAACCCATAGGATGAAGAACATTAAAGCCCTTCATTTTTTTATATCTTGCTACAACATCCCCAAGGGTGTAATTTCTCACATGACCCATGTGAATTCTTCCAGAAGGATAAGGAAACATTTCTAATACATAGTATTTTTTTTTATTTTCTTCTTTTGAAGTTATGAATACCTTTTTATCAGACCATTTTTTTTGCCATTTCTCTTCAACAACTTTGTGGTTATATCTAGATGACACTATTTTAGCTTGACTGTAATCTTAGTTTTTTTGCTTTATTCAAGATAGCATTTTCAATCATCAGATTATTATTTTCGTCTGTATTTTTGTTTACCCATTTTCCATTATCAAATTTTTGACAGAATGATGTTACTTTTAAATTTTGGGTTTTAAGCTCAGCACCAGTAATAAAAATATTTAATTTACATCTTTCATTTTCATTATCGCTTGTAGAATACCAGTCGGTAAGTATAGTACCACCAATAGGATCTGCAGAATTTAATGGCATGAAATTGATAGTTTCTATGGCGCCTTGCCATAAAAAACTATTAATTGGCATACCAATTTTTCCAACCTTTTCACTTTCTTGATTTTTAAATAAACCATCTGAGGTGATGCCGCCATCACCCAATAATCCACCACCTGACATTATTCTATTTTCAGCATCTGCTAATGCCCTTTCTTTATTAACACCTGAATCAAACTTAGTGCCAGACCTTTTTATAATTTCCCCTGTTGTTTGTGCTTTGCTCCAGAGCTCAGCCATTTCCTCATCTGTCTTACCTTTGTTGCAAGAGTTTAATAAAAGAATAACAGATAAAATTAGGAAAAGTTTAATTAAAACCATATGGTTTAATTATTGCATAGTAGTGCAAAAGTAAAACATAAAAAAAACGGCACTATAAAAATAGTGCCGTTATAAGATAAAAAATTATCTAATTAGAATGACATTGCTGCACCGATGTACCAAGCAGATCCATCAGTAGAGTCACTTACACCCTCAGCAGCCGAGTCAACAGCAGAATAACCAAGGTTAGCAGTTACACCAGCAGCTACAGCATATGATACACTTGCAGAAGTTTTTTCATATGAGTCAGTAGTTGTTCCTGGAGTACCAAAAGTTGCACTATCATTAGCTTCACCTGAAGTATGACCTACATTAAATGTGAAGTCTCCAGATACGTATTTAGCACCAATTTTCATTACATCACCATCTACCTCTGTAGTAGCTGTGTCTTCAATGCTATCACCATCAGCAAAACCTACAGCAACAGTTAAGTCACCAGTTACAGCACTAATACCAATGTGTACACCACCCTCATCGTTAGATGGGTCTGTACCAGTTTTAGCACCTTCAGTTTGTGAAATACCAAAACCTACAGTAACTGCACTGTCACCTAGATCTGATACATAAGTACCACCAAGTGCGTAGTGTCCGTCTACACTGTAAGTAGCAGCATTAGATGCGTTATCATCTGTTGAAGCTGAGAATGACATTGATAGACCATCAACCATGAAGTCTGCTGGCGTATGGAATTCAACACCGTACACAGTAGATGCAGTCGCAAAGTCAAGACCTGTAGGCGCGTTGTTTGTAGTAGTTACAGTGATTCCTTCACCACCAGCTGAAGCTGGAACTGAAATATCATGTGAACCAGAAGCGTTACCAGCGTTGATTACATCAAGTTTAGATCCACCAGGGAATGCTAGTGAGAAACCAGCGTCCATGTCAGTACCTGTGCCACCAGCTGCGCTTACTTCGTTAACAATTGCCATACTACTAGAAATTGTCATACCACCATCAGTAGTTTCAGAAAGTGAAAGACTGAAGTTGTTGTCATTAATCTGAGATCTTAAGTCTGTTCCAGAAGTAGCTGATTCAAACTCGATACCAGTTGTGTGGTTACCGCTCATAGACATTGTTACTGCTTCAGCAACTGAAGCCGCACCAAGTGTACCTACAAGTGCAGTACCCATTAATAGTTCTTTTTTCATAATTACTCCTTTTGAGTTAATGAATATTCATTAAATGTAAGAACAATCTTACATTGAGGTGGTAATATAAAAAAATTGAACAAATTTCAAAAAAAGCATAGAAAACATGTATATTATTTTTAATTATGTTGTTTTTTTACAACAATTATGAAGATGTTTAATATTAGTAAATACAAGGAAATCCAAGACTTTATAAGGAAAACCAATAAAAATAGCGAAATTATTGCAATTTCTAAAAATCACCCAATCACCAGTGTTAATGAAGCAATAAAACTAGGCGTTTCTATATTTGGAGAAAATAGAGTGATGGAAGCAAAAGGTAAGTTTTTAGAATTAAAGGAAAATAACCCTAATATTAAACTTCACCTAACTGGACCTCTTCAATCTAATAAAGTTAAACAAGCTGTAAAGTTGTTTGATGTATTTCATACATTAGACCGAGAGAAAATTGCTCAAGAATTTGGAAAATATCCCAATGAACTAAAAAATAAAAAAATATTTGTTCAAGTTAATACAGGAGAAGAAAAATCAAAAAGTGGAATTTATCCAAAAGACCTAAAAGATTTTTTATTTTTATGTAGAAATGAAATTAACCTTACTATTAGTGGTTTAATGTGTATTCCACCAATAGATGAAAACCCATCACATCACTTTAAGTTACTTAATAAACTTGTTGAAGAAAATAAATTAAAAGAAATAAGTATAGGCATGAGTAATGATTACGAAATTGCTCTTAATTTTAACCCAACCTATATTAGACTTGGTACAATATTGTTTGGAGAGAGAAAGTGAGAGAAAAAATTGATATATTTTCAAATTCTAACATAAAAAAGTTTTTTTCTAATTTTTTTATAAATTATGAAGTCAATTTTTTTTCATTGGATCTTTTAAATATAAAAAAGCATAGTTATGGTGGTGGGTTAATTTTTATCAATAGCTCAAAGGATAAAAATAAAATTAATTTTCAAAAGCTAAATAATAAATTTTTAATTATTACAGATCAACATATCGAGTCTAAAATTATACCTAAAAATACTAATATTTTAAAATCACCAATTCATGCAACAACCATAAAAAGTAATGTAAAAAAATTTTTACAGCTTCGTGAAACAACATATAAATATATTAAAATAAACAACAAAAAACTAACTAATAACAACAATAATCAATCATGCTCTTTAACTGACATAGAGAATGAGATTTTATATTACCTATTCACTTATAAAAATTGTAAAAAAACTGAAATTAATAAAAAAATTTTAAATCTCGCACCAACAATTGAAAGCAACTCTCTTGATAGCCATTTATCAAGAATAAGAAAAAAATTTGAAAACATTGATATTAAAATAAAAATACAAACTAAAATTGATACATTAACAATAGTTTCTAATCAAAGAACGTCGGGTTAATAAGTTTAAAGAAATTTTTATTAAACGTTTCCATCTTTGTATGTCCAAAAAAGGATAGATCAATAATATTACCACCTAACTCAAGCCTTATTTTTCTTAGAAGCATAGGTTTTGTCTCAAAATATATTTTCAAATTGTAATAATCGTCATTAATCACCCCATCTTTTTTTATAATTAGCGTATTATCATTTGTAGCAAAATCTGAGTCATAAAAAAAAATTGGATTATTAAATATTTCATAAAAAAACCATGCTGATGTATCTTTTGGATTAAAGAATTCATCCTCATCAAGTTCATAATTATAATACATAGCTTTATCACTACCTAATATTATTAAAATTTTTTGAGGATCTAAATACTCAACTCTTACTCTTGTATCTCCAAGGTAAATTTTTCCTGTACTTAAATTATTTTCATCATTCTGAATAAATGAAACTGAAGAATTTTTTAAATTTTTTAAATAATTTAATGTATCTTCAAAACCAATATTGTTAGCATTTATTATTTGACTAACAAATAATGTTAAAAAAAATATAAATAAATTATTTTTAATTTTTTTTAAGAACATGTCTTTTACCTGCATTATTAGCTTCTGTAATTATTCCATCTTCTTCCATTTTTTCTACAATTCTTGCAGCTCTGTTGTAGCCAATTTGTAAATACCTTTGTATGTAGCTAGTAGAAACTTTTTGTTGTTTTAAGATAATCTCTACAGCCTTATTATATAATTCATCATTGTTATTGGATATTAAATCATTTTTTTGATCATACAACGAACTTGATTCTTCTAATGAGATTTCTTTTTTATGATCAAATGTTGCTTGTTGTTTTATACTTTTAACAACTTTTTCAACCTCAGTTTCAGAAACAAATCCGCCATGTAATCTTTTAATGTTTCCACCATTTTCTAATAATAACATATCACCACTGCCAAGAAGTTGTTCAGCACCCATTTCATTAAGGATTGTTCTACTATCAAACTTGCTTGCAACCTTATAGCTTATTCTACTAGGAAAATTTGCCTTTATTGTTCCAGTAATAACATCTACACTTGGTCTTTGAGTAGCTGTAATTAAATGTATGCCAGATGCTCGAGCCATTTGAGCAAGTCTTTGGACAAGAGTCTCAACTTCTTTGCCTGCAACCATCATTAAATCAGCCATCTCATCAATTACAACTACTATGAATGGAAGTTTTTCCAATTTAATTTCTTTCTTTTCATAAATTGGCATTCTTGTGTCATTATCAATACCAGTTTGCACTTCTTTAAAAAGCTTTCTTCCTGAAGAAAGTGTGCTCAAAACCTTGTTATTATATGATTCTATATTTTTAACATTTATTGAACTCATTAATTTATATCTATTTTCCATTTCTCTAACTACCCATTTTAAAGCAAAGACAGCTTTCTTTGGATCAGTAACAACAGGCGTTAATAAATGTGGTATATCTTCATACACACTGAGTTCTAACATCTTTGGATCTATTAAAATTAACTTACATTCATCTGGTTTAAATTTAAATAAAATACTTAAAATCATTGTATTAATACCTACTGATTTCCCAGACCCTGTTGTTCCAGCTATCAACAAGTGTGGCATTTTTTCAAGATCAGCAAATATAATTTCACCAGAAATATCCTTACCTAATGCTAATGTTAAAGAGTCGGTTTTTTCAAAGAAACTTTCTTCAATTAACACATCACCAAGTAACACATTTTCTCTTCTTGTATTTGGGATTTCAATACCCAAACTATTTTTTCCTGGTTGAGATGATATTCTTGAAGATATAGAAGACATAGCTCGCGCTATATCATCTGATAAACCAATAACTTTGCTTGATTTAACGCCAGCATTAGGAATGAACTCAAATAATGTAACAATTGGACCTGTCTTATAGCCAATTATCTTGCCCTCTACACCATATTCATCCAATGTCTTTTCAAGCTTTTCAGCAGCATCATCATTAATTCTGCTCATTTCTTTTTTTGCTGAATATTTGTTTGATGACTTATTTAATAAATCTATAGAAGGAAGTCTATATTTGAATTGTTCAGCAGGCTCCTGCATTCTTTTTTTTACAATGTTTGTTGTAAAACCAGCGCCTTTTGACGTTGCTTTACCTATAGTTGGTTCATTTTTTAACCTTCTTTTATTAATAGACTTAGACTTCTTAAAAAATCTAAATATTACAAAAATAAAACTTAAGAATTTTAAATATTTTAAAATTTTCAAAGTGCTCAAAATTTTTCTTAAGAAATTAAATTTAAGCGAATACGAATAAAAGACAAAAATTATTCCTAGAATTAAAAATATAAAATAAAATAAGCCAATTAAAATTTCATTGTTTATATAATCATCAACATTTTTAAAAAAAACATTAAAAATGAAATCAGAAAAAACCCCAGTTTCAATGTCGATAAATTTAATTCCTTGAAATGATGCATTTATAAGGATCAATCCAAGCAAGTTAATGATTAATTTAATAAAAAGTAGGTTGGTTTCTATTCCTAATAATAGCCTAGTCCCATTTATAAAAAAATAAAAGCCTAATAAGTAAGATAAGATACCTAATAACACTATTGAATAACTTGATAAGTAAGCTCCAAAATAACCGAAAAAATTTGTAACCTTGTAATCAGAGGAACTGTCCAATAATTTGTTAAACCCAGGGTCATCTAAATTAAAAGAGTATAAACTCAGAATGTATATTGATGATGCAATAATAAAAAATATACCAAATGATACTTTTAGGCAGAAATTTCGAAAAGAACCATACTTGAACATATAGTTAGATTGTAATACATTTAGATTATGGTAATTCGAAGAAAATTATGAATGAAATAAGATCTGATGTAAATATAATAGGAGGGGGATTGGTAGGTGCAATTACAGCATTTTCTTTGTCCCAATTGAAATTAAATATAACCTTATTAGAAAAAAACCCAAAGATAAGTAAAAACACTCCGTTTAATGATCATAGAACAGTCGCTATATCTGAAGGCACAAAAATATTTTTTGAAAAAATTGGTCTTTGGAGATCAATTTCACGATTCTCAGAACCAATCAAAAGGATCAGGGTAATTGATAGAAATCTATCTAATCTACTTGATTTTGATAACTCAAGAAGAGAATCAAATTTAGGATATATTATAAAGAACACACACTTAATTAATACAGTATATGACAAGCTAATAAAAAATAAAAATATAAAAATATTTAATAATATTGAAGAAACCGATATTCAAAACAAAAATGAAATCACTATTACTAAACACAAAAACCTCTCTATATTATCAGATCTTAACATAGCAGCAGATGGAAAAAATAGTTATACGAGGAAAAAACTTAAAACATCTATATTTAGCAAAAATTATGACAAAAAAGCAATTGTATTAACCTTCACACATACAGTGGATCACAAAGGAACGGCGTTTGAATTTTTTTATGAAAATGGTCCACTAGCTATACTTCCTATGAAAAAACAAAATAATAAATTTTGCAGCTCAATTGTTTGGACAAATAATAGTGAATATTCAGAAAAATTATTTCTATTAAATGATGAAAAACTCATTTCAACATTAAATAAAAATATAAATCACTGCTTAGGTGATATTAAATTTATTTTAAGCAAACAATTATTCCCTATAACTGCTCATTTAAATACGCGGTTTTATGATAGAAGACTAATTTATATTGGTGATGCTGCGCATTCATTCCACCCTATTGCAGGTCAAGGCTGGAATCTTGGCATGAAAGAAGTGGAAAATTTATATAAATTAAGTAAAAATTATAAATCATTGGGAATGAAAATAGGAGACAGTATTTTTTGTAAAAATTTTCATAATGATAATTTTTTTAATGCATATCGCCTATACCAAGTCACCGATAAGTTAGATAAAATTTTTAGGTCACAAAATAGTATGTCCTACAACATTAGATCTTTGGGACTAAATTTAATTCAAAATAATAAAAAAATTAAAAATTTTATTAGTGATTTTGCTATGAGTGTTAATTAATCGAATTGTTTTTAAAATTACCACCAATCTCTAACTCTATTATTGAAATTAGTTTATTATAAAAATCTTCAGCGTCTAGAGTTTCTAAAAGCAATTGTTTCTCTATGTTTGTAAACGGAGATATCATTGCTATAAACTTTATTACCTGACCAATTTCAATACTCTCTATTTCATTGTAATCTATTCCCATTTTTTTTATTTCTATAAATTTTTTATAAAGTATTAATAATTTTGATTTTTTTTGATCACTTAAAATATCTTTATTAATTTTACTTTCTTTTATAATTTCAATACTTACCCTTCTAAAATTATAATTTAACGCTAGTTCTTTATTAATTTTAAAACAATTTGTACCTAATAGGCTAATTAGATATCTGCCATCACGGGTCTCATTAAAACTATGAATTCTACCAACACAACCAATATTATATAAATTATTTTTATCATCGGTTTGTATCATGCCAATTAGCCTATTTCTTGCTAATGCATAGTCTATCATTTCAATATAACGACTCTCAAATATATTAAGTGGCAGACTTGTGCCTGGGAACAAAACCGCACCATTTAATGGAAAAATTGGAATCTCCATATTATGAGAACATTATTTGGGACAATTTCTTTCTATACGATACAGTATACTCATTTGTGTCTCCAAGTACATTAAAGTACTCAACCATTTTTTCTTTAATTATAGCTTTATTTTTAGGGTAGTTACTTAACAATAGTTCCATGCTATCTTCATATTTCTGAATTGAGAAATATTTATTAGCCAATTCTAAAATCAAATTTATGTCCTTAGGTTGTTTTTCTATTTTTTTAATTAACTCTTCAACCGTAGGACCATCTAAATTATTTTTTATTATTTCAACTTTTTTAATTATTTTTTTTATTTCATCTTTATTTTGAACCTCTTTTTCAAGCGATTCAATGAAAGAATCAACTTCTTTAAAATGTTTTAATTCAATAAGACACTCTAAATAAAATTTAATCGCAAGTATTTCTTGAGAGTTATTTGAAATAAAATCCAATAATAGATCTTTTGATTCTTCGTATTTGCTTTCAGACATTAAATTTTCGATGGTTTGGTAAAATTCTGTAAAATCGTTATTTAACTTTGAGTCTAAGCATTTTTCTATAAATTCTATAATCTGTTTTTCAGGTATTACACCCTGAAAAGCATTTACTATTTGTTTATTTTTAAAAGCAAAAACTGTTGGTATAGATTGAATTCTAAGTTGACCTGCAATTTGCTGATTTTCATCTATATTAATTTTTACTAAGGAAACTTTATCACTAGCATTTTTAATTATCTTTTCTAAAACAGGTGTAAGTTGTTTGCAAGGACCACACCAAGGGGCCCAAAAATCAACAACAATCAGCTTGTCATTACTTGCCTCAATTACTTTGTCATTAAAGTCTGCTTCACTTACGTCAATTATATTATTTATTTCACTCATAAAATATCAACTATACTATAATCTTCTAAAGAAAAAATATTAACTTTTTTATTATTTTTAATAAACAAATTGAGAAAATCTTTAGTTTCCAATGTAATTGTTTTGGTATTTATTAGTGGATGAAAATTAATTAACTTACTTCTAGCCAACTTTTCATCAAGGTAGAATGATACTATATTTTCAGTATCATTAAATAAGGCTAGGGGAGATACTGAACCCGGTTTTATTCCGAGTATGTCATTTAAATAATTTTCGTTAGCAAATGATATATTTTTAGCATCTGTTGCTTTAGAAAAACTTTTTAAATCAACACTGGCATTTTCATCACAGCTAAACAGAAAAAAATCACCTTTTTTATTCTTTAAAAACAAATTTTTAGTATGAGCGCCTATTATTTCCCCCCTTAGTTTTTCAGAGTCTTCAACTGTAAATAGTGGTTCATGATTATGAATTTGAAAATCCACACCTTTTTCTTTAAGTAATTCTAATAAATCTGGTTCATTAAGCATAATAGGTATTATTTTTATTAAGAAATAGGGTATTTAAATAAAATTACTAAATTAACAATGAATAAAAAAGCAATAGTAATAGGCAGTGGTTTTGGTGGAATTGCAATAAGCCTTAGATTAAAGAAATTAGGCTACGATACAACTGTTATTGAAAAGTTAAAAGAAATAGGTGGAAGAGCAAGAGTTTTTGAGATCAATGGATACAAACATGATGCAGGTCCAACTGTAATTACAGCGCCATTCCTTTTTGATGAGTTATTTGATTTATTTAATAAAAAAAGAGAAGATTACTTAAATTTTGTTCCTTTAGAGCCATGGTACCGATATTATTTTCATGATGGAAAAACATTTGACTATTGCTCAACAGTTGAAAAGACTAATGAACAAATTAGTAAATTTAGTAACAGTGATGTCTTGGGCTATAAAAAACTTTTAAATCATTCAATAAAAATATTTGATGTGGGCTTTACTAAGCTTGCAGATCAACCATTCATATCGTTTTTTAAAATGATAAAAGTAATTCCTAGCCTTATTATACTACAAAGTTATTATACTGTGTCACAACTTGTTAATAAATACTTAAAAAATCCCTATCTTAGAAAAGCTTTTTCTATTCACCCACTTTTGGTAGGTGGTGACCCTCACACAACCACATCAATATACGCATTAATTCACTACTTAGAGAGAAAATGGGGCGTTTATTTTTGTATGGGTGGGACGGGGAAAATAGTTTCAGAATTGAAAAAGTTAATGGTTGAAAATGGTATAAATATAAAAACAAACACAGAGGTAAAAGAGTTTGTAATTGAAAATAATAAAATATCAAAAATAATCACCAACAATGAGGAAATAACAAACTTTGATCTTGTTGTTTGTAATGCTGATCCACCAATGGTTTACTCCAATTTATTAAAAAAATATAATCTTAAAAGACCTTTTAAAAAAGAAAAAAATCTTCTTTATTCTATGGGTTTATTTGTCCTTTTTTTTGGAACTAAGAAAAAGTATGACAATGTTGCACACCACACCATATGGATGACCGAAAGATTTAAATCTCTCTTACATGATATATTTAAAAGGAAAATTTTATCTGAAGACTTTTCTTTGTACATCCATCGTCCTACAGCAACAGATAACTCATTTGCACCTAAAGGCTGTGATAGTTTTTATGTATTATGTCCTGTGCCTAATCTTCAAAGTCGAATTGACTGGGATATTGAGTCAGAAAAACTTAAAGATAGAATTGTTAGAGAATTATCAAAAACAATTATGCCAAATCTTGGTGAGACAATAACAGATGTATTTTGGATGAATCCAAATGATTTTAAGAATGATTATAACTCAATGCATGGTTCAGGATTCTCAATAGCCCCTATATTCACACAGTCTGCCTGGTTTAGATATCACAACAAGGATAAAAAAATAAAAAATTTGTATTTTTCTACTGCTGGAGCACATCCAGGTGCTGGCATTCCCGGTGTGCTTTCTTCTGCCAAAGTTGTAGAAAATATTATTAAGAGTGAATTAAATAAAGCGTGAAAGAATTAAAATTAAATTCAATTCAAGATTTAAAAAAAGAAGGTAAGAGTTTTTATTGGGCCAGCTTTTTTCTTCCCAGAAAATGTAGGATAAACGCAGGAAAGCTATATTCAATTTGTAGACACTTTGATAATATTGCAGACAAGGACAAAGAAGACAGATCACAAGTTTTAAAGAATTCAATAGAAAAAATAAAAAGTGATAATAAAGATGTAGTAAGAACATTTTTGTTGGAAAACAAAATTAATAATTCAATATTTTTTGACCTTATAGAAGGTTTAATAGAAGATCAAAAAAGAAGTATTATTGTTAATAAAAATGAACTTATTAAATATTGCTATCAAGTTGCCGGAACAGTGGGATTAATGATGTCTAAAATTATTGGAGTTCAAAATAAAAAAGCAGCAACTAGTGCAATAGACATGGGTATTGCAATGCAATTAACAAACATTGTACGAGATGTTTTTGAGGACGCACAAATGAATAGAATTTATATACCATTGGAATGGATACCTAATATTGACACTTCAGTATTGAACAGAAAAGATAATATAAAATTAGAAGAAGACAGAATTATTTCTGATGCTATTCATAGATTAATAGAATTATCTGAAAATTTTTACAAAAACGGTTTCTCGGGTCTGAAATATATTCCACCAAGAACGAGATTAGGAATATTTATAGCAGCAAATATTTACAGAGGTATTGGCATAAAAATTAAAAATAATGGTAAAAAATATTTGAGGAAAAGAATTTATTTAAACTCATTTGAAAAACTTATAATAACTATTAGGTCAATTATCTTATTTATATTTATTCCAATTATTAATTTTAAATATACAAAACTAAGAGACCAACTACCAAATGAAAATTTATAAAGCAGCTATAATTGGTTTAGGCCCAAGTGGTTTGGCAGTTAATAAATTAATTTATGATAAAAAACCAAGTGAATTAATTGCCTTCGAAAACACCGATATAAATAAGAGAAATAACCTTTTTGGTTTTTGGTTGCAAGATTGGATGAAACCTTTTGAGGATTTGGTTGAGAGAAAATGGAGTAGTTGGGTGATAGGTAATAAGCTAAATGAGATTGTTCTTAGTGATAAAAAACATCCATACTGTGTCATAAGTTATAAAGCATGGAAAAATTATTGTTTAGACTCTGCTAATAATCTTCAGATAGAAAACAAAAAAGTAGTTAGTTATCATAAGCTAAATAATTATTTTAAAATAATAACTGAAGATAAAAAAGAGTATTTTGCAGAAAGAATTTATGATTCAAGACATACGAGACAAAAAAAAGAAGAATTAGCCCAACATTTTTTTGGTATTAATATTACAACAAAAGATAATCAATTTGATGATAACAAAATAACGTTAATGCAATTCACTAAAGAAAAAAACCTTTTGCACTTTATCTATGTTTTACCATTCAAACATAATAAGGCGCTTATTGAGTCAACTGTTTTTTCAACAGAAATATTAAATGAAAAATGGTACAGAGATAAAATTTGTGAATATTTAAAAAATTTAAAAATCAATGATTTTCGTGAAGATAGTTTTGAGCAAGGGATTATACCAATGTTTTTTATGGAAGAGGAGAAACCTAAAGACGTAAATATTTTTAATATTGGTATTAGAGGAGGGGCTTGTAAACCATCAACTGGTTATGCATTTTCTTTCTTAATAAAACAAATCCAATTATTAAAAAAAACTAATAAAAATTATGTAAACGTTCATCCTTTTATAGAAAGGATAATGGATAAAATTTTTTTAAACTATCTTAAAAGAAATAATGAAAACGGTTCTTCATTTATCAACCTTGCTAAAAATTTGAACGGTAATGAGTTCCAAAATTTTATGATGGGTAAATCATCTTTGTTAACCAAACTTAAAATAATAAAAAGCATGCCAAAAGCACCATTTGCAAAAGCAATTTTTAAATAACACATGCCTGAATTAACAACTTTAAATATTGTTTCTTTCCTTTTAATATTCTTTATTGGTCTTCCTCACGGCTCTTTTGATGGAGCAGTTGCATCGCTAGTAGGTTTTAAAACTAAGATGCAATTTATTAATTTTCTTATTTATTATGTGGCACTTTCACTTTTTGTTATATTGTTTTGGCTTTACTTTCCAATTATATCACTATTAGTTTTTCTTTTTATGACAATTATACACTTTGGCCTTTGTGATTGGTCAAATCTTGAAACTTCAAAGTATAAATTTTCTGTTGCAAGCACCTATGGTATGACAATTATATTTGGTATAATATTTTTTAATGAAACGCAGTCATTCATTATATTTGAATATCTAACAAATAATAAAATTTATTTTTTTCAATCAATTATTTTTGTTCCATATATAGTTACATTGTTTTTATTATTATATTTAATATACATGTCATTTTTTGAAAAAATTTTAAGAATTTGTGTTATTGAAATTACATTTCTACTTTTTATTTTTTATATCTTTGATCCCATTTTAAGTTTTTCAATTTATTTTTGCTTTTTCCATACTTATAAGCATTTAAAACATCTTATTAAAAATGTTTATTTGCATCTTTCAAATAAAAAGTTTGTTATTTATACTACATTAATTTTTACATTAATTTCATGGATATTTGGCATTATAATTGTTTTATACCTCGTGCAAAATTTCACTCTATACGAGTCAATTTTAAAAGTTATCTTTATAGGACTTGCGGCTTTAACATTACCCCATATGATACTTGTTGATTTAGTTTATAGGCGTAAGTTTAACTAAATGATTTTCTCAAATATTGACTTATACACTCAAAATGGTAATTGTTACTTATGCGGGCGTAGCTCAGGGGTAGAGCGCAACCTTGCCAAGGTTGA
>TARA_B100000963_G_scaffold289786_1_pt1 | contig 18421 bp, 16 predicted proteins | sample TARA_B100000963 | Tara Oceans TARA_B100000963 (sample SAMEA2622097) | marine metagenome | biome: marine biome (ENVO:00000447); feature: surface water layer (ENVO:00002042); material: "saline water (ENVO:00002010), including plankton (ENVO:xxxxxxxx)" | depth 5 m | reverse complement strand
TGGAATAATTCAAGTGAATATATTGATAGATTTATAAAAGCACAGAGTAATCCATACCCACTTGCTTTCATAAATTATAGAAATCAAAAGTTAAAGATTTCAAAACATGAAATTGATAAAAGAAAAATCTATGGTGAGCCGGGACAAGTTTTTGAAACTAATGAAAATTTTGTTGTTGTTTGTTGTAAAAATGGTGATGGAATTCGAATTTCAGAAATAATTGTAGATGGAAACCCCATAAAACCAAGTAAATACTTGAACTCATTTAAAATTCGTCTATAAAATTTTATCTTCAATCGTATAAGATGGCAGGGAAGATGTATTTACATAGGTTCTCCACATATACTCACTGTTTATCCCTAAAATCAAAACAATCAAACTATTAAAAAATAACATCATAACGGCTATAGATGCCCAACCTTCAACTCTCGAGCCCTCAAAATAATTAATGATAATTAAAGAGGCATAAGCCAATGCAAGAATAGCAATTGTTATTGCAGTATAAATTATAAATCGTGTCGGGGAGGGTGAAAATGCTATGTACCAATCAACAGCTAATCCAAACTTTCTTTTTACTCCCCATTTTGTTAATCCAGATTTTCTTTCTCTTCTTTGATAAGTTACAGATTCTTGGGTAAATCCAATCCATGCTAAAAGACCAAATAATGATGAGTTGTTCAAAGACACCTCTTTAACTGCATCTATGACTTTCTTACCAATCATATAAAAATCTGCGTTAGAAATATCAACAGAATAACTTATAGATTGTTTTGTAAATTTAATTAACCCTCTATAAAAGAATTTTGTCACAAACCTTGAAATAATTGGTTCAGATCTTTTCTCTCGAACACCCCATACAATATCTGCTCCATTTGATATTTTTGATGACATTTCATTTATTAATTTAGGATCTTCTTGTCCGTCACCAGCTATCACTAAAACCTTATCGCCTGAACTTGAGTCTATTCCTGCCTTTACAGCAACATGACTTCCGGATCGTTTTGAAAGTCTTAAAATTTTAACATTTTTGTTCACTTTATTTATGTCTCTAATATGTAAATAAGTGTTATCTTCAGAGTGATCATCAACGAATATAATCTCATATTGATCTTTTTCGTCAATAGAAGAATAGATTTCCTTTAAAACAAAATCAATATTTTTTATCTCGTTGTATACAGGTATGACAATACTTAACATTACTTTGCAAAAAATTCTTTCACTTTTGAATAAACATATTTAATTTCTTTATCTTTTAATCCACTATACATAGGCAAAAGAAAAGTTTTTTCTAAAATATGTTCTGAATTAGGCAAAGACCAGCTTTGTTCAATGTATGGAGGTTCTTCATGAGAGTTCATTACACCTCTTTTTGAATAAATTCCATTTTTATAGAGAAAATTTACAATCTGTTTAGAGCTTTCTTTTGATAAAATATTTACAGGGAAACTCTGCCAGTTTACAAACATATTTTCAGATTCTTTAAATAATGATACATTTTGTAGGCTTGATAACTTATCAATATATTCATTAGCTATTTTTCTTCTTTCTTTAACCATTTTGTCTACTTTCTTAAGTTGTTCGATGCCTATCGATGCCTGAATATCGGTAAGTCTATAATTAAAACCACTTTCAATATGTTCGTCAAAAAAATATTTAGTAGTTTTTCTTCTTTTAAAAGAATCTTTATTCATTCCATGATTTCTTAGTAGCTTCACTTTATTGATTAATAGTTTATTGTTTGAAGTAACCATACCACCATCACCAGTTGTTAATAATTTTCTTGGATGAAATGAAAAACATGTTAAATCGCCCATTGGTTTTCCTATACTTAAAAATTTATTATTAAAATTATATTTACTACCAATTGCACAAGCTGCATCCTCAATAATGCCAATATTGTAATTTTTAATTAATTTTTTTATTTTGTATACATCTGCAGGAATTCCAATTTGATGCGGAACTATTATTGATTTAATTTTTCCATTAACGTTATTTAAATACTTTAAAGTTGGGCTTCGCTTAATTAATTTTTTATAGTCTTTGTAATATAAATTTCCATTTCTTGAAATACAATTGTGTTCAATAAAGTTCTTTAAACTTTCATAATCCATGTTGTAATTATCCAAGTTGACATCTACAAATACAGGTTCACCAAATGCATGCCTAATTGCGTTAGCGGTTGCTATATATGAATGACTAACTGTAATTACCAAGTCTCCTGGCTGAACTCCTAAAGCTAACAATGAGAGATGTAGCCCTGTAGTACAGCTTGATACTGCAGCTGAGTATTTTGCATCAGTATAATTAGAAAATTTTTCTTCAAACTCTTCAACTTTTGGTCCCTGAGTAATCCAACCTGATGCAATTGTCTTAGAAACTGAATTTATCTCTTTATTGTCAAGATCTGGTCGACTTAAAGGTATTATCATTTTTCCCAATTTCTAATTTCATCTTCTTCTATTAAACTTTCTAATTCTTTTCCTTTGTACCAATCAATTAATTTTTCAAGCCCTTGTTCAAGATTGTTTTTATGTTTTAAATTAAATTTATCAAAAGCTTTAGTTGAGTCAGAATGAAGCCTTAATACATCTCCAGGTCTTGGTTCTATATGAATAATTTCTGATTTTGAATCTGTTAACTTAATAATTAGGTTTGCTAATTGATTAATACTAATTTCTTTTTCGCTCCCTACATTGAAAGTATCAAATCTCTTATAGTTTGTTCCAATTTTAATTATTGCATCTGCTGAATCTGATACATAAGTAAAATCTCTTGTCTGTTCACCGTCTCCAAAGATGTAAAGAGGATTGTTTGTTAACGCTCTTATTATAAATTTCGGAATTACTTCTCCGCAGTCTCCTTCATGATGAGCATTAGGTCCATAAGAATTAAAAGGACGAATTACAACACAATCTAAATTGAAAGTTTCGTTAAAAGCTCTAACGTAAGATTCTCCTGCTAATTTTGAACCTCCATATACAGTAGAAACTAAAGTTGGATGTCTTTCATCCATTGGAACGTAATGAGCTTTTCCATAGACTTCTGAAGTCGAAATATGAACGAATTTTATACTTTTGTTTGTTTCAGATATTTTAAGTAAATTTAATGTACCCTCAGCATTAACTTCATGGTTCTCAAGAGGAGAATGAAGCGAATGGCGTATACCCATGCTCGCCAAATGAAAAACAAATTCTGTATTAGCAATTAGTTTTTCCATAAGATCGTAATTTCTTATATCTTCATTAAAAAATTTTAAATTATCTCTATTTGTTTCTAGATTTTCAACTTTTCCGTTAATAAGATTATCAACAACTGTAACTTTAGCGTTTTCAGATAGCAGTCGATTTGTTAATTCCGAACCAATAAAACCAGCTCCACCTGTAACTAGAATATTTTTTTGCTTAATGTTTGACATTGTTATAGTTATTTATTTTTTCAGAGACGTACTTTACCTGGTCTATTGAAAGCTCTGGGTACATAGGTAATGATAAAATTTCATTTGCTGTATTTTCTGAAGTCATCTTTATATATTTGTTTGATTTATAAGCTTTTTGTTTATGAATTGGTACAGGATAATGCAAAGAAGTTCCTATTAAATTTTTGGACAAATAACTTGATAAATTGTTTCTATTTTTGTGGCGTATTACAAAAAGATGATATACATGTTTTACATCTTTTCTCACTTTTGGAAGAGAGAGATATTCACTTTCTGTAATGTATTGATGATAAATATTTGCTAACTCAATCCTTTTGTTTGTAAATTGGTCAATATATTTCAACTTAACATTTAAAACAGCGCCCTGAATTCCATTTAGCCTATAATTATGTCCTATAAATTCATGATAATATCTCTTATTAGATCCATGATTCCTAAACATTAAAGCTTTTTGATAAAGTGATTTATTATTTGTAATTATTGCACCACCTTCACCATACGCCCCTAAGTTTTTACTAGGATAAAAACTAAAGCAACCTACTTTACCAAAATTTCCTACGAATTTATCTTTAAAAGTTGCTAGATGTGCTTGGGCACAATCTTCAATAATTTGTAAATTGTGTTCATTAGCAAACTTTCTTAATTTTTGCATATTTACTGGATTTCCATATAAATGGACTGGTATTATAAATTTAGTTTTTTTTGTTAATTTCTTCTTTGCATCTTCTAAGTCAATATGAAAATAATCTTTGTCGGTATCTACAAGAACTGGTTTTGCTCCGGCAATGGAGACTGCTTCTGCAGTAGAGAAAAAAGAATTAGTCGGAACTAAAACTTCATCAGTATTTTTTACACCAAGAATCGATAATGCGGTATGTAAAGCAGCGGTCCCAGAATTTAATGCAACACAGTATTTAGCATTATGCATTTTTGCAAATTTATTTTCAAATTCTTCAACCTTATTACCTAAAATAAAGCTTTGGTTTTCTAGTACTTTATTAATCTCTTTACTTATTTCTTGTTTTATATTTTGATACTGATTATCAAGTGAAAAAAAATCTACTTTCATAAGGCTATAACCTCACCATCTAATTTTAATGAATTTTGAAGTCCTTCGATTACTTTAACAGTTTCTATTGCATGGTCTAGATTGGCTGGAAAAGAAGTATTTGATTTTAGAGTTGAGATAATCATTTCTATTTCTTTGGCTAATGGTTCATGGTTGTCTACTTGAGGAATAAATTCATCACCAATTGAATATTCAAATTGTAAATCTGAGTTTTCTCCAACAGATGATATGCTTTGTTTAAATATTTTAATTTGTGCATTTTGATCTAAATGATCATATACAACAGTCTCGTTGGTTCCACCAAAAATCATTCTTCGAGTTTTTATTGATGATAACCAGCTTAAAGTTATTGAAGCGTGTAGATTATTATCATATATTAGATCACATGTGCTGTGACACTCATAAGGATACATTTCACTATAAGGATTAAAACCTGTAGCCCTTACTTTCTTAGGGGAGTCTTCAAGTAAATGATTTAGAATACCAATATCGTGTGGAGCTAAATCCCAAATGACATTACAGTCTTTTTGCATAAGTCCTAAATTTATTCTGGATGATTGTATAAATACTAAATCACCAAACGATGATTTAGAGAAATATTGCTTCAAAAACTCTACTGGTCCGCTAAATAAAAAAGTATCATCTACAAAAATTTGTATATTTCTTTCATTAGCCAATTGTCTTATTTCAAATGCTTCATTTAAGTCTAAACATAATGGTTTAGTAACTAATACATGCTTACCTGCCTTTATGCTAGAAATAATTAATTTATAATGCGTTGAGGGTGGTGTAAAAATTCCTACTACATTCACACTTTGATCGCTTAAAACTTTATCAATCTCAGTCTCAAACGAAGTACCTTCATAAATATTTGATGCCTCAGATAAAGAATGCTCTGATGAGTCAACAATGTATTTAAGCCTAGAATCTGCATTATTTGCTATATTTCTGGCTATATTTCGTCCCCAGTATCCAAACCCAATAAGTGCAAAATTTATTTTGTTATTATCCATATCTAATTAATAATATAGCTGTTATTAAGATAAAAATTTTAATCAGTAGTCAATATAAATTAAATAACACTCTTCTGTCATTAAAATTTCACGATCATTATATATGATGTATTCAATGTTTAAATTATTTCGATTTAAATATTCTTCAATTTCAGAACAATTCGAGAAGCCATAAAGAGCTCTGTAATGTCTTAAATTTTCGAGGTACTCATCAAGCAAGTAATGTTCAAAAAACCAATCATTCGGTGGAAAAAGTGATACAAATGTATTTGGAAAATTGTAATAATAAACATTTTTAGTCTCTTTGAGAGGCATCAATACAAGCTCCGAACTTAGAGAAGCAATCTCATTCTTTATGTCTTCATTGAATGGTTTTTCAATTGGATTGTAAATAAACCACAAAAAGTAAGAAAGTGGGACAATCAACAAGAGAGTAAGAACGTTATTTTGTATTTCTAACTTCTTGTAGACTTTAATTTGTAATTTAGAACAAAATACCATAACGCACAATATTGACACAATGTGCATTATTCTCCATGGAATCATTACTCCTATAAACATAAAAAGATTTAAAGAAAAAAGAGTATGAGAAATAAAAAATACAAAAATAGAGTAGGTTAAAAAATGTTTAAGGAATTGTATATTTAGTTTTTTCGAAAAGTAAATAGCAAATGAGACAAGCAATAACTTTTCTATTGGGATTGAAGCTTGGTTGTTAAATACTCCTAAAGTTGGCGAAAAGTCATAAAGAATGTATTCGGGTTTAAAGAATGAAAAATTCTCGTAATTAAAATAATATATTGAGTTATTAGCAAACTTATTTTCAAATATTGTACCTAAAGATATCACGGGAATTAAGTTAAAATTAATATTAAAGGATTTTGTTAAAGCAAATATTTGACTTAAATTTTTAAAAAATACAAAATTGTTTAAAAAATATAGAAATGCGATTCCTGAAAGTAATAATTGAATCAAATAACTCTTGTCGTTTTTTGCACTTATAAATGAAATGTATCCCACGATAAAGACAACTAACATGTAGTAGTGAAACAATGTAATAAATAGTGAAGAAATTATAAATTTTTTAATATTTCCCTTCATTAAAAAGCTAAGAGGTAAGAACATTGATAGAAAAAAACTTGCCGGAACAAGCATTCTTAAGCCAAAGCTACCTAATCCCGCAGTTCCATTCATTAGTAATTTTGGCAGTCCCATAATTAAATTGAATTCTGGTGGTAAATTAATTAAAAAAAATAAAATAAGCAACAGAGTCTTAAAAGTAAATACATTTTTATTTTTAAATACTTGTTTATAAAACCTTAGTAAGCTGTAAAAACCTAACAAATTTACAAAAAAAAGGCCTACTGACAAATTATAAAGATTTCCATTTATCAAGAGCGTGTTTGCAAGAAGATGAAAACCGAAGTAATCAAAACTTGTAGAATATGAGATTGATTGAAAGCTTAATTCTTCGCTAAATATATGATCATAATATGCAAATTGATTTCCTGAAAATGGATACTTTGGTGGAAGAAGCAATGTAAATATCAAATTGAATAAATATGCATCTAAGATAACTTCGTCATCTACTGTTTTATAAAGATAAATAGTAAATAATAAGAAAATTAAAAAAGCAATATAACTTTGGCTAAAGTAAAAAATAAGACAAAAAGCAGAAATGCAACCTGCTACAAAATATTTCTTTAGTTTATTATTAGTCAGCAATTTATATAATTGTAATATGTTAAAAAATGATAAGTTGTTACAAATTTACAACTCATTTAAATACAAGTCAATTCATCCTTACAAATATTTCATTTTTAAAAATAGGTACAAAAAAATTAGAACAAAGTCAATTGAAATACTAAAGTCCGATAATTTGGTCATTAATCTCTCAAAAGAAACGAACTTCAAAATTTTTAATCAGTATAAAGATGAATATATATACATAGAAAAAAAAATAAATGAAAAAAAAGATTGGGTCAAGGAAAAATACAATGTTGATATTCATGGAATTCATTATCCTGAATTAATTTATTTTTTAATAAGATTAATAAAACCAAATTATGTTATTGAAACAGGTGTGTGGTTGGGTCTATCAACACAATTTATACTATCAGCAGGTATTAAGAATGAAAATAATTTTAAATTGGATTCAATAGATCTCCCGAGATTTAATTTACCTAATTCAGAAAGACTTTTAGGACTACTGGTTAGTAAAAAATTTAAAGAAAGTTGGACATTACATATTGGAACTGATAGACAAAACCTTAAAAAATTACTTAAAATTAATCCTGCTGAAATATTTTATTTTGATTCTGACAAGACTCACAATGGAAAAATGTATTTATACAATACTGTAAAAAAATATCGTAACAATTATCTAATGATATTTGATGACATTGAAGATAATTTATTCTGGTTCGATAAAAAAATTAAATCAAAAAATAGATTGCTTATTAATTATCAAAATAAATATGTTGGAATGATTTATACAAATAAATATAAAGAGAGCCTTGAGGTATTGAGTGAATAAAAATATATTATTTTTTATTTCTTCTCTAAACGGAGGAGCAGAGAATCAACTCTATAAAATTTTTGAATTACTTAAGATCAAAAACAATACAAGATATCTTGTAGCAAAAACTAAAGGAACAAATCAGAATATTGTTGGATTAAATAAAAAAAAGACTTCTTTATCAATATTTGTATTAGCTAAAGAAGTTATGACTTTTAAACCAGATATCTTATTTACGACATTACCGACCCCAAATCTATTGAATGTTTTACTAAAAAAGTTATGGTTTTTTAGTTTTAAAAGTATTTGTCGAATAGCAAATCACAATATCAATCTAAAAACAACGAAATTTATTATAAAAAATGCAGATATTCTTTACTTTAATTCATTAGAAAATTTGAATATATATGCACAAACTTTTCCAAATTATAAAAGTAAATTTGTATATTTAAATAACATTATAAATTCAGATAATAAAAATATTAAAAAACTACCCATAAAACCAAAAATAAAAGCACTGACAGCTTCCAGACTTGTTCAGAATAAAGGAATAGATTTAGTAATTAAAGCTATGAATGAAATTAATCATATAGATATTTCTTTAGATATTTACGGAGATGGAATTGAAAAAAAATATTTAGAATCAATATCTAAAAATTTAAATACAATTTTTAAAGGGTACAAAAAAAACTTAAATGATGTTTGGAGTTCCTATAATCTCTTTATACTTCCGTCAAGAAAAGAAGGAATGTCTAATTCGTTAATTGAAGCTCAATTCAATAATGTGTTTTCTATTGTATCAGATTGCAAAACAGGAAATAAGGAAATCATTGAATTGACAAATAATGGTATATGTTTCAAAACTGATGACTATCTTGAGCTGAAGGATTATATTCTTAAATTTTATAGAAATGAAATAGTTCCAAAAGACAGTCAGAAGATAATCATTAAAAATTTTTCAAAGGATAATGCAAAAACTATATTAGAAAGAACTCTTGCTGTCTAAATTTATCCAAGTTTGAATTGTTAGCCCGACAAGAAACAGTCCAAATAAAAATAAAACAATTTGTAAAAACTGTACTGAATTATTTAGATAGGAATTTGTAATAAATATTGATATTGAAAATATCAAAAATATTTGAATAAATTTAAAGAAATACAGACTAAAACTCTTGTAAAAAAATATAAATAAAAAAAACGATATAGTAATTATCTGTACATAAAAAATTTGTGATAAATTAATCAAGTCTAAGTATAAATATCCAATTATTTGAGTAGTAAAAGCCAATAAGTTAAAAAAGAAAACTTTCTTCAATTTGTTTTGCCTTCCAAAGTCAATTGAAAAAATTAATACTATTGCTTGTAAAAAAACTAATAATACGGCTAAATAGATTAAATTTATTGAAAACAAGTAGCTTTTTGGAAATATATATTCACCAACACTAGTTACCAATAACATTAAAGAACATAATGAAAAACAAGAAATTGATAATATATCTTTAATGACTTTAAAAACTTGATTGTCAACTGAATTTGAGAGATCGCTTGGCCAATATTTGGAATATGCAGCTACTAACAAAGAACTTATAAATACCATACCTAAATTTGATATTCTTGTTGCAAGAGAATATATTCCCAACTCTTTTAGTCCAAAAATAATTTCAACAAAAAACTTATCTTGCCAATTGAGAAAATAGTTAGATAGCAAAATTAGAAAGCTTATGTTTGAAAACTTTAAAAATTGATCAGGTTTTTTTGATAAAATATAACTAGGAGATTTTATTAGATCAAAATCAATTTGTTTAATGTAATAAAGAAACTTAATAAGATTACCTAAAAACTGAACTGCAAAATAAGCTGATACAATTACTCTTGAATCATATCCATCAAGCTGAACAGTCACAGCAATGGAAATAAGTTGGAATGAATTTATAAAAATGGCTTCAACAAATGAAGATTTAAAAACTACCGTTGACTTTTCTAAAGATCTTAACTTTGCTAAAAATAATTTATTAACAGAAATTAAAACTGTACTGAAAAACATAAACCTAAAAGGTAATCCATAGATGATTGAAAATGGTAAGTTTGTCATTATTTGTCCAACTATTTCAATAACGACAAAACCCATTAAGCTGTACCTTATTAAGCTCATAAAAGATTTTTGTAACTCTTCATTATTTGATGTAAATTTTAAAATTGACCTCTCATCGCCTTGAGTTAAAAAATATGAAAAAAGTAATTGAATTCCTAAAAGTAATGTTATTTCTGCCCACAATTCAGGCTTGATTAATCTGAGAAGAATAGGTAAAAGTAGTACCGAAATAATTTTTGGAGATAATTTTTCAAAAGTGTAATAAAAAGAATTTTTAAACATATCTAAATATAAAGCATACAAACACTTTTTGAATTTGGTAAGCATATTAAAATCATTATTCTGTCTTTACAATAGTTGACTGGTAAATCAAAATAAAGACTTCTGATCTGATGACTATGTAAAAATTTTTAAAAATAGAAAAAATAGACTAAACCTTCTTTAATTCAACTTTTTGCAAATACAAATATATTGTATAGGGAATTAATAATGTACTGTATCTTGGAATAAAGTGGGTTAGCATTCCATAACTAAAGAATATATAAAGGAATATGTAATTTTCAATTTCATAAATTGATTTTTTAAAATTTAACATAAGGTATAAAAACGAATAGATAATAGGAAAAAATCGTAAAAATAAAAGTATTTCGTTTAACAAGCTGCCAAATAAATTGTCTTTAACATTTTCTTTTAATTGATTAAATTCTGGGAATAGGCCTCTGTATAAAAACATAGATGAAGTTGATAAATATTTAACTTTGTTATCAAGAATTAAGTTGAAGCTAGCTTTTCTATATTCGTTTGTAGCAAAGTTGTAACCATATAAATTTACAACGTCAGCGTAGAGAAGATTTTTTAAGTTAAGATTTTGTTTCATTCTTTCATATACATATCCTCTTTTTTGATGTCCAAGTCGTAATATGCTGTTTTCGTTGCTTCTATCAAATAATTCTTGCCAATTACTTGAAGATCCAACTTTGTTCCATAAGTAACCGGTAAATATATTTGTAATCCTATTCGATGGAGTGTAATAAACAATTCCAGCAGGTATATCTTGATAATCGATAGATAAAAACTCAGCTCTTATTCCTACAGTCTCACTTCCTCTTGAGGTTATTGTAAATTCGTCAGTTTGAATTGCATTTCTTGAGGACCAAACTACTGAAGGAATCATACATATTAAAAGTAAAAAAATTGTTTTTTTACTAATTTCTTTACTTTTTACCATCAACAGAGTTGAAATTAAAAAATTAATGAAAAGAAAATAAAAGAATATAGGATTTGTCAAAGGTAATAGACTCAGAGAACCATATCTAAAAATATTCTTAGTTTTTTCCGTAAAAAGATCAAAATATGAGCTTAAATAAAAAAACAAAAGTGCGTAAGTTATTAGGTCTTTATTTGTGTAAGGAAATGTCGCACACAGTAAAAGTGATACAAATAGAAGACTTCTTTTAGATAATTTATTGTAAAAAATGTACGTTGTGAAAAAAATTAATAAAAACTTAAATGAGGTAAATAATAAATTAACCAATACTGATGTACCTCCTAATACGGGACATAGACCATCATTAATGCCATAGATACAGTCAGAATTAATTGAGCTTAATTCACGCTCAGTTGTGGTTAGGTTAATTAAAGTTGATATCATAAAGGGATAAAGTGACTCACCTCTTCTAATACCAGAATTGTTTAATGGATTTGCAAAATCTGATTCATCGTTTAATGAAGGATTGGTAAAACCGTATTCTCCTGTTTTAGAAAGATGTGTTGCAATATACCAATATTGATAATCATCACTAGAAACTGGTCCAGCATCAATTTTCGGCAAACTGAATAATGATAATAATGATGCACAAAGTATTGAAAAGATGATTTGTTTAAAATTTAAATATTTTATTATCTTCATTTTGATTGAAATTCCATTATGCAAAAAGATTTTAAAAACTTCGGTAATAGAAAATTAAATACTGGCTCTGTTTTTAACAAAAGAGGAGAATAAAATTTTTTTAACCAAAAAGGAATTTTAAAATTTCCAGACTGCAGAATAAAAAGGTATCCGAGAAATCCATAATAATTAACTTTTTTTAGATCAAATAAAGATTCATTATTTTTAATTAAATTTGAAACTGAAATTGCTTTTTCATTTTTGTTAAAATTATTGTCAAATCTGTACCAGATAACTCGAAATAAATTAATAAACGAATTGCTGTGTGGTTCCATTAAGAATAACTTTCCGTCTCTTTTTAAAAGATTATGTATTTTTGTCATAAATTTATCTACATTTGGATGAACCTCATGAAGACCTCCGATTATACAAATAATGTCAAATTTTTCTTCCTCTTTATAATCAAATAAGGAAGAACGAACCGCATTAATATTAGGGAGTTTTTGTTTTACAATTTTTATAAATTCATCTGATATATCAAGTACTGTTAGATCAATATTTAATTTGTTAAGTTCGTTTGTAAACTGTGTGCCGCTACCACACATGGCTTCCAAGACTTTTTTTTCATTAAACTCATTAGATATAATGTTTCTTGATATGATTTTTGAATAATAAAGCTTGCTATATTTATCATCATGGAAGCTGTCATAGTTTGATGCAATTCTGTTATAAAGGGCTCTTGAATCTTCACTTAAAGTTTCTTTTGAATTTAAAGAATCTTGCAAATTATTAAATACAAAATTACGTAAACTAAAGAATCTAAAAAAATACAGAATAAACGTAACAGCTAGTGAAGCTACAGATTGATAAAGTGCGAATTTTGACACAAGAAAGTCGAAAATTACATAATCTATAAAATTAAAAAAAATCAAATGCAATATATATTTAGCCGCGCTTGAACTAGAAGTAGACTTAAAAATAAGTCTCGAATGTAAGTAATATCCAACACCGATTAAAAAAACTAGGAGAACTGGATAATAAATTCTGTATTCTAAACCAAACAAGTCACCAAGAATAAAAGTTCCTAGAAATCTTAAAAACAGATTGAATAGATTTACATTTAAAGTACCAAAAAATTGTCTAACTAAATTATTTTTCAAAGTAGTCTTTTTTCATTTACGTATATAGTTCTCAATGTTAGAAATAGATTTTAAAATAACACCAGTAAATAAAAGCTGGACTCCAATAAGTCCTGATCCTAGAACAAGATTAACTTTCATTATTGGTTTTGGACTCGTTCCGATAAAGTATGTGCTTAAATCGATAAAACTAACTACTAAAGATGTTGTGATAAATATTGAAGACAATAGCCCAAAAGTTTTCATCGGGTTTTTTGTAATCATTAATAAAATAATTTGGAACATCGCTTTGAAGGGATACGATAGCTTAACAAAGCTTTGACCAAACTCTCTTTCATTAAATTGAATTGGAACCTGTTTAAATCTTAATCCTGCCAAGTAACTTGAATATAAAACTTGTTGCGTATAGTTATAATCAGAAAATATTGTTACACTTGATAAAAATTTTTTATTTCCAGCAAATAAACCTGGCTGTGAATCGGAAATGTCATATCTAGTCATCATTTTCATAAGTTTTGTAAAAAACTTATTTCCATATTTACGAATCGTAGGCATTTTATAATTGATATTTCCAGCAAATCTATCGCCATATACTAAATCAGAGGTATTTGAAACTAAAGGAGCTATTAAATCTGAAATATCATTAACATCGTGTTGCAAATCAGCATCAAATTTAATAACAATATCAAAATCATTTTTCTCAGCATATTGTAGACCGGTTCTTACAGCAGCACCGATCCCTCTATTGAATCCATGTGAAATAACAACTGATTTGCTGTTACTATTTGCTATTTTTTCAGTATTATCGGAACTCCCATCGTTGACTACTACAATTTCAAAATCATTTATTTTATCTATGGAGTTTAAGCAACCTTCTAATTCGTCAAGAACTTTAGAAATTGTTTCTTCCTCATTATATGCAGGAATAACTACAGCTAGTCGTATGGCATTAATCATCTATATAATAATAGTTATTTAAATTGTTAAAGATATAAACTAAATTAAGTATTGATTGTGGAAAGTAATTTAATTTGTTTAGATTCTAGGAATCAAAAATTTATAGATGAGTTAGCTGAATTATTTGTTGTAACAAACCCTAATGCTTTGATTTCAATTTTTGGTAAAAACTTTGTAATAGATTTTATAAATAATTTTTACCAATCAAATGATAGTTCTATTTATATTTACGTTCATGAAAGTAAAATTGTTGGATATGTGTTCTATTTAAATAATATAAATACACTAAAAAATGTTAAATCGAACAACACAAAACTATTAGTTACTCTTTTAAAAAAACCCCAAATAATATTGAAAGTATTGAAAAGTATTAATAAAAATAAATTCAGAAAAAATTTCAATAACAAAACTGGATACCTCATGTATTTAGGAATAAAAAAAGAATTTCAGGGGTCTGGTCTTGGGCAAGATTTAGTTAATAATTCAATAAAATTGCTTCCTGATAAAGTTATGCATGTTGTAACTGATACTAAATTAAGAAAAGTTGAATCATTTTTCCAAAAGTGCAAATTTAATACTATTTATAGTGTTGAGAATTCTTTTTACTTAATGAAGCGCGATTTAAACTGAGAGAAGATTTTATAATACTTTTATGAAAAACTCTATTCTTCTTATTGGTTCGGGGCCATCATCATATGCCTCTTGCTTAAGATTGCTTAAATCTGAATATGAAATTTTTTTAGCTGACGGAAGAAACCTTGAAGGTTTGAGAGAAGTTAGTTGTGTTTATGAAAACAATAATTCTAATGAAGACAGTAGAGTTAAAAAATTTTCAAAAAGCAATCTAGATATGAACTTTATCCCTCAGGATAATAATTACCCTAAGCCATCATTAATTTTCGGTGGTTATAGCAATATATGGGGAGGGGCAGTTGCCTTATTAAATAAAGACAAAAATAGTAAATGGGGACCTGTATCAAAAGAAATAGAGAATGGTTACAAAAACTTTATCAATGAATTAAATGTACACAGTAATAGAAAAGACTTTGAAAAATATACTGATAACAAACTTCCAGTTTCTGAAAGAGAAAAAATATTAATAAACAAATTAAATAATCAGAGTAATAATAATTTTTTTGTAGATTACTCAGCAATTGCTCTTGAAAATAGAATTGATGAATCTATTTGTAAAATTTGTGGTGAATATAGTTGGTCCTGTAAAACAAATTCATCTTGGTCAAGTACAACGAGATTTAAACAATTAATTGTTGATAAAAAAATTAATTATCTCAAAAATGCTGTTGTTAATAAAATTTTGGAGAAAGTTGATGAAGATATTGTTAATGTTGAGCTTCTTATAGATGGAAAAATAGAAATAAAAGAATTTAATAAAATATTTGTAGGTGCAGGCGCTATTGGAACATCCAAAATTATGATAAATTCTATTAATAATCTCAAGCAGATTGAAATAAAATCTAATGATCTTGTAACAATACCATACATAAATTTTTCAAAAAATAGCAAGAAACTTCACACGTTTTCTGATATTTTTTTTAATTTTCAAAATAATAACTACAATTTTTTTGGACAAATATACGGAATATCTGAAAACTTATTCAAGATGTCGGCTAGTGCAGTTCCAATTGCAACAAAATTAAAATACTTAGTAAAACCTTTTTTAAGATATTCTGGTGGAATATTTTTATACGTTGATGAGGATCTCTCTTCTTCGTTAATAATTAAAGAAAAAAATATTCAAATATCTGGAAGAAAATCAGATAATAAAAGATCAAGAAAAGCTATTTTCACTTTATTTTTAAAACTTCTTAAAGCAGGTGTGCTTACTTTTCCATTTTTAGGAACTAAAAAAAAGTATGGGAATTCAAATCATTATGGTAGCCAATTTCCTTTAAATGATATAGGTAATCCAAATTCTACAGATTCTTTTGGGAGACTAAAGATATTTAATAATGTTCATATCATTGATAGTTCGGTCCTTCCGTGCTTAGAACCGGGACCAATTACATTAACTGTAATGGCAAACTCATATAGAATTACCGATATGGTGTGTAATGAAGCCTAGATATAAAATTTATGTTTATCCTATAAAGTTTTTAAAAACATTTTTTCAAAGTTTATTCATAACAAATAATGTAATAAATTCGAATTTTGAATCAAAACTAAATAAATTTTTGAACTCTGAAAATGCTCTGTTTGTAAACCAAGCAAGGATTGGTGTTTTTTTAACAATCAAAACTATTATTGATAAAACAGGAAAAACAGAAATCATAGTATCTCCTTATACGATTGCAGATGTTATAAATATGGTTATTTTGGCAGGAGGAGAACCAGTATTTGTTGATATAGAAGAAGATACATGCAATATCAACCACAATCTAATTGAAGAGAATATAACTGAAAACTGTAGTGCTGTTCTTGTCACCCACTTACACGGCAGAATGTGCAATATGGAACCAATAAAAGAAATTGCAGATAAATATAACGTTTACTTAATTGAGGATGCTGCACAAAGTTTTGGGGCAAAACAAAATGGACAGTATGCAGGAACTATTGGTGATGTTGGCATTTTTAGTTTTGGTTTATATAAAAATGTTAGCTCTATTTATGGCGGTGCTGTTGTAACAAAAGATGAAGAATTGTTTAAATTAATTAGTGAATCTCATTCGGATTTCAATAAATTCAACTTCATATGGTATTTTAAAAAGTTATCAAAAGGTCTAGTTACCATAGTTGCGACTTCGAATATTTTATTCAGACCAGTAATCTTGCCCATAATCAAATTTGGATATTTTAAAAATATAAAATTCATAAACAAATTTGTCGAAACAGAACTTGATGTCTCAAGAAAAACAGAGCTACCTGATATATATTTAACAAAACCATCAAAATTTCAAAAATTATTAGCTACTAATAGCATTGATTTTGTAAAAAAAGATGAATCTAAAAGATTAAAATTTGCAGTAATTTATCAAGAAAATTTATCATTATTTCCTGACTTGTCTTTTGCTGACAATACTTCAGAGAAAGATAATATCTATACTTATTTTCCTATTTATCTAGAGAATATGGAAAGACTAAGAAGTTATTTAATTCAAAATAATGTTGATGTGGGACCTCAACATTACAAGAATACTGCCTCTCTAGATTCATTTAAAGATTACTTCAAGCAATGTCCCATCGCAGAGAAGGTATCAAAAAATATATTGCTTCTACCGACCTATCCAAGATACGGTGAAAAAAATGTACTCAATATAAATAAACTAATTAAAAATTTTTATCATGGTCAATAAAAATAACTTAGTAAGTGTAATTGTCCCAGTATTTAATGAGGAAAAAACAATTTCAGATGTTTTAAAAAGCTTATCAGACATATCAATTATTAACCAGATTGTAGTTGTTGATGATAATTCGACTGATGGAACTGTAGAAATTATAAAACAAAACTTTATCAATGATGTATTTTTAATTGAAAATAATAACAATGTTGGAAAAGGGGCAACTATTAGACAAGCTCTTAAAGTGGTTGATTCAGAATTTTGTTGTATTCAAGATGCTGATTTAGAACTTAATCCGAAATATATAATTGATTACTTTAATTTAATCAATTCAATGAATTTGGATGTTGTTTTTGGATCTAGGTTTAAAAATTTAAAAATTGACGGATACCCACTTAAGCTATCGTTTGCAAATAAACTTTATACCTTCTTGATAAATTTTTTAACTAATCACAATTTTCAAGATGTAAATTGTGGGCATAAGTTTTTTAAAACAGAAATTTTAAAAAACTTAGACTTTACCGAAAATCATTTTGGTGCAGATCCTGAAATTGCTTATATTGTTGCAAAGAAAAAACTAAAGCACGCTGATTTTCAAATCGACTTCGTTGCTAGGAATAAAAAACAAGGGAAAAAAATTACATGGATAGATGGTTTAAAGTTTTTTAAAGTTATATATGAAACACATAAAAAATATCGTCAAATTTGACTGTTTAATGATTTATTTGTTTCCTCATGTGACATAGTTGGTAAATACTTGAGGGTTAGGTCTACGATTTGTTGTTTTGTTAAGTTTTCATTTATGATATTTTCAAAATCGTCTATAAATTGAGAAATATTGGGTTCATTTCTTTCTTGAGACAAAATAATATCAAAATTCTCTAAATGGGTCTTTGAGACTTCATCAGAAGCTAAAAACTTTTCTGAAATCTTTTCGCCAGTTGTTATAGGCTCCGTTAATACAATGGGATATTTATTATCATTAATATTTTTTTCGTCAAAAAATTTAATAG
>TARA_B100000963_G_scaffold67971_1_pt1 | contig 18452 bp, 18 predicted proteins | sample TARA_B100000963 | Tara Oceans TARA_B100000963 (sample SAMEA2622097) | marine metagenome | biome: marine biome (ENVO:00000447); feature: surface water layer (ENVO:00002042); material: "saline water (ENVO:00002010), including plankton (ENVO:xxxxxxxx)" | depth 5 m | reverse complement strand
CCTGCAATTATTCGGGTTGTACATATCGATCCAGGACCAATACCAACCTTCACTCCATCAGCACCAGCTTTAACAAGAAACTGAGCAGCTTCTTTTGTTGCAATATTACCAACAACAACATCAACTTCAGGGAATTTACCTTTTATTTTTTTTAATACAGAAATAACACCTTGAGTGTGCCCATGAGCAGTATCAACAACAATAGCATCTACTCCTGCACTTACAAGTGATTCACACCTTTCAATAGCATCATCGGAGACTCCAACTGCAGCGGCAACTTTCAGCCTTCCAAATTTGTCTTTATTGGAAACTGGTTTTAAAAAAATTTTTTGAATATCTCGAAAGGTGATTAATCCAATTAATTTATTTTTCTTATCAACAATTGGTAATTTTTCAATTTTATGTTTTTGTAAAATTGTTTCAGCTTCTTTCATTGAAATACCATCATATCCAGTAATTAAATTATCCTTCGACATTATATTAGAAATCAATTTATCATCATCATTTTCAAATCTCAAATCTCGATTGGTAATTATTCCGATGAGTTTATTATCGTTTTCAACAATTGGAATTCCTCCTATACTATGCTCTTGCATACATCTTTTCGCTTCTGAAACCAATGCATCTTTTTTAAGCGTGACAGGATCTAATATCATACCTGACTCAGATCTTTTTACTTTTTTAACCTTGTTAGCTTGATTTTGAACCGACATGCTCTTGTGAATGACTCCTATTCCACCCTCTTGAGCCATTGCAATTGCCATTTTACTTTCTGTTACAGTGTCCATTGCAGCAGAAACAATTGGGATGTTTAAATTAATGTTAGTTGAAAATTTTGTTTTTAATTCAACCTCATTTGGGAGAACTTCAGAATAATCAGGAATTAGCAGAACATCGTCGAATGTTAGACCTTTTGCATATAACTTGTTGTTAGGAGGATTCATAGCAATTAATTTAACAATTAATTGCGTGCAAATATAACAAATTTTAAAGTACTTAGTTTAACTGATGCAAATTATTGTAAAGAGGGCTTCCACTCAATGCAAAGCATACCTGGCGTAGCAGAACTAGGGTGTTTACAAGATTCTAAGTTAAAAGACATACAATTTCCACAATTTGAATCTTTTGAAAAGAAATTCTTAAATGAGTGATCATCGCAGACATTGAAAACATCTACTTTGGTTTTATGCTCTAAACAGAGCAAGTCATTTGTTAAGTTTTCACAATTAAAACATGTATTACTTGTTCTTATATTCATTCCCTTTAATTTTCGTAAATGTATATTAAAGTTTGTTTAGAATGAATTTAAATTTTATTTGCTTACTTTTAATCAAAATAGTTACTACACAAATTGTCAAAATAAATTAAATCTGTTTTTTTGAATTTAACAGCAATTTCAGAATTTATTTCAACTGATCTATGTGAAAACAAGTACCAGGAATTTTTTTTATACTTCCCTTGAATTTTATACTCCTTACCTTGAAAAAAACATTTTTCAACGACTACTTTTACATCAGAATTGTCAACAATTTGAAGCTTTTCTGGTCTTATGTAATATATTTTACTATCAATTTCGATTTTATTTAGATCACCTAAAATCTTAGCACAATAACAATTTATGGGTTCACAATACATGTTGTGAGGATTATCATATTGTTGCAAAACACCTGCTTTGAAAATTAAAATTTTATCTGCAATGTTCATTGAGTCGTTAATATCATGGGTTACTAATATGGTTGTCGTCTTGGTTTCCTTAATTATTTTATAAATCTCATCTCTGATTGAAAATTTGATATTAGAATCCAAATTGCTAAACGGTTCGTCTAGTAATAGTAAGTCAGGCTTTCTGATTAATGCACGTGCAATACAAGCTCTTTGTTGTTCTCCACCTGAAAGTTGATGGGGATATCTATCCTCAAGTTGATTTAAACCTGCTAATTCAATCATATAATTGTAATATTTAAAAAATTTATTTTCAAGGTTGAAAACAACATTTTCTTTTAGTGTAAGGTGAGGGAACAGTGGATAATCTTGAAATACAAACCCAATTTTTCTTTTCTGAGGGGTTACGAAAATACTTTCATCATTTAATATTTCTCCATTTAATTTTATGATTCCTGAATCAATATTTTCCAGACCAGAAATACATTTAAGGAATGTAGTTTTTCCACTTCCACTTTCACCCAAAAATGATATAATTTCACCACGATTAACAGAAAAATCCAACTTTTTAATTACTGGTTTTTCTTTAGTGTAAGATTTAGCTAATCCTTTGACTTCAAGATACATTTATTTGTTTATTTACTGAGTTTTTCAAAAATATCAACAAAAAACTTCCAATAATAATTATAATGAACGAATATGCAGCAGACATCGGAATCATTTCTTCAATAGCAAACTCATATGTTTGTGTAGCTAATGTATCAAAGTTAAATGGTCTTAAGATTAACGTAATTGGGAGTTCTTTTAAAAGATCTATAAAAGTTACTATTAGAGATGTTACAATTGCAAACTTATTTATTGGAATATGGATTTTTTTTAAAAGGTTGAATGGACCCAAACCTAAATTTTTTGCAGTTTCGTCATATGACTCAGGATGCTTCTCTAAACTTGACTTGATTGGGGATTTTCCCACAGCCAAAAATCGAATAACATAAGCATATATCAAAACAAAAAAAGATCCATAAAAAATGATCGAACTTTGAGATCTATCTATAGTTGTAAATAAAATTATTAGACCTAGACCAATCACAGCACCAGGGACAGCATATCCAAGTGATATGACTTCACTTATATATTTGTTCAAGTTAGATTTTGTAAATTTTTCAACAATAAGAAAAAACAACACTACCAAAACAACAGTGACAGCAGAGAGTGTTGAGACAGATATCGAGTTAAGAGTAAGTTCAATTAAATCCAAAAAATCTATTCGATTGTACGTCAGAAAAATATTGCTTACAATAAATAAAAATGGAATTAAAAATCCAAGAATGAATGGAAAAAGACAAACAATAATAGATATCACGTAATTCTTTTTTTCTAAAATTGAAAGTTTTTGAATTTTTGAGTTTGAACTATAGTAAAATTTATACCTGGAGTGATATTTTCTTTCTAAGTACATAAGTATTAATACAACAAAAAGTAACAAAACAGCCAATTGAATTGCGGCTCCTACATCCCCCATTGATCCATAAGCTCTAAATATCCCAGAGGTATAAGTATTTACTCCGAAATATTTAACTGCCCCATATTCATTTAAAACCTCCATCATGACCAAAAACAAACCTGAAATTATTGCTGGAGAAGAAAGAGGAAGTATGACTTTCAAAAAAGTTTTAGCTGAAGATAAGCCTAAATTTTTTGAAAGATTAATATAATTAGCACCTACTAAACTAAATGATACCCTGGAAACAGAATATACATAGGGGTAAAGTGCTAGTGCCATTAATAATCCTAGTATTTCAATTTGCATGTAGTCATGATTTACAAAACCAGAAACGGATTGAAAATTTTTTCTCAAAAAAACTTGTAAAGGACCTGTGAAACTCAAAATATCTGCATATGTAAAAGCCATGATATAAGTTGGGATTGCAAGAGGAAGATATAAAACAATATCAAAAAAATTTCTCCCAAAGAATCGATAGTTACTTATGATCCATGCAGGAAAAATACCAAAAAGCAAAGAAAAAAAGCATGTGATGATTAATAAGTAAAATGTATTTTTTGTGTAGTCAAATAAAAGGGTATCCCAAAGATACTTGAACGTCGTGATCTCAAAATTAGGGAGTATTACAACTAGAGTTAATATTGGAAGTAGAACCAAAAAGGCTAAAATAAGACTTCCAACAATCCAACGTTTATTTTTTGAAAAAAAAAAATTTTTTATTTCCAACCTGTACTGTCAAAAATTCTCAAAGCTTCCTCCCTAAACTCTCCCAATTTGTTAAGATCTAGGTTATCCCTCTTGAACTCTCCCCAATCCTGGACAATATCAGAAGGTTTAACGTTGGGGTTAGCTGCATATTCATAGCTATTGTTAACATAAGTCCTTTGAGCTTCTTCACTAGTCAAGTATTCCATTAATTTGATGGCATTTTCTTTGTTTGGAGAATTTTTTGCAAGAGCTAACCCTGAAATATTAATGTGACTTCCCCTATCACCTTGATTTGGGAAAAATACTGATACTGATTTTCCAGCATTTAATTCTTCTTCCTTCTCTGATGAAAGTAATAAGCCTATGTAGTAAGAATTGACAATAGCTACATCACCTTGACCAGCAGCTATGGCTTTTACTTGATCGCGATCATTTCCTTTGGGATCTCGTGCGAAATTTTGAACCAATGCCTTTGACCAATCAGATGCTACATCTCCTCCAAGGTTTGCAACGATTGAAGACATAAGCGCTTGATTGTATGCATTTGATGAAGATCTTACAAGAACTCTTCCCTTCCATTTTTCATTTGACAAATCCTCATAAGTGGAAAGATCTTCTTTTTTAACTCTTTCATTGCTGTAAACTATGACTCTGGCCCTATAAGTTATGGGGATCCAATATCCATTTTTATCTTGCAAATCTTTGGATACATTATTTTCAATAACAGAATTCGATACTTTTTGAAATAAACCTAGATTAGCACCTTTTTGTAACTTACCTGCATCTACTGAAACAAAAAGATCTGCAGGACTGTTTTCTCCCTCATTTTTAAGTCTTTCCAATAATTCATCAGCATTTGCTTTGATGTAGTTTACTTTTATTCCTGTTTTTTTGGTAAAATTTTCATATTGCTTTTCATCAACCTTGTAGTGTCTCTGACTGTATAAGTTCACCTCTTGTGGCTTTTTTTCAGTAGTATCACATCCAATTAACAAAGCAAAAATTAAGATTATGTGTAAATTTTTCATAAATTATTATTTAGATTAATTCTAAACTGCAAGATAAAGAAAAGTATTAATTTAAAACAAGAAATAATACTTTAATCAATTTCTAAATTTGGGGACCAATCAATTTTGTAATCAATTAAATCACGCTTATAAAGAATCTTTTCTTTTGAATCATAATAACCCATATACATAAGACCCAGACATCTTTCTCCCTTTTTAAAATTAATGTAATTACCAAGTTCATTGATTGATGCAGGACTACTCCAATAGCACCCAATTCCCATGGTGAAACTAGTCAGCCAAATGTTTTGAACTGCCATTGCAGTTGCTGCAACCTCCTCCCACTCTGGAACGGACTCTTTTGGATCACGCTGCATACAAATGATTAAAATAACTGGCGAAGAAATACATTTCTCCTTAATTTTTAAAACCTTGGTTCTGTTTATTTTTCCTTTGGGATTATTTGATAAGTGAATTGAAGATAAAATTTCTGCTAATTTCAAACGATTTTTGCCTTTGATAACTTTAAATCTCCATGGTTGAGTCAATCTGTGTGTTGGTGCCATGTTTGCGTTATCAAATAATTTTTTTAGAGAATCATCTAAAATATCTTTTTCAATGTATTGATTTGGATAAATTGATCTACGGTTTTTTATAATGTAACTGAGTTCTTTTTCTGATATCATAATTTCACTAAAATAACTTTACTTTTTTTTTTAAAATCAAAGATTCATCAATATATTTGTTATACTATTTTTATTCAATCTAAATAAAAATAAAAGTAAAAAAAAATTCTATGTTAAAACAAATTACATACTTACTTACTTTTTTGGTCATTTTCTCTGTGAATAGTCAATCCAAAAAAAATAAAGACAAAAAATCGATTAAAGAAATGTGTGGATGTTTTGAAATCAAATTTGATTTTGCTGAGACATTTATACCTAACTATGACGAGGACTATACACCCTCAAAAAATTACAGCACTGGTGCATTGGAACTTGCTCAATTGGTTTACGAAGACAAAAACAATATTTCAATACAGCACATCCTCATAGCAGGAAACTCTGAAAATCCTTACATCATAAAACACTGGAGACAAGATTGGGTTTACCAAAACACAAATTTTTATATGTATGATCATAACAATAATTGGATATTCACTAAAAAAGATAAAAAAGAAGTTAAAGGTCAGTGGACTCAGAAAGTTTTTCAAGTTGACGACAGTCCAAGATATGAGGGTTCAGGCTCGTGGGTCCACGTTGATGGTAAAAGTTATTGGGAAAGCACTACATCAGCTCCACTACCAAGACGAGAATATTCCAAAAGAAAAGATTACAATGTTACAATCAGAGGAAATAGACATGAAATCACTAAAACCGGTTGGGTTCATGATCAAAATAATATGAAGGTCATAAGGGAGTCTGGAAAAGCCGATATTATTCTAGCCCACGAAAAAGGCTTTAACAACTACATGAAAGTCAATGACGATAAGTGCAAAGCTGCATCTGAGTGGTGGACAAAAAACAAATCAAAATGGGAAATAGTTCGAAACAAGTGGGATGAAATTTATGGCAGAAATGAAAACTTAAGTTTAAAAAGAACTGTAGATAATGCTCCGCTTTTTATGAAATTATTTGATGATGCTGTTAAAGAGTCAAGCGAAATTGATAAAACAATTGAATTATATATCAACGATTAACATGAAAAAACTTGATATAGTAAATAACATAACCCGAAAATCAGAGATTAAAAAAAATGAAGTTTCTCAAGTTGTTGAGCTTTTTATGAATGAAATAAAGTCTGCATTGATTGATGGAAATAGTGTTTTTCTAAGAGGCTTTGGTAGTTTTACAATCAAAAAAAGAGCCAAAAAAAAAGCTCGCAACATTACCAAAAAAACCTCTGTAGTAGTTCCAGCTCACATGGTTCCCTCTTTTAAAGTATGTAGAGAATTAAGAAGAAAAGTCTCTGAGAAAAATCCTTGTCAATAAATCATGTGTAAAAAAAACATCAAACTTTTGTGTCAGACCCAAAATGGCATAATTAGATATTGTTACTATTGTAAAAAATATAACATTGCATTTAATAATATTTTTTTAGAATTATCGAAGAAAGAATTAAATAATTTTAAAAGTTATATAAATACGACTGATGTAAATTATTGGGAAAGCGAATATGGTTTAATGAATAATAAATCCATTCCTATCCCAACAGCCCAAAACAATCTTATGTTGGTTTTTAATCGAGAAGAATTTGATGAGCTAAAAAGATTATTAAACAATGATAAAAATTTTGAATACGAGTCCTTATCTTACAATGATATAAATGGTAAGATTTATAGCAACTAAAATTTTTTGAATTATTACAGTTTAACTTGAATTGTCAGATAATAACTACGAGGTTCAGAGGGAATGATTCCTGGACCTGGATAACCTGTTGCACGTCTGGTGAAATAGTATTCATTCAATATGTTGTTAACGCCTGTTTCTAGTTTGATTTTTTCAAGCGTGTAAGATGCTGAAAAGTCCAAGATACTATATTTAGGAATCTGACCTATGACTCCACTTAAATTACCCTCAACTGCATTGGAGGCATCGGTAAATTGTTTAGACAAATATGTGTACTGTAAATTAAGCACTAAGTCTCTAATGCCATACTTAAGTCCGGTTTTTAAATTTAAATTTGGTACGAACTCAACCTCTTTACCTTGTACACCAGGAACCTCAGATTTAGTATATTCAGATTTAATCAGGGATGAATTAACAAAAAAATTCATACTTACATCATTATTTTTTATAAAAATTTCATTAATATCGAAATCAATCAGAGACTCAAAACCATATATTATGGCATTTCCAACATTTCCTTTTTCGCTTTTTACTCTTCCATCACTGAATGCTTTTTGAATGAATCCAATCCTATCATTGTAGAAAAGACTGAAAAATCCAATATCAAAAGATACTTGCTTTTTAAAATCTCCCCTAACACCAAAGTCAAAAGTTGATCCATTTTCATCAGAAATTTCAGGATTGATAGAGAATGCAGGATTTGAAATAGAAATATCAGCAAAAGTAACCGATCTATAATTTTCGGATATGTTCGAGTATAGTTCAATATTTCTTGCAACTTTATAGCTGGCTCCTAATCCTAAAAGCACAAAATTTCTTTTCCTTGTCTCACTGTCATCTATTGTTTGATTTAATATGACATTACCGGCCGCATCGACATTTACTTTTTTGTAAAAACCATCACTTTTTGTTTTTATGTATTCAAACCGAAATCCTGGTGTGATGGAAAATTTTTCAGACAAATAAAAAATATTTTCCCCAAAAAAAGCAAGGTTTACATTTGGATAGTTATATTTTGATTGATTAAAGTAATTTGGAAAATCATTATTATAAAATTTAAAATTGGCATCACTCCCTGACGACCCTGGGCCCTGCTCACTATCATTGTTTGAGTTATAAAATTTCATTCCAATTAAAAAAACACTATTTTTTGATCCCAAACTATATCTGTTTAAATATCTAGATTCGAATCCATAATTACTGAACTCGCCTTTGATTAAATCTCTTTCTAAGTTCACATCAATTTGATCAACTCGGTTAGTCCTAAAACCTAGAGCATCTCTTGACGCATTCAGACCAAAAAAGCTAAGGCTTAAATTACTTGAAGTATTTATTTGGTGTTCTAATTTTAGATTATATAAAAACCAATTAAGTCCAAACCAATTTCTCGATCTATTGCTTTGAAAAGGATTTTCAAGAAACATTTTATCTGATAAACCTCCAGCTTGATGAGCTAGGTATTTTAAATATGTTAGTTCTGTGCTAATTGATGTTTTGGGACTTAATTCCAATATGGTTTTTATAAAATAATTAATTGATTCAAAATCTGAATTAGGTCTAAAACCATTACCTTTTTTGTAATTTAAAAATGAATAATAACTTAGCTTATTTTTGGATCCACTAAAACTTGTGAAATTTGTGTAAAGAGAATTACTGCCAAGTGTATTTCTGGAAATTATTTCAAGCTCACTACTTTTTTCGGGATCCTTTATTTTAAAATCTACTAAACCACCAAATTGAGTTCCATATTGTAAAGAGGCAGCCCCTCTCACAATATTGATTTCTTTTAAAGCTTCAGCAGGTGGAGTATAATAGCTTTCGGGATAACCCAGTGCATCCGCACTAATATCATATCCATTTTGCCTTGTGTTAAAATTGGATGTTCTATTTGGGTCTAGCCCTCTCCCTCCAATATTTAATTGTAAACCCGCATCATCATTTTGGAAAATATTAAGCCCGGCTATTTGATTATATATTTGTCTGGCATTATTTGAGGCCAAATTGGCCATTGATAAATCCATGGAAATAACTTCTGATTTTTTTCCTGCAAAAATTGCTGTTCCTTCAATATCTTTTAATCTTCCTAGTTGAAATACTTTTTTATTATTTGCTTTGACGACTACTTCAGAAAGTTCCTGTATAGGATTTGAAAAATAAATGTTTAGATTATTTTTTTCGCTCAAACTGATTGACTTTTCTATGAATTGATAACCATCGGCAATAAAAACTAATGTAATTACATCCTTGGTAGTGTAAAATTCATAGTAACCATTTTCGGATGATGTTGTGATAAGACCTTTTTCAATATCATAAACTTCAACCATTTTTAATACAACTTCAGTATCTTTTTCATAAATGAAACCTGAAACCTTACTCTGACTACATAAATTGAAAGATAAAAACAGTAGAAAACTAAAAATTTTAAATTCCTTTAATTTCATCGTTTAGGGGTAATATCCATTTTTTATTTTTAAAAGATTCTTTTACACCGTAAAGATTAAAATCTTTATCAACAAACCTTTGACTTCTTCTACCATTAAGAGCTACAAAACTATCGGCAAATACCTGTATATTTTGGTGACCTTTATTTTTATAATAATCACCAAGATAATTGGCATACTCCAATATAAAATCTGGTTGAAAGCTCATTTGTTTTTCTTGAAATGGGGTTAAAAAATCTTCGTTATTAATGTAAAAATACTTTCCACTTTTTTTATCAACTATTTTAAAGGTTGTATAACCAACTGTCTCTTTAAGCATTACTCTCCATGAAAACCTGTAACCCTGCTCATTCCAAAAAAGCTCACCTGGGTAAACTACGTATCTAAAAGGAATAAGTAACTGAAAAATAAAAAACACACAAAGAAGTTGAGTAACTAGCTTTTGATTTGTAATTTTTAAAGTCTCAATATTTTTAATTCGTGTTACATAACTTGATTTTTTCAAGGTGGTAAATAGATTTTTTAAAAATGTAATTAATCTCGAGTGAACCTTGTGGTCAAAAAAGATTAGTGCTCCAACAATCATTATAAAAGGAAACATACCTATTGGGAAAAGAACTTTAGTAAATACGTGGAAAAATATGACCAAAAGAAATGCAAAAATTCTGGTCGGTTTGTATAGTAAAAGAAAAGGTATGAATAGATCATAGAACATACCTGCCCAACTCATAAAATAATGAACCCACTCATATTGCATCAAGTTTTCACCAATTAATGGTAAATCAAACTTTGATGGAAGCCATATTTTTAATGGCATTGCTTCAACTAACCAGTCTGAGTTTAATTTGGCTAATCCAGCATAAAAATATACAATACAAAGTAAAAACTTTATGGAATCGATTGTCCAAGATGGAACCGTACTATATGTCTTTTGATTAATAACATTATCCAAAGAAAAATTTGAGTTAAGTGGTAAAAAACACATTAAAAAACTTAGAATACTTATAAAATAATAATGGTTAAGATATGTAGTTTTATCCATTAGTTCAATGTATGTAAAACTTAAAAAAAACAGTATTATTGAAACTCTATATTTGAATCCAATAGTTATAAATAAAGAGCTTACAAAACAAATGATAAATAGAATGTAAGTAAACTCACCTAAGGGCTTCGCCCATTCAAACCCATAATAAGAGAAGTGAAAAATTGGGTCCAGATAAAGGGTCTCAATCCATCCTTTTCTCCAAAATCTAATGATACTGTAACACATCAAAATTCCAAACCCAATTCTAAATACAGCCAAGGGTTCAGAATATGATGTTTTTTCTAAATACTTTTTTAAACTAAACATTGTAAAAAAAAAAAAGATTCTAAAAAAGAATCTTTTATTTTAAATTAAATTTTGATAGTTAATCACCATCAGCATCTTGGTAATCAACATTAATATTAAATGCTTGAAGCATATCAACCTTGAATAAAACAACTACAGATTGTATAGCATCATAAGTAGTCAGCATCTTGCTATTATCAGTATTTATTTGATTAACAAAATTGTCTGGTAATTGATTGATTTTAGACTTGGCAGTTTCTAATTTATTTATTACCGTAGCAGAAAGACTTGTTCCAGATTTGGTAGTATTCAAGTGTGATAAATATCCTTTCAAACTGGGTCCAGTTGACATTCCATCAAATGATGTTCCGTTGTAAAACTTAATTATACCTTCCATGGCTTCGAGAAGAAGAGTCTTGGAAACATCTTTTTTGTAAAATGCCTCAACATTACCTGGAAGAGGAGAACCAGAAAAAATACCAGCTGGTATACCGACTTTATTTGCTCTAAATCCTTTTTCATAATAATATATAAAGTCATTAATCAATTTATTAGCACTAGAAGTTGAGGTATTAGCGGTAGAAGATACAAAAGAAGCTTTGTAAGTAGACCAGTCATCAACAACTAACTTTGTATTAGATATCATTTTAGCAACGACCGCAGACAAATAGTTTTTGTATTTATTGTTAGCTGTATATTTAGTAATTATATCATTATCAGATGCAGCTACCCCATTCAACAGATAATCCAAAGCTGGTAAACCTTGTGAAGAGTAACTATTTGCGTTATCTAATCCATAATTTCCAGTAGAAACACTATTCTCTAGCCAAGACTTATCAACTGGGTATATATTCATTTTTGACTTGTAAAATATTTCCTCTGCTTTACCGATATCAAACATTTCGACATGTTGCCATGCTTTGTAAGAGTTTAGCCACGCTGTTCTCAAGTCAGATAGATTTGCTTGATTTGGTGTTTCAACAAAAGTTTTTGTTTTGCTATCAAGAGCTGAAAGAGATGAAGAAAATGAGTTGTAAGAGGGGATAATTATTTTATCTGCCCAATGCTTTAGCATTTCAGCTCTGTCATATGCAGCTGTTTCATTTGATTCCTCTGCGACTTCAGATTCACTACCACCACAACTTATAATGAAGAAAATTATAACGAAATAACATGTGTATTTTTTTATCATAATACTAAAATAAAAAAGACTCAGGACTTCGCAAAGCCCTGAGTCTTTTAATTAAACAAATAAATAATAACATTCTTTTACAGACCGAATTTTGCTTTAATTTGCGCGGCTAGTGCATCAGTGTCAGCTGTAGTTACATCCCAGAAGTTATCTAACTTAGCTAGCATTGCATTCACTTCAGAAGCAGTAAAATAAGGCTTATCGGTTCCATCATTTGTAGCTTGCAAGCTCATAATAAATCCGTAACCTTCAGATAAATCATGAATCGCTTCAGCTGGTTTTGAAGCATCTGTCATTTTTTTGTAATCATTAAGGTAGTCATACGCTTTTTGAGCTATAACTTTGGAAACGTGTATTTTGATGATTTTGGCTTGAGCCTCCATTACAGTATAGTTTTTTGCAACAATAGCTGCTCTTCCCATAACAAAAGCATCGTAGATGATTTTACCTATTCCAGCTTGAGAGCCACCATCAACTTTTCCTAAGTACTTGTTGACAAGAACATCACCATTTCCAGATAGAGTTGGATTTTTTGCATCAGCTTCAAGACCATATATGTATCCGAATCCTTCATCCCAATAGTGCTCCAAAGCGGTATAATTTTTCCCATCTTTGTATGGTGTACCCGCATCGTTAGCAGCCTTTACTGAGGCTGTTATTTTGGAAGAAGCTAGATATCCATTAATGGTTTGGTCAGCAGCCATTCCTCCAATTAAACCTTTTGTGAATAATTGATTTAATTCTTGTCCTTTGGCGTTAATGTAAACAGTTCTTGATCCATCCGAGAGCTTTCCAGCTGTTCCATTTGCAGCGGTTGTACTCCAATTTGGCTTTACGTTGGTGAAGAAATCATCAATCCATCCATCAAAAGTAGTAACAACAGTCGCCGAGTGGCCTAATATAGAAGAGGTTGAAAAAGTTTTACTTCTAACTTGTTTTGTAGAATTTGAAACTCCATCAGCAAAACCAGTACCATCTTTAAACATTTCGGTAAGTTGTGCTTTCGTCTTGGTGTTGTCCTTCATTCCATTTGAAAGCTGTATTGCCATTTTTAATCTAGTAGTTTGTCCTGTGAAGCTTACAGTTGAAGTTCCAGAAGCATCAACAAAATTGTAATTATCTGGGGGCGTAACTACATTTGAAACTGCTGCATCATCGTCATCACTACATGATGTAATAAATAGAGTTGAGAATGCAACAAATGTTATTAAGGGTAAAAATTTGTATTTCATATCAATAAGTTATTTTTAAAACAGGCCACGAAAATAATACAGAAAAGTAATAAAAACAAGCTTATTTATAATTATTCTAAATAAAAAAAAGCTTAATTTTCACAACTTATTCAATATCAATTACTTATAATTTGAAAAAATTTTAGTAGTCTCATTATATGCAGTTTCAAAATTTAAAAGATTGACATTTATTATCTCTTTTTTTTGATTCAAGTAATTAATTAACTTCTCAGTTGGAAAGTTTCCTGTTAATTCGTCACTTGCCATTGGACAACCACCATGACCCTGTATTACGGAATCAAACCTTCTACAACCCGCTTTGTACGCGGAATCAATTTTTTCAAACCAATTGGATGGTTTGGTATGAAAATGAGCACCAAACTCGATCTTTGGGAATTGTTTGATGGAATTCTTAAATACTTTAACAATATTAGTTGGCGTAGAAACCCCAATGGTATCAGAAATAGAAATTGTTTTTACCCCTAATGATACAATTACGCTAATCCATTTTTCCAAAATCTCATAATTCCACTCATCACCATAAGGGTTACCAAATCCCATTGACAAATAAACTATAACTTTCTTATTATTTTTTTCACTGATCGAAATAATCCCTTTTAATTCATCAATTGAATTATTTATTGTTTTATTTGTATTTCTCATTTGAAAATTTTCCGAAATTGAAAAAGGAAACCCCAAAAAATCAATCTGAGAGTGTTGGCATGCTTCTGTTGCACCTCTTATATTGGCAACGATGTATAAAAGCTTAGAATTAGTTAATTTTAAATCCAGAGAATCCAAAACTTCTCTGGAATCTTTCATTTGTGGAATAGATCTTGGTGAAACAAAACTCCCAACATCTAATACATCGAAACCTACTTTTAGTAGTGATTGTACGTAATTTATTTTTTCATTAGTGGGAATCCAGCTCTTAATACCTTGCATGGCATCTCTAGGACATTCAACAACTTTAACTCGTGACACAAAAACAAGTTAGTGATTTTATGGTTTAAGTATCCAAAATGCAATAAACAAATAAATAAAAATTTCTAATAAATATTTTTTAGATGTTATTCCGTTTTTTGAGTCAATAAATTTGAGTTTTGATGAAAAAATTGAAACTAGAATGAAAATTACTGTAGCTTGAGCCCAAAAAATTAAGCCTAGTATAAAAAATTGAATCTCAATATTCATATGGTCATGAAATGTGAAACTTGGCAATAAAGCGATAAAAAACAAACTAACCTTTGGGTTTAGCAAATTCATTACTAATCCTTTTTTGAAATAATTTCGTGTTTTTTTGCTATCGGGAATTAATTCAGTTTTTTTTCTTCTTAAAAATGTTATGATTGATAAATAAAAAAAATAGCCGGCTCCAAAAAGCTTCAAAAAGTTAAATATTAATTTGTTTTCACTAACAAAAAAACTTAAACCGGATACAACTAGTATTGTGTGAATAATAAGACCTGTGGTTAGCCCTATCGATATTAATATAGCCTTTTTTTTTCCCTCAGTTATGCTTTGGGTTATTACATATAAAATGTCTGGGCCTGGTGACAAGGTTAGAACAATTGAGCTCAAACAGAAAGCTAATAAGATTTCAAAATGCATAGATAAATAAATGTAATAATAAATTAAAAATACATTATGGATCGTTAAACTCAAATAGATTAATTTAGCATTCAAAATTTACTTATGGAATCAATTCAAAAATTAGAAAATAATCTTTCAAGTACTAGATCAAAATTAATATCACACCCATTATATAGCTCTTTGAATACAAAAAAAAGATTGCTTTTTTTTATGGAGAATCATGTATTTGCTGTTTGGGATTTTATGTCACTTATCAAAGCTCTTCAGATTAATCTAACTTGCGTTGATGTTCCATGGACTCCCAACAAAAACAACTTGGCAGGAAAACTTGTTAATGAAATTGTTTTAGCTGAAGAAAGTGATGTTGACCCTATTGGTAAACCTAAAAGTCATTTTGAACTTTACCTAGATTCTATGCAATTGGTCGGAGCAGATACTAAAAGAATTAAAAATTTCATTGAGAACATTAATGAAACAAAATCTTATGAAAAATCAATAAGAAAAATGAATTTACCTCAACCTGTCAAAGAATTTATGGATTTTACTTTTGAAATTATAAACTCAAAAAAAAATCATATAATAGCCAGTGTTTTTACATTTGGAAGAGAGGATTTGATTCCTGACATGTTTGTTGAAATTGTAAAAAAACTAACTAAAAGTGAAGATTTAAATTCTGATCTACTTATTTATTATTTAGATAGACACATTGAGCTGGATGGAGACGAGCACGGTCCAATGGCTCTTAAAATGATTGACAACTTATGTGGAAATGACACTAAGAAATGGGAAGAAGCAACAACAGCCTCACTCAGGGCACTAGAAATGCGAATAAAATTGTGGGACTACATTTATTCTAACTTAAATTAGCTTAATAATACTTTCAAACCTAATTTAAATTATCTATCTTTTATACGAATACAATTTAATTATGAAAAAAATCATACTTACTTCCTTAGCATTCTTATTTCTATTTCATTTTTCGTTTAGCCAACTCGAAGGTGCTACTAAATTTGCAAAATCTATTAATCAAGACGACCTAAAAAGACATTTGATTATTTACTCGTCGGATGATTTTGAAGGAAGAGACACAGGGTCTAAAGGCCAAAGAAAAGCGGTTAAATATTTAAGAGAACAATATAAATCCATAGGAGTTGAGCCTGGAGATCCTGATAAAGATTATTTTCAACCCATGACGTTAAATTTTAGCCCTAGAAGAGGTGAACCAGCAAAAGACGTTGAAACCGAAAATGTCATTTCAATAATAAAAGGAAGAGAAATACCTGATGAGTACATCGTGATTACATCACACCTAGATCATGTTGGAGTTGAGAATGGTCAAATATATAATGGTGCAGATGATGATGGTTCTGGCACAGTTGCAATGTTGGAAATAGCTGAAGCTTTCAAGTTAGCTGAGAGGGAAGGAAATGGACCAAGAAGGTCAGTTGTTTTTCTTCATGTCTCTGGTGAAGAAAAAGGGCTACTTGGATCAAGATATTATACCGATGAAGATCCAATCTATCCACTAGAAAACACGGTAGTAAATTTGAATTTGGACATGATAGGAAGAATCGACCCTACAAGAGTCGCAAAAAATAGGGACTATATTTACTTAATTGGAACCGATCATGATAGTCAGGAACTACATGATGTTTCTGAAGAAAGTAATAGAAAAACCTTAAACATGACCCTTGATTATAGGTTTAACGATGTGGATGACCCTAACAGATTTTATTACAGAAGTGATCATTACAACTTTGCAAAAAATGGAATCCCTGTAATTTTTTATTTTTCTGGAACTCATGAAGATTATCATCAACCTACAGACACGGTTGACAAAATTGAATTTGACTTACTCGAAATGAGAACTCAGTTAATTTTTTACACTGCTTGGAACATTGCTAACAGAGAAAATAGACTTTCATTAAACAATATGAAAGCTAATGATAATTCATACAAGCACACCGAAGAAGAATTGAAATCTTTTGAGGGAATTTATATCAGTGAAACATTCCCACTTGATTTTAAACTATTTCTATTAAACAATAAACTTTGTTGGGTTCCTGTAGGTGGGTCTGATGAACAATCCTTAATGCTTGACGAAATTGGTGAAGGTAAATTTGAGTCGAAAATCACTGGTCTTGAATTAGAATTTAGATTAAAAGAAATAAAAAATGAAATTAAAACAGTTTCTCAGAAAGGAACTGTTGTTAAGAAATTTTCAAAATTTGATAAAAAAATGATTTTGACTATAAGTGGAAACAAAATCAATTTTGAAAGAAAAGAAGATTAGCCAAACAATTATTAAAATCAAATCGTGAAAAAATATTATTTGATATTACTGAGTTTTTTTATGTTCTCATGTAGTTCTTCTGAAGATACTGAAATAGTTAAAGATGACACTACCCCCACTGAATTTACTTTTGAATACAATTTACATAGCAGTCTCCCCAATGACTGGACAACTGAGTTTTACAAAATTATGGATGTTTTAAAAAAAGTAACACCTGCTGAACCGAAAAACTATTTTAATAAACTTCCCATATATGCTTGGAATAGTAATACGGATAAGCCTTTTAAGAGCAAAATTGGAGATGCTACCGGCGCATCAATAAGCGGAAATTCAGAGGGAAGGTTTATGGTTCTTGAAATTCCCGAAGATGAGTTCAAATTTAATTCGATGCATAGATATTCCGTAATCGCTCATGAATATTACCACGTTTATCAAATGTCTTTATCTAAAAATTTTTATGATGGAAACATTGAATTAAAGTGGATGTCTGAAGGATCAGCAGCAACATTTGAGTCACTATATATTCAGGATAAGTACTCTTACAATTACTTCAAGGATGCACAAACAAGTGTACACTCCGATGCAATTAATAACCCAGTAATTTTTGAAAAGTTTAGTTCCTCTGGTGGTGACAAAGACATAAATTACTCATCCTCAGTTTTCATGTTTTTAGTCTTGACAAAAGAACTTCAGAAAAAAGGGATGACTGAAGCTGGAGCATTTAAACTTGCGATAAATGATTTTTGGCTTAAAAACCCAACTGACACGAACTGGAAAGTTAAGTTTGAAGAAATTTTTGATATAAGTGTTCCTGGTTTTTACAATATTTTAAAATCATATACCAACGATATAAACAATGTTCTACCCTCAGAAAGTTTGAAACTTGATAGCATTTATAATTGAATGTAAAATTTAAGTTATTAATATTAACTAACTATTTTTCCACACAAGTCTAATCAACCAAACAAACATAATTGATAAAACTATAATATTGATTTTTTCCAAATAATCAGAAAAGGTCAGTATTGACATGTATATGATTGCTACAGAAAAAAATAATATTTCTTCAGCATTTTTTTTTAACATTTCTAATACTCATTTTGTATAAAGTTAAACTTAAAACAAAAAATCCTCAAAAGTGA
>TARA_B100000963_G_scaffold197925_1_pt1 | contig 18476 bp, 11 predicted proteins | sample TARA_B100000963 | Tara Oceans TARA_B100000963 (sample SAMEA2622097) | marine metagenome | biome: marine biome (ENVO:00000447); feature: surface water layer (ENVO:00002042); material: "saline water (ENVO:00002010), including plankton (ENVO:xxxxxxxx)" | depth 5 m | reverse complement strand
TCAATTTCTTGATCCATAAATCCAACATACGAAAATGTAATTACATCTGAATCCGATACAGAGATCGAATAATTACCGTCAAAATCAGTTGACGTACCTGTGTCAGTTCCTTTAATAACAACATTAACACCTGGTAAAGGCACTCCCTCCTCATCAGAAACATTTCCTGAGATAGTCCTTTGGGCAAATGTAAAATTGAATGTCAAAAAAAGTAAAATGACAACATAATAGTTAAAACTTTTTTCTTTCATTTTTGTAAAAATTATTTGGTTAAATTTTTTACGTGTTCGCACACTATTTGTAATTATAATTGTTTAAAATAATCTACAATAACACTAATATACAAATTTTCTTAATTTTATCTTAAATTTTGCGAAAAACTTAAATATGTTAAAAAATATTTGAAGAATACATAATTTAAATGCTTTTTTTCATAATTATAAATCCAAATGTTGTATTTAAATTTTATAAATTAAAATAATGTTCCAGGGTTAGCAATCACATATAAGAATTAATTTTTGACCTATTTTTTGCTTTATTTTATTATTAAACAATTTTTGCAGGATGGTGTGATTTTGGATCCTGTGTTAATATTGATGAAATTTACCTTAAAACTTAAAATAGAATCTAGTTTATGAGGAGTTTAGTTTTAATATTTTTAGTAGTGACTTTTCTGGCAAAAGCTCAGAAACCTGAGACTACTTTTACCATTGATGCAAAGGAAATAGTGGGTGAAAACACAGAATTTTGGAAAGCTGCCGGTTCCGACCATCTATTTTATCACGTGACACGTCCATCGGGACAGTCATTACTTGACAGAATGGAAGCAACAAAATCCCATAAGTTTTTGCGAACGCACCATACTTTTGTTCAAGATATGAAAAAAGGGGTTCTGCGTGGACAAAATGTATACTCAGAGGACAAAAACGGTAACCCTGTTTACGACTTTTCAAATGTGAATAAAGTTTTTGGCGAATATGTAAAAAGAGGTTTAAAGCCTATTGTTGAGTACGATTATCTGCCCAATCAATTGAAAAACAAAACCAATGAAGGGTCAGATGGAAACGACGAGGGCATGAAAATACAAAATATAGGACCTAATGATTGGAAGAAATGGTCTGACCTTATGAAAGCGGCTACACAAAATTTTATTGACGAATTTGGTGAAGAAGAAGTGCGAACCTGGTATTTTGAAGTATGGAACGAACCTGATGGCTGGCCCATCGACCAACTGGATGTTTTTTACAAAATGTACGATGTTTTTGTGGATGCAGTCACTTCAGTTAATGATGGGTTTCGTGTTGGAGGGCCTGCTTGTTACCACGAGTATTTTCTTCGCCCTTTTTTAAACCATGTGGTTAATGGAACCAATCATGTGACAGGAGGAAAAGGAACCCGTATTGATTTTATTTCCTATCATATTTATGGCTTGTCAGGTAAATGGTTAAACTCTGAGCCACATATTCAACCACAGGTTCAGCGTTTTTCGCAATCTATACTTTGGTTGAAACGCCTAATGAACGATTTTAAAGAGTTAAAGGGGACCGAGTTCCATATTAACGAATGGGGAATGTCTTCCAATTTTTACAGAACGGTTAAAGACCATCCTGATTTAGTTTATCGCAATAATGAAGAATCTCCACTGTTTTTGGTGAAATTAGTCAACTCTATTTATCAAATAGAAGACAAATACAATTTTCCAATTACCATATTGTTGTATTGGGGATTTTGTGGAGAATCAGATGCCAATGAGGTTTTTACTGGAAAGCGAGAACTTACCATTGCTGGAAATATTCCAAAACCTATTCAAACAGGGTTTGAAATGCTTGCTCAATTAAAGGAGAAGCGAATTCGAGTATTGCGTCGTAAAAAGGATAGTCGTTTTGGAGTTCTGGCTACAAAATCGGATAATGGAGAAATGGCTATTATTGCCTATAATTACAACGAGACAGACAGAGGTGGGGAAAACATGGAGAAAGTGACCCTCCAATTCAAAGGTTTAAAACCAAATTCAACATATCATATTGAACAAATCAAATTAGACCAAAAAAACAATAATACCTATTCAGCATGGGAAAAAGCAGGAAGTCCTGCATTTTTATCAAAAGCTGAGATTACAAAACTAAAGGGTGTTGCCTACCTAGATTCAAGACGAAAAGAAGATTTTATAACGGATCGTAACGGAAACGCAAAAGTGGAAATTGAAATGGCTACACACACAATGCAATTGCTGGATATTGGAAAATCACCAAGTTTTTAATAGAGTTATTTCTGTTTAGGATCTTTCAAATGTCACAAATACGTATGAAATGTTTTCATCTAATATGGGATACATTTTTCATAATCCTAAATATATTTTTTTATTATTAACTATCCATGGAAAAATTATATTTAAAATTGATTTCATCTTTAAAAAAGATCCAATTATAATTCCCAACTAAATATTCATCAAATTTTTGTTGTATTTCTTTTAGTTTTTAAACCACTTATTATTAACAAGAACGTCTACAAGTATCCTAATTATCTCAAAAGAAAATCACATTCACTTACCCAATACTCATAACGTATTAAAAAAATAACCTCCATAGGATTAGCTAAACAAATTAATGATGAATTGAAATGACAAAAAGCTGTCGAATTTTATTCTTATCCAATCCGGAAACCAAGATTTGATTGTTGTTATGATTCCATCTGGGTGCAGGATCGATTCTTAAATCCTTTTTGTAATCACCTGTTTTAAATGAGGGTGTCTTAACCCATGCTCCTGTTTTAAGATTCATGATTGAATAAAAATTGGCCCCTGACTTATTATTGTAGCCATTGACCAACCACTTTCCATCGGGAGAAAGACTAATGTCTCCCCCTGGTCTAGGGAAAATATCAGAGCTGCCTATGGTTCCGATTATTTTTTTTTGTAAAATATCATAGATCACTTGCTGATTTTTGTTACTGCCAATAATTTGGGTGCCCTGAAACCATTCAGGGTGTCCCCCAATATGTTGATGACCGGCAATAAATTGAGTTCCATCAACCTTGATTGAACAGGCAGCATTAAGTCCTTCACGGCCATCTTTATCAGATTTCCAACCTGCCCTGACAAAAAAATAAATCCATTGACCGTCCCGACTCCAAAGGGTATGATTAATAAAAAGGTTTCGGTCTTTAACATCAAAACCATTTTGCTCCAAGCCATTGGCCATTTGCTCAAATGAAATCAGAATTTCCTTTTCACCTGTTTTAATATTGACAATGGCAATACCGTCATCTTTTGGAGCCGAAATACTGTCAGTCCAATCATAGCTGCCTTTGTATCCTGTAACTGGCCGTAATCTGGCCATTCGGGCATAGTTGATAGCAAGAAAATATTTTCCCAAAGGACAAACCCCACTATTTCCAAAAGACTTATTAGCATAGTGAAAAGTTTTCACTCTTTGTCGTTTAATAATATCATAAAGTACCGTAAAAACAACACCCGATTTGGGATCGCGATCGTTAAAGAAAAACTGATGATCAGGTCTTTGAGGATTCCAATAAAACATAGTGCCTTGCTGAGGATTCCAACCTTGGCTTTCATCGAGTTTTTCTACAAGATAATGTCCTTTTATTTTGCGGTCAAGATCAATCAGGTTGACATTCGCTGCTTCACCCTCTCCTGGCAAGTGGTCATGAAAAGAAGAGGACAAGCAAACTATATGATTTCCATTTTTGTTCCATGGAATGGTAAGTGATTGTCCGATATATCCAAAAAAGTGATGGTCTGAACCAAAAGTAATCTGCTCAATTTCAATACCAATATGCTGTGGATATTCCGAAATAAAATTGGGGATATAAAGCGCACTTAAAAAAACTTTACTCCCATCAATAATAAATCTTCTCCTCTTCATTCTCGAAAATATATAGCTAAATATAGGGATATTAAAATGTAACTTGCTTAATCATACATCAAGTTGTCATCAAGTAAGTCTGGTGAGCAGAATATTTATAGTCAGTAGAGGAAAATTGTTCTTCCAATTCGTAGAGCAATCCTCGACTGTAGAATTCATTTCCCTAAAATCCTTTTTATAAATTAACTTTCAATTAATATCATCATAATTATATTTTATAAATTGAATGGCTTCCAAATAAATAAATAGTTGAATCAACTTAATGAATGATCTATGAAAAAATTATTAATAATGCTAGTTTTTATCGGATTATTGATATCATGCAAATCAAAAGAAATAAAGACTATAAAAAATTCACCAAACATTGTAATTATATATGCCGATGATTTGGGCTGGGTTGATGTTGGTTACAATAAATACAGTAAGTTTTATGAAACCCCTTTTATAGAAAAGTTGGCCTCCGAAGGGTTGATTCTTAATCGTTTTTATCCTTCCGCAGCAAATTGTGCTCCTTCCAGAGCCAGTATGATGAGTGGTTTATATACAGCAAAACATGGAGTTTATCTTCCTCAAGGTCTATCAAGAGGGGGTGCTATTGATGAGATGCGTTTCAAAGTCCCAACTCATGATGCAGACTCCTCTTTTAATACATTTCCAATAAGCATTAATCAGCTTAATCCTGACTTTATGTCTCTAGCAGAGTTGTTAAATGAAGCGGGTTATAAAACAGCGCGTTTTGGAAAATGGCATATTGGCCAGGATAACCAAGGTTTTGAAGTAAATTCAGCAAATGGAGAAATAGACTTTATAACTAATTATGGGAAGTCAGAAAAACGTTTTTACTCTGACACATTGGTAGCTGAGAAATTGACATCTGCATCAATTGATTTTATAAAAGAAAATAAAAAAAACCCTTTTTTCCTTTATTTAGCACACTGGGAGGTTCATGGACCAATGTCAGCAAAGAAAGACAGAATATCTTATTTCCAAACCAAAAAAGAAAGCATGGGGTTTTCAGAGTTTAATGCAGTATATGCTGCTGAGGTGGAACAGTTGGATATGAGCGTAAAAAGAATTTATGAGGCACTCAAAACTGAAAAACTTTTAGAAAATACACTTTTTATATTTGCTTCTGACAATGGAGGGGTACCAACTAACACACAAAACTATCCTTTAAGGGGAGGAAAAGGCACATTTTATGAAGGGGGCATACGCACCCCTTGTTTCATGCTTTGGAAAGGTGTAATTACAAAAGGGCGAGTTTCTGACGAACCCATTAATGGGGTAGATTTCATGCCTACTTTTGCAGAAATTTCAGGAGTAGATATTGAAAAAGATAAATTCGATGGAGAATCTATCTTTCCTCTAATTTTGGGAAAAGATTATAGGAGGCAGAAGGCGATGTTCTTCCATTTTCCGCTATACCTTGGTGGTGAAGGACTACCATCATATAGGGGAAAAGAAAATTATTGGAGAGCAGTACCTTTAACTGTTATAATGAAAAATAAATGGAAATTAATTAAATATTATGAATATGATAAAGTTGAGCTTTATAATTTAGAAGATGATATATCAGAAACAAATGACTTGTCAGCAATTAAGGTTAAAAAAAAGACTGAACTATTGAATCAATTGAATAAATGGGTAGAAAAAACAAATGCACCTGTTCCAAGTGTTTTTAATTATTAAATAATATAAAGACTGGGCTTATTATCTGAAAAAAGTTGAAAATCCATTATCCGTAACCTTCTGTTTGATTTATAAATTTGGACAAATTTGAAAGAGTTTTTTAATTCATCTGTTGATTATTAGCCTAATTGTTTACAACAGATTTTATATTGATTTTTAAATGTATAAAGTCTTATCTTTAACAATAATATCGGAAGTCAGATTTGGCTGAGAAACTAATGACTTACTAAAACAAATTACTTTCAAAACATAATAAAATGAAAAAATATACTTTGTTGTTTGTAATAATTCTATTAAGCTGTTCAGAGCCCAATAAAGAACTTCCAAAAATATTAATTATTGGTGATTCAATTTCAGGAGGATATTTTCCATTTGTTGAGGAAATTCTAAAAGGAAAAGCAAAAGTTTTCCAGCCAAAATTTATTGATGAGAATGGAAAAACAAAAGGTTGCTGCGGAGGAACTACTCAGGGAATAAAAGAAATAGACTTCTTTTTACACAACCAAAAATGGGACATTATTCATTTTAATTTTGGTTTACATGATATTAAGCATGTAGATCCAGTTACTGGAAAAAACAGTACGAACTTAAATCATCCTCATCAGGCTTCACCTGAAGAATATGAAAGAAACCTAATTCTAATTATCAAAAAATTAAAACAAACTGGAGCTAAACTTATTTTTGCTACCACAACTCCCTATCCTGACAAGTTAGGGAAACAGATGCGCTCTCCAGGAATGCCTAAAATATATAATAAAGTAGCTCTAAGAATAATGAGTAAATATCAAATAAAAATTAATGATTTATATAACCTGGTTTTACCCAGACTTAGTGAGCTTCAAAAACCTAATAATGTTCATTTCAAGGAAAAAGGAAGTCAATTTCTGGCGAACCAGGTTGTAAAATCTATTATTGAGTCATTATAATCATTGATTGATAATAACAAAAGATATTAATTTTATATTCATTCACACCAAATAATAATTATTTGAAATAAAATTTCGGAGTTGCATTATCTAAAAATGGCAATAATGAATCAAGTATTTTATGGCGGTCAAAAGCTATATTTATGTTTTCCTCTGGATCTAATAAATGATCGTATAATTCTATTTTAGGCTCTTCTTCCCTAAAAAATCTTGTCAAACGATAACGATCAGTTTTCATGCTGAGCCCGTTTTTCCAAAAACTAAATGCCCGATTTTGATGGCTTGATTTTCCAGTATGAATTAATTCCACCAAGCTTCTACCGTCTAGCTCATATGGTTTGACTAACCCACAAAATTCCAACAATGTAGGATAGATATCAACTGTCTCCACTATGGTGTTGATTTCTATTGAAGCATGATTTACTCCTGGAAGTTTTACAATCAGTGCGCTTTTAAGGGATCGATCAAAAAGGGTGTGTTTCCCCCACTTTCTATCATTTCCCAGATGCCAACCATGATCGCCCCACAATACCACTATGGTGTTTTTGTCTAATTCAAGGGACTTGAGTTCCGACAAAAGTTGGCCTATAAGATGGTCTATATAACTGATAGATGCATAATATCCGTGAATTAATTTTCTAGCATATCCATCCGAAACTGACTGGTCAAGTGTTGGCTTTTCGTCTGACAATTTATAATTATAAAACTCCCCCATTTTTCCAATACTTTGAACGTTAACGTTTTGAGGAATAAAAGGATCTGAGGCTATAGGGATGGCGGGTCTGTCGTACAAATCCCAATATTTTTTTGGGGCATTGAAAGGCAGATGAGGTTTGAAAAATCCCACCCCCAGAAAAAATGGTTTTTGTTGAGCTTTTAATTTTTTTAACTCCTCTATGGCACTCTTGAGAATCAATCCATCAGGATATCCTTCATCGGAAACATCTGCTTCTTCGTAGGGTTTTACTTGTCCTTTCAAGCTTTGACGATTTTCCCCATTGGCATAGCCAAAAAAAGCATTCCATCCCGTTTTCCACTTACCTGGGTTGAATACAAATCTATCCCAACTATGGGGCATCTCTTTTACGTCAGAAGGTTTTTCTTCAAATCCATATACCAATCCATCTACAGAATGACTTAATTTTCCTATTCCAATAGTAGTGTAACCGTTTCTTTTAAAGTGATGAACAAAAGATTCAGGGAGCTGTTCTTCATTTCCTTTGGCCATTTCACGATAAAAAACCCGATTGTCAGTATGAATTCTTTTTCTGGGTCTAAGCCCTGTCATTAAGCTGTAACGTGATGCACCACAAGTGGGAACTTGCACATAATGTCGGCTAAAAAAACTACCCTCTTTTGCCAATTGGTCTATGTTAGGGCTTTTAATTACTGGATTTCCATAGATTCCCAATTCTGGCCTCAAGTCATCAACTGCAATAAAAAGAATATTAGTGGGCCGAGTTGACATTGTCTTTTTTTTCAATTCACAGGCCGTTGTCAAAAGAAGAAGAATAATGATTAGAAATATTTTTTTCATTTTAAAATATAACCACTATAAAACCAACTTAGTTGTAATCAGAATATGCTAAGTGTTTTTTATAATTTTAATTTACCAGTTCTCTTGAATTACTTTTTTCATCTCAGCTCCATCGGTTTGAGCGTCTCCATTTTGTTCTCTCAATTCAACTAAATCCTTTTTTAACTCCGCAATGATGTCTTTGAACTCCGGATTATTATATTGATTTTTGAGTTCCAATGGGTCGTTTATCAAATCATAAAATTCCCAAGCGGGAGGAGTGGCTTGATCGGTATAGGTTCCCTTCATCCCCAGGGAGAGGCCATAGTAAAAAATTAATTTGTAATGATTTGTACGAATACCCAAATGGGCGGGTCGATTGAGAGCATGAGCATAATATCGATAATACATTTTGTCTCTCCACTGGTCTGTAGTCTCCATTTTGAGATTTTTACGAAAGCTTTCTCCCTGGAATTGCTCAGGTTGAGGGATACCCGCATAATCAAGTAGCAGTGAGGGAAAGTCGATATTTAGTATAATATCGTCTATCCTTTTTCCACCAGGAATTTCCTTAGGATAACGAATCACAAAAGGCATACGAGCAGATTCCTCCAAAAACATTCTCTTGTCAAACATTCCGTGTTCTCCCAAAAAATAACCTTGATCGGAAGTGTAGATGATTAAGGTATTGTCGGTCAAGCCATTTTTATCTAAATAATTTAACATTTTCCCAATGTTGTCGTCTATGGCTGCGGCAGATTTTAAAAAGTCTTTGACAAATTTTTGATATGTTTTTTTTCTTGCCCTAACAGCATCCAGTCCGAATGTATCAAATGGAAGACCAGGATAACGACCGTTCTTTTTGATAGAAGCTTGCCGCCAACGCTCTGCCAGAATTTCCAATATTTGTCCATCGAAGCTTCGACCGGACTGTTTGGGATCAAAATCAAGTAATGAGACTGGTTCTGGGATGGTGTCGTTTTCAAATAAATTTTTGAATCGCTCGGGATAGTCAAAAGGTTCGTGGGTGGCTTTAAAATGGGTCATCAACATAAATGGCTTTTCTTTATCTCTTTGATCCAACCACTTTAAAGATTGATCCATGATGACATCAGAGGAAAATCCCTTGTATTCCCTCCCCCCTTTGTTTCCGTATTCCCAGTTATCATCATTTTTTAGAATAGGATTGTGGTACCTCCCCTGCCCAGGCAATATATTGAAATGATCAAAACCAGAGGGTTTGTCTTTTAAATGCCACTTTCCAATAATAGCCGTTTGGTAACCGGATTTTTGAATAAGTTGAGCTACATTGAGTTGATTAGTATCAAGGGCATCAGAAAGTGTATACACCTGATTGTTATGACTGTATTGTCCTGTGAGTATTGAGGCTCGGCTGGGAACACAAATAGAGTTGGTACAAAAGACGTTATTCAAAACCACTCCCTCTTCTGCTAATCTTTTGATATTTTGATTAATTGCATATTTTTCTAAAATACCCCCATAAATTCCCCATGCCTGGCTGGTATGATCATCGGACATAATAAAAATGATATTGGGGGTTTGGTGTTGCTTTTTCTGTGTTGATTTATCACAACCAATAAACAATAAACACAAAATTAAAATCAATTTAGAATTCATTGTGGTGGTTTTTTTAAATAGGGAATCGATGCTATTTTTTGTTACATTTGCGTTTATGCGCTCACAAAACTATTCTTAATAATGAAAATCAAATTTAACTTTTTTAGTCAACTGACCATCCTATCTGCAGCATTTTTTATTTGCTCTTATGCAGTAGCTCAGACAAAGTGGAAATCTCTATTTAATGGTAAAGACATGTCAGGATGGGAGATAAAAAACGGAACTGCGAAATATCATGTTGCAGACGACGCTATTGTAGGTACTTCCAGAGCCGGATCACCAAATACTTTTTTGTGCACCAAAGAAATGTACAGCGATTTTATTTTAGAGTTGGAAGTGCAAGTTACTCCAGGGCTGAATTCCGGTATTCAGTTTCGCTCAAACTCATTAAAAGAATATAGGAATGGTCGTGTTCACGGTTATCAGTCTGAACTAGATACAAGTAAGAGAGCCTGGTCAGCTGGAATTTTTGATGAAGGACGAAGAGGTTGGTTATATCCACTTACAATCAACACAAAGGGTGGGGCTGCCTTTAATAATGGTGATTGGAACAAGGTAAGAATTGAAGCCATTGGAAATTCTATCAAAACTTTTATGAATGGAGTTCAATGTGCTAATCTTATGGATGATATGACCGACAAAGGCTTTATTGCCTTGCAGGTGCATTCCATCAGAGACAAAGCGCAAGAGGGAAAAACTATCAAGTGGAAAAACATCAAAATTGTAACTGAAAACCTAGAGCAGTATAGAACAAAAAATCAATCCCATGCAAGACAAATTAGTTATTTGAAGAATACACTCACCCAAGAAGAGAAGCGAAAAGGTTGGAGATTACTATGGGATGGAAAAACTACAGATGGTTGGAAAGGTTCTAAATCAGATGAATTTCCAAAAAATGGTATTGAAATAGTCGATGGAACTATCCACTTTCTTAAACACGAAAAAACTAAAAATTTTAAAAAATCTGGGGATATCGTCACTAAAGAAAGATTCGATAACTTTGAATTAGAGGTTGATTTTATGGTTAAAAATGGAGGTAACAGTGGTATCAAATATTTTGTTGACGCATTGACATCCGGAGATGGGAGAAATATTGGACTTGAATATCAAATTCTAGATAATAATCACCCTGATTATAGTGGTGGCGTTGGAGGAAACAGAACCATCGGATCACTCTATGACCTTATAGCCGCTGAAAACCTCTCTGAATCAAATCGAGACGATATTAGAGCTAATGGTGAAGGAAGGTGGAACAGAGCAAGAGTTGTTGTAAATGGTGGAAATGTTGAACACTGGATAAATAACATCAAAGTTGTGGAATATGACCGTTTTTCTCAATCGATGAAAAATCTGATCAAAAAAAGTAAATACGTAAAACACCAAGGTTTTGGAATGGGAAGTAGTGGTAGGATATTGCTTCAAGATCACAGTCCGGGTGACATTAAGTTTAAAAACATAAAAATACGTGAGTTTTAGAACTTTAATTTCTTTAATTCTATTAAGCAGTTTTTTAAACTCCAGTCAAACGCCGCTCCAAAAAAGTCCTCCCAATATCATCCTCATTCTTGTTGATGACATGGGCTTTTCTGATCTAGGTGCTTATGGTAGTGAGATAGACACTCCAAATATTGATCGGTTGGCATATAATGGTGTAAGGTTTTCCAATGCCTATAATACTTCTAAATGTTTTCCCTCTAGGGCTGCCCTACTCACGGGATTGTATTCCCAACAAATAGGATACCACAAAAGTTTTAGACAGCCAATGCTTAATGCCATTACATTAGGAGAAATGTTTCAATTGGTTGGATACACCACCCTTTGGTCAGGTAAACACCATAGCACAGAAAACCCAGTGGATAGAGGATTTGATCACTATAGTGGATTGTTAGACGGTGCATCCAATCATTTTAACCCTGGGCTACAAAGAGAGGGTGAGGGACAACCGGCACAAAAGGGGCTTAGAAATACTCCTATTAGCTACCGAAATTGGGTCATCGAAGGAGAAGTTTACAATCCCTACACACCCAAATCCAAAGACTTTTACACTACTGATATTTTCACAAATTATGCTCTTGATTGGATGGATAAAATCAAACCCGAAAAACCTTTTTTTCTATATCTGTCTTATACGGCTCCCCATGACCCCCTAATGGCTTGGCCAAAAGATATTGAAAAATATAAGGATCGCTATTTGGAAGGGTATGAAGTGATTCGAAAAAAAAGATTTAAAAAACAAAAACAATTAGGAGTACTCCCGAAAAAAACGGGATTATCTAAGGCACAATACATCGACTGGGATAGCCTTGACCCAGAGGAAAAGGCAGATGAGAGCAGAACTATGGCAGTATATGCTGCCATGATAGATCGGTTGGATCAGAACATAGGTAAATTATTGGAAAAGTTGGAAAAGCAGGGAAAGCTAGACAACACCCTTATTCTTTTTACTTCTGATAATGGAGGGTCTAGCGAAGTGGTCAATATTCCTGGAGGAACGGGATTAATTGGCAGCTCTACCAACTGGAAGTCGTTAGGAAAAAATTGGGCCAATGTAAGCAATACACCCTACAGGGAATATAAAAACTGGAGTTATGAAGGAGGAATAAAAACTCCATTAATCGTTTATTGGCCAAAAAAAATAAAAACCAAGGGTTTTGTTTCTCACAAACCCATACATTTTATTGACTTCCTACCTACCCTACAAGAGTTGATAGGTGCAAATTATCCTGAGTATTTAAATGGCAATACCATTTTTCCTAGCCCCGGAGAAAGTTTTTTACCTCAATTATTGGGGGACTCATCAGTTAAGAGAGATGCCCCAATATTTTGGCAATGGAGATATGGAAAAGCTGTTAGGGATGAAAATTGGAAGTTAGTAGCACATAAAGATCTATGGGAGCTGTACAATTTGGAATCAGATCCTATTGAGGAAATAAACCTCATTGAGAAAGAAAAGAAAAAGTTAACAGAGTTAAAAGCACTCTATGAAAATTGGGCTAGCCAGTTTGAAATCACCAAAAGATAATCAGATTTTATACATGATTCGGTTATCAACCTTGCTATTTTTCTTTTTGTTAAGTAGTACTCTATTTTTGGGATGTTCAAATACCTCAAACGGAGAAAAAAAGCGTCCCAATATTCTATGGATTACTGTGGAGGATATTAGCCCTAACTTGGGATGCTATGGAGATCCATTGGCGCACACACCAACTTTGGACGCCATGGCCTCTAAAGGGTTCAAATACAATCATGCCATAGCCAATGCTCCTGTTTGTGCCCCGGCGAGAAATGCCATCATTACAGGAATGTATCCATCTTCTCTGGGTACCCTTCATATGCGTTCATTTTCGAATGCCATCAAAAGCTCGGGAAGAATTCCTGCAGATATCAAACTTTACCCAGAGGTTTTAAGAAGTGCTGGATATTACTGTACCAATAACGGCAAAGAGGATTATAATTTTAATTTAAAAAGAGAAATCTGGGATGAATCTAGTAAAACTGCTCATTGGAAAAACAGACCCAAAAAAAACACCCCTTTCTTTTCTATTTTCAATTTAACAATGACCCATGAGAGTTGTATCAATAATAAGGAAAAACACGATCGAGTTACCCAAGACTTACCGGATCATTTGCGAACAGACCCAGAGAAAATAGTGGTTCCTCCTTACTATCCTGATACGCATGAAGTAAGAAGATTACTGACCCGCCATTATGATAATATTGCAACAATGGATACTGAAGTTGAAAAACTACTCCAAGAGCTCGAAGAGGAAAGCGAAAGTGAAAATACGATTGTCTTTTTTTATTCCGACCACGGCACTGGGTTGCCAAGACACAAAAGGTGGCTATTTGATACAGGTGTGAAAGTACCTTTTATCGTTTATATTCCAGACCAATACAAAGAACTTTATCCCGCTGAACCAGGAAGTGAGATAGATCAATTAATCAGTTTTATTGACTTGGCTCCAACCGCCATTGAGCTGGCCAGTGCTCAAATTCCAAAGAACATGCAAGGGCAAGCTTTTTTGGGAAAAAATCTTAGACCGGAAAGAGATTATGTGTTCTTGGCCCGAGGCAGGATGGATGAACGCTATGATATCCAAAGAGGGGTCAGAAGTAAAAGATATAAATACCTTCGCTATTACGAACCTAAAAAACCCTTAATACAATACATGAATACCCCCGAGGGAGGACCTTTTATGACAGAACTTAGAAAGGCTGAAAAAGAAGGAACGCTAAAGCCAGCGGGGCAGCATCTCGTTGCGCCCACCAAACCCAATGAATCCTTGTTTGATTTAAGTAAAGATCCAATGGAGTTAAGTGACTTGGCTAATGACCCAAGTATGAAAGAAGAACTTGCAAGGTTTAGAACTATTCATGATCAATGGATGAGAAAAGTTATGGACGTTGGACTGATTCCTGAGGCCATAATGAGAAACTGGGAAGAAAAGAACAATCAATCAATCTATAAATGGATCAGGACACAAGAAGATTTTTATGATGATTTATTGTTGACATCCTCAACAACAAATGAAAACATACTGTTTAATGGTTTAAATCACCCAAATGAAGCAATTCGTTATTGGGCAGGACAGGGCATTTATAATCTGGATAAAAATTTAAAAAAAGCCACTATCAATCGTTTACACCAAAATCTCAATGATTCCATTATTAATGTTGGTATTAGTGCTGCTCGGGCATTACTGAAGCATAAATCCAACTCCAAAGAATTGATAAAAGTATTATCCAATGGATTAAAAGCAGAAAATGAGTGGACGCGTCTACAAACAGCTTTGGTGTTAGATGATTTTCAGTATGCGCTTAGAGTTTTGGAAAAACAATCACAAAATCTTATTAATTCCGATAATAATAAATATGTTGTTAGGGTTCTCAATCATGCTCTTAACGAGCTTAACGGAACTTTAAACAAGGTCAGGTAATATTGTTTATTTAGTACTAAGGTATTTAATGTTTTAATTAAGTAGCAATATTCAAAAAAAATTTTATTTTTGATATAGAGTACGTGTACGCGCACAAAAAAGTATTTCTAAATTTTTAAAAATATAACAATGGATTTAAACAGAAGAAAATTTATCAAAGATGCTTCCTTGGTCTCAGCTGGGGTAGTTGCTGGGATAAGTGGGGTTAGTGCTGCAAGTAATGCCATGAGTGCACAAAGCTACCGAAGAATTATTGGTTCTAACGACCGTCTCAACGTGGGAATTGTAGGTTTTTCAAGCCGAGCCAAAGGGTCCTTAATTCCTGCTTTTCAACAACATAGCAAACAACAGAATTGTCAAATTGTGGGTGTATCTGATATTTGGAACAGAAGAAGAGATGAAGGAAAAGCTTTTTTGGAGGAGAAAACTGGTAACTCCATTAAAACATGGAGAAACAATGAGGAAATGTATGACAAAAATCAAATTGATGCTGTGATTATCTCAACTGCAGATTTTCAGCATGCCCTTCATACTGTAGAGGCAGCCAACGCCAAAAAAGACGTTTATGTAGAAAAGCCTTTTGCCGAAACCATGGAAGACGCTAGATTAGGAAAGAAAGCTGCCAATGATGCGGGTATTGTTCTACAAGTAGGTTCACAACGTAGGAGTGGGAAAAACTACCATGCTGCAGATAAGTACATCAAATCCGGAGCTTTTGGTGATGTCGTTATGGTTGAAATGACTTGGAATGTAAACCAACCTGGAAGATGGAGAGTATATCCCAATAAAGTAAAAGACATCAAAGAATCTGATGTAGATTGGAAAAGATATTTAATGAACCGTCCATACCAAAAATGGGATCCTAGAAAATATTTAGAATATCGATTGTTCTGGCCACTATCCTCTGGTATACCTGGACAATGGATGGCACACCAGATTGATACGGTTCACTGGTTCTCTGATTTGGAACATCCAAGAAGTGTCGCTGCCAACGGAGGAATTTACCTTTGGAAAGATGGTCGAACCAACTTTGACACCATGACTGCTGTATTTGATTATGGTCCATTAAATGATCCAACATCCGGTTTTCAAGTTGTATATTCTTCCCGCTTTACTAACTCTGCAGGAGGAACCAAAGAAATATATTACTCAAATGGAGGTGAACTAAACATGAAGACCAATAAAGTAACTCCAAATGGTGGGCTGACGAAACGTCATTCCAGTTCGATGAAAATGGAACCTAATCAATTGAAAGAGTTTTCTTTGTCCAATATTGATACAAAAGTAGTAACTTCTGCCAATACAGGAGTTGATAATATGACTTCTAATCATATGCTAAACTGGCTGGAATGCATACGTTCAAGAGAAAAAACCAATGCACCAGTTGAAGCTGGATACAACCACTCAATTGCCAATATCATGACTACAGCATCAATGAGAACCGGACTTAAAGCCACTTTTGATGAAAAAAATCAAGAAGTACTGGCTGGTGGAAAAGTATTCAAATACTAATAATATTATGATTAGGGCTATTACTTTAATGATAATCCTTGCCGTCGCAATGAATTCATGCAAAGGACAACCTAAAGCTACGGAAGGTGAATCTACTTCTGTTGTTTTTTTAAACGATACAGCAAACCAAAAAGTTGACGTACAACTAAATGGTAGTCTATTTACCAGCTACCATTATCAGGCTTCACTCCCCAAACCCGTTCTTTTTCCTTTGATTACAGCCAGTGGAAAAAAACTTACAAGAGGTTTTCCAATTGACCCTCAACCGGGAGAACGTGTTGATCACCCTCATCATATGGGACATTGGTTCAACTATGGGGATGTTAATGGACTGGATTTTTGGAATAACTCAGATGCTATTCCTGAGGAAAAATTAGAGAATTATGGTAAGATTGTACACAGTGAAATTGTTAAAATAAATCAAGAACAAGGAAGCCTAACAACCAAAAGCAGCTGGCAAAGTACTGCAGGTAAATCCTTGCTAGATGAAACTACCGTTTTTAAATTCTCGCAAGAGGGAAACACCAGAATCGTTGATCGATACACAACACTTAATGCATTGGAAGATATTTCCTTCAAAGACAATAAAGAGGGCGTTTTTGGCGTGAGGGTTACTCGCGCCATGGAATTACCTGCTAAAAAACCAGCCATTTTTGTCGATGCACAAGGCAATCCTACAGAAGTAAAAGTATTAGACAACACTGGAGTAAATGGAAATTACCTTAGCAGTGAAGGATTGGAAGGAAATGACGTTTGGGGAACCCGTGCCGAATGGGTAAAACTCTACAGTACAATAAAAGAAGAACCCGTCTCGATTACCATCATTGACAACCCAAACAATGTTGGCTATCCCACCTATTGGCATGCCAGAGACTACGGCCTTTTTTCAGCCAACCCCTTGGGTCAAGAAGTTTTTTCAAAAGGAAAAGAAACTCTTAATTTTTCTTTGCAAAATGGAGAGTCAGTAACCTTTCATTATAGAATGTTAGTACATAATGGTTCGGTTCTTAACCCTAAAGACATTAGTAAATTTTCATTAGTTAATAATAAATATGAGACTTATTTCGATGGATCAGATCTTTCTAAATGGGTTTTAAAATCAAGAAGAGGAGAAGCTGATGGTGTAATTGTAAAGGAAATTGATCTTAATGATAATATTTGGTGGTCTGTTGAAGATAATCTTTTGAAAGTAAAAAATGGCCCTGATGAAATGGGTTCTACATTATGGACAAAGAATTCTTTCGAAAACTTTAGAGTTAGTCTTGATTTTAAATTTATCGAGGGTAATATTGACTCTGGGATTTTTATGAGAGGCAGTGACCATTTAAATCCACAAATTCAAATAGGTGTGTCAGGTTCTTTAAAAAGAGATATGACTTGTTCTCCCTACATTCCAAAAAAAGGATATCCCAAGGAAGCTATTAAAGTTAAATCACTATTAAAAATGAATGACTGGAATAACATGGTTGCAGAAGCTATAGGTAACCGTTACAGAGTATGGTTAAATGGGGAACAAGTAATGGATTATACCATGGAAGACGCAAATCTTATGGGACCTGTTGGTATCCAGCTTCACAGCAAAAGACAGATGGAAATTTGGTATAGATCTATTGATATAGCAAGCTTTTAAAAAAGTAACATATTTAATTAACCGCCTTCGAAATTTAATTAATTTGGTAGGCGGTTAATTTTTTAAAATCATTTACATTATTTTAATTATGTCAAAAAAGATTTTTTTCGCTAGTATTTTTGTTTTCTCAGTTTTACATAGTAACTCACAGACAACAAAAAGAGAAATTAATGAAATCATCAAGGAATGGGCTTCTCCCACAAAGTTTCCAGACCATGTTGTTATTAGTGCAACAGAAGATCCTTCAACATCAATTGCGATAAATTGGAGAACAGAGGCCGATAACAAAGTGGGTTTTGTTGAACTTGCATTGGCTGGACCTGGTCCCTATTTTAAAAAAAATAGCAAAAAATATAAAGCTGAGAGAACTGTGGTAGATTCCCAAGAAGCATATAATGACGGATTTAAAGCCTCATATTTTGAAGTTCAAATCGATCAATTAATACCTAATAAAATCTATGCATACAGAGTTGGTAATTTTCATTTTAAAAGCGAATGGCATCATTTTAAAACTGCCAATAATGAGCCCATACCAATTTCCTTTCTATATGTGGGAGATGCACAGAATTATATTTTAGAGTTATGGTCCAGGGTAATAAGGAATGCATATAAAAAAGCTCCTGATGCTGATTTTTTTATCCATGCAGGGGATCTTGTTGATGAGGGTCATGAAGAGATTGATTGGAATGAATGGTTTGCTGCTGGAAGTTTTATTCATAGTGAAATACCAGCAATTGCAGTACC
>TARA_B100000963_G_scaffold229731_2_pt1 | contig 18481 bp, 21 predicted proteins | sample TARA_B100000963 | Tara Oceans TARA_B100000963 (sample SAMEA2622097) | marine metagenome | biome: marine biome (ENVO:00000447); feature: surface water layer (ENVO:00002042); material: "saline water (ENVO:00002010), including plankton (ENVO:xxxxxxxx)" | depth 5 m | reverse complement strand
AAATAGCAATTCAAATACCCTCTCCTAATCCCAAATGAAGAAGTGTAGGATTAAAATTCAGCATATAGCGTAAGTTGTGGTAAAAAGGGGTCAAAACCACATAGCACTGTTAGAAAACTTTCCTTATTTACTCTGTTGCGTGGGCATCCATCAATGAAAATTCCGAAAGCACGCCTACTACAAAATCGGCAATACCAATATTCACACATTAATAAATCCTACATATAGACGCCAAACTGCCTATCAATTTCATACCTTAGAATTAACCTAGCGCAATGAAAGGAATAATCTTAGCAGGAGGAAGTGGTACTCGATTACACCCAATCACCTATGCCATTTCCAAGCAAATGATGCCTATCTATGATAAGCCGATGATTTACTATCCATTGTCGGTACTCATGAAGGCAGGTATCCGGGAGATACTAATCATTTCCACCCCAGAACACCTCCCAGTCTTTCAATCGCTTTTTGGCGATGGTCATCAGTTAGGGTGTGAATTCAGTTATAAGGTGCAAGAAGTTCCCAATGGGCTAGCCCAAGCTTTTGTTTTGGGAGAAGACTTTATAGGAAATGACTCAGTGGCCCTGATTCTAGGGGATAACATATTTTATGGAGCGGGCCTTGATTCCACGGTTCAACAGGCAGTTAATCCTGATGGAGGAGTAATCTTCGCCTATCATGTTGCTGACCCTGAGCGCTACGGAGTGGTTGAGTTTGATGAAAACAAACGGGTAATCTCCATCGAGGAAAAGCCAGTTAAACCCAAATCTAACTATGCGGTTCCAGGGCTTTATTTCTATGACAACCATGTCGTAGATATCGCACACTCCATAAAACCTAGTGCCCGCGGCGAATATGAGATAACTGATGTCAATAAGGTTTACCTTGAACAAAACAAACTTAATGTAGCCATCTTAGACCGAGGTACAGCTTGGCTTGACACAGGAACCTTTAACTCACTCATGCAGGCTTCCCAGTTTGTTCAAGTGCTAGAGGACCGTCAAGGACTTAAAGTGGGGTGTATCGAAGAAGAGGCTTTCCGACAAGGATTCATAGATCATGACCAACTGGGGAAATTGGCAAAACCACTCATGAAAAGCGGTTATGGGCAATATCTTATGGACGTACTGAAACACCATTCATGAAAAAGATTTTGATTACAGGAGGAGCTGGATTTATCGGCAGTTGTTTAGCTGATAAGCTCATGCAAAACCCCAAATACAAGGTGGTTATGGTTGACAATATGTTAACCGGTCACAAAGCTAGGCTACCTCAAGAAGAGGGTAACGAGGCTAGTAACTGGCGTTTTATTCATGCTGATTGCAATAACTATACAGACATTTCTGCGGTCATGATGTCTTATCATTTTGACTATGTATTTCACTATGCGGCCATAGTTGGTGTAAAGCGCACCTTAGAGCACCCGAAACTCGTTCTTGATGACATTCAAGGAATACGAAACATCCTGGATATTGCGAAGTCAACGAATGTGAAGCGCGTATTTTTTGCCTCTTCCTCTGAGGTATATGGCGAACCCCACGAACATCCGCAAAATGAACAAACCACCCCCCTGAATTCCAGGTTACCCTATGCTGTAGTTAAAAATGTAGGCGAGGCATTTCTTCGGTCGTACAAGAAGGAATTTGACTTAGATTATACAATCTTTAGATTTTTCAATACCTATGGCCCTAAACAAAGTATTGACTTTGTGATGTCAAAGTTTATTCTTGCCGCCTTAAAGAATGAGGATCTGACCATTTATGGCGATGGCTTGCAAACGAGGACTTTCTGTTATGTCCAAGACAACATTGATGCATGTGTCAATGCCTTTGAACAAAACAAATATATCAACGACACGGTAAACATTGGAAGTGACTATGAGCTTACTATTTTAGATTTGGCAAAGAAGATAATCAAGGTCACCGGCTCTTCATCAAAAATCGTTCATCTTCCTGCGCTAAAAGAAGGAGATATGCTTCGAAGAAAGCCTGATATCGGAAAAATGCGTCACCTTCTTAATAGGGAGTTAACGTCCGTTGAATCCGGCATCGAGAGGATATTAGAAGAAGGACTTGTCCTATATAATCCAAACGCACAAGAGTAACTTGTATGGCCCGTATTCTTGTAACAGGAGGTTGTGGTTATATTGGCTCTCATACCATCGTTGACTTACTAAAACATGGTGTTGATGTCGTTTCCATTGACAATTTCAGCAACGCTGATAAACGAGTATTATTTGGAATAGAGGCCATAACAGGTAAAAAGGTAAAAAATTACACGATTAATCTCACCGATGTTCAAGCTGTAACAAAAACGTTTGACGATATAGGTCATATCGATGGCATTATTCATTTTGCTGCTTTCAAATCCGTTCCTGAATCCGTTGCAAAGCCATTGCTTTATTACCATAACAACATCCAATCTACAGCCAACCTCCTCGCTGAAGTACAGCTCCGGAACATAGGCACCTTTATCTTTTCGTCCTCCTGCTCCGTATACGGCCAGATAAAGACCCTGCCGGTCAATGAAAACACCGCCCTAGGTAAAGCAGAATGCCCTTATGCCTATACCAAGCAAATTGGAGAGCAAATGATTTGCGATGTAGCTTCGTTTTCTCAGAGCACCTGGGTATCTCTCCGATATTTCAATCCTGTGGGAGCCCATCAAAGTGGGATAATCGGCGAGGTGCCCAACGATAAGCCAAATAATCTTGTTCCAAGAATCACTGGAAAATCATCAGGACGATACGACGACCTAACGATTTTTGGTGGCGATTACGATACGCGGGATGGAACATGCATCCGAGATTATATTCATGTCGAGGATATCGCTCATGCCCATACGTTAGCGCTGAACTTATCGCGTGAGCAAAATACAGGGGTACATGTTTTAAATCTTGGCAGCGGCGAGGGGGTGAGTGTACTGGAAGCCATTCAAGCATTTGAAAAAGCTTCTGGAAGAAAGCTAGATTATATGATAGGTCCTCGAAGAGAAGGCGACGTTGTGGCAGTCTATGCGGATAAGAATCAAGCTTCAAAATTACTACAGTGGACTCCCAACCCTTCGGTTGAACATATGATGTCGACCGCGTGGCAATGGGAAGTCAATATGGCCTCTGGCAAGTCCTTTCTCGGCAAGGACTACAGCATAGAAAATTTCCATTTATGAGCCTCACTGTGCTCTTAGCTATTACGGCAGTATACTTTGGTGTATTGTTGGGAACCAACCATTGGGTAAGCCAAAAAAGAGGGGCTAGGGCATTTTATGATGGGGACAAATCCTCTCCATGGTTTTTAGTGGCCTATGGTATGATTGGTGCCTCTTTATCGGGAGTGACCTTCCTTTCGGTACCTGGTCTGGTAGGGACTAAAGGATTTTACTATATGCAAATGGTCCTAGGTTATCAGGTGGGCTATCTTCTTATAGCTCTCATTCTTATTCCGCGCTTCTATTATCAAAAAGTAGTATCGATCTATCAATACCTTGAGACAAGCATGGGTATGGAAGCACGCCTTGTTGGCGCATTGAGTTTTTTGGTTTCGCGAGTTATTGGAAGTGCCTTTCGCCTTTTTTTAGTTATCCTGTTACTACAGCAATTTGTCTTGGGCCCACTATATATTCCTATTGAAGTGACTGTTATAATAACCCTGCTGTTAATCTTCGCCTACACAGCGACAGGGGGTGTTAAGACATTGGTCTATACAGACACGCTACAAACCAGCGTAATGCTTTTATGCGCGGGTGTAACCCTGTATTTACTAATCCGCGAATTGGGGGATTTCTCGGGGCTACTAGCATCAATTGGACAAACAACTTTTGATTTTGAGGGATTTCGAAACAATGACAACCACTTTATAAAGCAATTTTTAGGTGGAGCATTGCTTGCCTTTTGCATGACAGGCTTAGACCAAGATATGATGCAAAAAAACCTTACCTGCAAGGACTCTAAAAGTGGTCAAAAGAACATCATTGCCCTAAGTCTTTTACTCATTCCTATCAATCTTTTATTCCTAAGTCTAGGATATTATTTGTGCACCTTTGCTCAAGAAGCGAACCTACTATTTGAGCGACCCGACCATCTATTCCCAACTGTTATTTTTTCTTCAGGAGACTTTTCTGCAATGTTAGGAGGATTGTTTGTGCTTGGCCTCATTGCTGCGGCCCTTTCAAGTGCAGATTCAGCACTAACCTCATTGACAACCTGCTTTCAAGTCGATATTCTTCAAGATAAGACCTTTTCATCCAAAAAAAGATTATTGATTCACGGTAGCTTTGCCTTACTCCTTGCTACCATCATTTTAGGCTTTTATTATGCACCAAATGGAGAAAGCATTATCAATCGAATCTTTACAGTAGCCCAATACACCTATGGTCCATTACTTGGCTTGTTTCTCTTTGCAATGAGCGCGAAACGAAAGGTTAAAGCAATCTACATTCCCATATTATGTATGCTCACTATTGGCCTTGCGATTTGGTGCCAACACTTACTCACACAAAACCTCGATTTCAATCCTGGATTTCTCCTTTTAGGAATCAATGGCACTATAATGTATAGTTTGCTCGTTATTACCTCCACTAAAAATCTTTCCTATGAAAAATAAATCATGGCACGAACACCAAGCAGAATCTTCCTGGTCAATGTTTAAAATCATGGCTGAGTTTGTAGAGGGCTTTGAGCGATTAGAAAAAATTGGACCCTGCGTTACCATTTTTGGTTCTGCTCGAACCAAAGAAGAAAATGCCTATTATCAGCAAACTATGGATATTTCAAAGGCCCTTGTAGCTGAAGGCTTTGGAATCATTACTGGAGGAGGACCAGGTATTATGGAAGCTGGCAATCGAGGCGCACGAGAAGCCAAAGGAAAATCCGTGGGTCTCAATATAGAATTACCGTTTGAACAAGAAGCCAATCCATACATTGATTATGAAAAACTCATCAATTTTCGATACTTCTTTGCTCGTAAAGTAATGCTTGTGAAATACGCCCAAGCCATTGTACTTATGCCTGGTGGAGTAGGAACGCTAGATGAGTTTTATGAGACCGTTACACTGATTCAAACCAAAAAAATGAAGGCTGTTCCTGTCATCCTTGTCGGAACCTCATTTTGGGTGGGCCTCTTGGAATGGATGAAAAATGTAATGCTTAAGGAGGGCAACATTTCCCCTGGAGACATGGATTTATTTCATCTAACAGACTCTACCGAGGAAGTGGTTCAGATCATCGACGACTTTTACAAAAACAAAGCCATTATCCCTAATTTTTAAACTTCCAAAAGCAAATCTTGTTACGATAATAAATGATAGACTATGAGCCACCTAAATGCAGGAGATTCTGCCCCCCTATTCGAATCAATTGACCAAAACGGCAATCCTCTCCGACTTCAAGATTTCAAAGGGAAAAAAGTAATTATCTATTTCTACCCAAAAGACGATACGCCGGGTTGTACGGCAGAGTCCTGTAACTTTAGAGACAATTATGCTATGCTCCTTGATAAAGGGTATGCTGTTCTTGGGGCAAGTATTCAAGGTGAAGCCTCCCATCAAAAATTTATTGCCAAGTATGACCTGCCATTTCCGCTGATAGCCGATACCGACAAGTCGGTGCACGAAGCCTACGGAACTTGGGGAATAAAAAAGATGTACGGCAAAGAGTATTACGGAACGATACGCACTACTTTTGTAATTGATGAAGAAGGCAAAATAGAACATGTCATACGAAAGGTTAAAAACAAAGAAGCTACCGAACAGATTTTAAAATTGACAGAAGCTTCTTAACTTATGGGAATGTCGTCTCTTATGAATCGATTGATTCTTCTCTCCCTTTTTTTCGCATGTTTTTCATGGGTCGGCCTTCAAATAGGAATATCTAATACGGCAGGAAAACCAGGCAGAACAGGTGCCCCGGGGGATATTAGTACTTGTGTCAGTTGCCATAATTCCAGTCCGCTCGCTCCGCTCAATGAAAACATCCGTGTTACCATTAACGGTAACCCACTCACTGCTAGTTTTAAATATGATAATTCAATCACTTATGCGATGAGACTTTCCATTGACAACCCCGCAAGTAGTCGGGGTGGATTTTCGCTAACTGCGTTAGATGAAAACAATAATATGGCGGGTGCCTTGAGCACGATTGATGGCAATGCTCAATTATACACCCTAAGTAATCGCACGTATTTGGCCCATAACAGCAATGCCGCTACGGCTTGGGACTTTACTTGGGCACCCAATGGAGTCAATGGAGAAGTAACCTTTTACGCGAGCGTAAATGATGCAAATAATAATGGTCAAATCTCAGGAGACATCATCCGGCCTTACGTACTAAAAATTTATCCGTCTGAAGCGACCTCCATTGATAGGCAAGCAATTGAAGATGCAGTGTCAATAGCCGTTCTTGGTAATCAAATTCAGCTTAATGTAGACTATACAGCGTCTTATCCCATCACAGCACGCCTACTTAGCGTGAACGGAGCGCAATGTATTCCTAAAACAATGCTTACGCCTGGTCGTTCGACAACTTTGGATGCATCGTCAATCTCAGCAGGCATATATATCCTAAACGTTGAAGCTAGGTCTTCTTCTTACCTCCAAATGATTAGCCTCCAGTAATATGCAAGATAAACCAGCCATCACGACATTCCCCATTCAGGAAGCCCTTCAAAAACGATGGAGCCCCCGGGCCTTTGATAGCAGACCATTGACTAAGGAGGAGATCGTTTCAATGTTTGAAGCCGCTCGATGGGCAATGTCTGGATACAATGATCAACCATGGCGTTTTATTGTAGCTCAACAAGGCGACGAGCATTATGATAAGGCCTTCTCATGCGTGGGTGCATGGAATAAACAGTGGACGCAATCTGCTCCTTTACTAGGTTTTATTATTGCCGACGAAACGTCACCCACCTCTGGAGAACATAATTACGCAGCTACCTTTGAAGCGGGCATTGCTGCGGGCTTCTTAGTGGTTCAAGCAGAACATCTCGGGCTTCGATGCCATCTCTTTGGTGGAATTCATCGTGACGAGATTCGCAAGGCATTCAATGTACCTGAAAAGCACAATATAGTTTGCGGATTTGTTTGTGGCCATCATGGTGAACTCCAACAAATCCCTGAATCCTTCCATGAAGAGGAGGGAGCGCCTCGAACAAGAAAGCCGCTTAGCGAAATTGTATTTGGTAAAACTTGGCAAACTGCCTATCTCTAAAAAACACAACATGAAGATATATCATGCACTTGCGGCTTCTGCATTGTTTTTTTTGTTGGGATGTCAGTCCGGAGGTATTTTCTTGTTCTCTGTACAAGATGACATCAAATTAGGTCAACAAGTGGACGCCGAAATTGAGGCTGATCCAAACATCATCATTCTAGAAGAAACTCAATACACCGAAGCCTATGCATACCTAAACACCATGAAGGAAATGATTTTAGAGACAGGTGAGGTACGCTATAGAGAGGAATTCCCCTGGGAATTGCATATAGTGTATGATGATGAAGTGCTCAATGCTTTTGCTACCCCTGGTGGATTCATATATATCTATACTGGGCTCATTCACTACCTTGACGACGCTTCATCCCTTGCAGGTGTTCTTGGGCATGAAATAGCCCATGCAGATAATCGGCATTCGAGCCGTCAAATACAAAAACAATTTGGTATTCAACTTCTTTTTGAGATATTAACAGGAGGGGATCCTGGAACATTAGCTCAGATCGCAAGCTCTTTATGGGCCCTTAGTTTCAGTCGCTCGGATGAAACCGATGCCGATAATGCCTCGGTGCGATATCTATGTGAAACGCCTTTTAACGCGGATGGTGCAGCCAATTTTTTCCAAAAAATAATCGATGAGGGAAGTCCTAATCCCCCTCAGTTTCTGAGTACTCACCCTAATCCTGAAAATCGAGTAGAAAATATCCAAGAAGAAGCAAGCATTGAAAATTGTGAAACAGAAGTCGTTGAGCCCTTGGTCGATGGAAGGACCTATGCAGAATTTAGGATGCTTCTTCCTTAGCTAATTCCTTTAACAAAGGACCGCTATGCTTTACCGATTTCTTTGTCCAATCGAGAAGGATCTCTAAAAAATCCTCAGAAGTTAATTGCCATAAGGAAGGATTTTGACTGCGGAGTCGGTGGTTTAGCTGTTGAAGCAATACCGCACAGGAAACAGAAACATTAAGGCTTTCTGTAAATCCATACATAGGAATCTTTACCCTTGTGTCTGCAAGTTCAAATGCTGTTTCAGATAAACCATGCCATTCTGTGCCAAGCATAATAGCTAAAGGGCGATCGAGAGGAAGTGTTTGTGGTGTATAATCAGCCTCGGGATGCGCTGCAGCAATGCGATAGCCCCGGTTTCTTAGGCCCTTAATACATTGCCGAACATTCGTATGCTTATTGATCTCTACCCACTTTGCAGCTCCTCGACTCATATCGCGGTGAATCGCAAACTCATTAATATTATCCACCACATGCATCTCCTGAAGCCCAAAGCACTCACAACTTCGAAGCAAGGCATTGGCATTATGCTCCCTGTAGAGTTCTTCGGTAATCACCGTTAGGAACCTTGTGCGTTGACGCAAAATATCATGCATTAAATCCCATCGATTATCGGTGAGGTAGGGACGCAAATGATCAATGGCCTGTTGAGTGGAAATCATGACTTTATTAAAACTACGGAAGACAACCTAATCAAGCAAGATGGTCTGAGAGGAGCTTCCATATTCGGTCACCCATAGGAGGCAAGGCTTCGACAAAGATGGCTTCTTTGTTGGTAGGATGCGGAAAACGCAGGGAACGGGCATGAAGGTGAATGGATTTGTCCTCATTAGGCCTTGGAAAGCCATACTTTATATCACCTTTGATAGGACAACCTATAGCCGATAATTGGCAACGAATTTGATGGTGCCGGCCAGTAACAGGATGAACTTCGAGGAGATGATAGCGCTCTAAACTACGCTTCAAGGAATACCTCAGTATGGCCTCTTTAGCTTTTGATCGGCCTGCTTTGCAGGGCCTTGATTTATTGGCCTTTGAATCTTTGATAAGATGATGGACAAGCCTACCCTCTAAATCCTTAGGTCGCTCTTGGACCACCGCCCAATACGTCTTTTGGATTTGACGTTCTTTAAATGCAGCATTTAGTCTCGTCAGTGCTTTGCTTGTTCTTGCTAAAACGATTACGCCGCTAGTCACCCTATCAAGTCGATGAACTAAGCCTACGAAGACCTCACCGGGCTTATTTTTTTCTTTTTTGATATACTCCTTTGTCCAATCGAGCAAGGTCACATCTCCCGTAGCATCACCTTGCACAAGCATTGTAGGAGGCTTATTTACAACCAATAAGTGGTTATCACTGTATAAGATCTCTGGATAGCTAAGCAAAGCGGGTTAGGTTTACTTCAGGAAGGATATCTTTTTGATTAAACAGTGCATCAAGCAACATATCTGCAAAATAAGGACTAAGTGAATACCCTTTGGTGCCCATTCCAGCGAGGCATGCAACCTGAGAGATCTTTGGACTACGGCCTATTATTGGACGTCGGTCTTTGGAAGATGGTCGTAATCCGGCAAGATGATCTAAGACACGATATTCTCCTTGAAAGCTTTTATTCAGGCGATTTAATAGGCCTTCTTTTCCCACAGCAGTTGGATCTATTGTTTCATCCTCCCAAGCATAGGTAGACCCTACCCAATATCTATCATTGTCCAAGGGAACGATGTTTACTTGGTGGCCAATAATTACATCCTTTGGAAGGGATTTACTCTCAATAATTAGGGCTTCACCCTTATTGGCTCTCACGGGGATATCAGGGAAAAATGGATTAGCGGCAATAGTATGCCCTTGGCAAAAGACAATATGCTTAGCACGTAGCGATCGATATCGAAAAGAATCCTTGTCATAGGAGAGATTTGAAAAATCAAATACTCCCTTGTAATAATATCCCTTGGATACCCAGCGCCGTAACGAGGCGTCAAGAAGGGCTGGCCCGTCCACGCGATAGGCCTTATTGATATAAAAGCCCCCGTGGGGTTGCACAAGATTGATTCCTTTTAGACGAGATGGTTGTTTGTCTTGTAGATATTTATGATACGCTGCATCCCCTAGACGCATTTGCCATGTGTTTAAAGAATCAATATCTGGAAGGACTTTAAATAGCGGATGTGCATGGATAATTGGCTCGCTGAGTTCTTTTTCAAGTAAGGAATAATGGTCTTCTAAAAAAGGCCACAAGGTATCCGCTTGCCATGTTTTGACATACTTTCGACCTGTTATCGGGTTAATCATGCCAACAGCAACTTTAGATGTGCTATAGCCCCCATCGTCGACGACACAAAAAGAAAGACCCCTCCTTTCGGCAAGGTGAGCAAGATTGCAGCCTGCAATCCCGTGCCCGACAATGATTATATCAGTTAATGCTGTATCGATACTCTAAAGGTATACCCTTCCCCTGAGACATAGTACATGCCCTCAGGAAGTTCTATTACTTCAAGATAGCCGTGAGGTGCTGACGACTCAAGCATCAACCGACCATCTTGACTGAAGACTTGGTAAACTGATCCTTCCAAAAGCCTTGGAACAAAAACACGCTCCATTGCTGGATTCGGGAATGCCTGAAATGAAGCATCTAAGACAGAAACATCTGTGGGAGCGTAGACAAACGACGGGTCTTTGCTGAAGCGTTCGAAAAACCTCCAAATCTCCGTAGAACCATCAATCTCATAGCTTATACCATCTCCTGGAAAAGCAATAGGCGTTCCTGGCCATGTATGCGTCGCATTGGTCAATTTGTAAAACCATAATTCTCCATTATCAAGGCAGTTTGGATAGATAAAGCGTTCAGCTGAAACGCTATCATTGTCAATATCACCGTAGTCTCTGTAGTTCGCCTGAACATCACAACCATTACGGTCTTTTATCAATTCTACAGCACCCTCGACACCGATATAACCAGGAAAAGGGAAGTATAGAACAGTAGAATCTGCCGTCCCGTGAACTTGCATGACAGGCACAGTGCGTGCTGAAGGGCAAGAATCTAAGACAGAAAAGGGCGGTAAACCTGTAATGGAAGCCATTGCCGCAAATCGCTCACCAAGCGCGCAAGAAAGAAAGTAGCTCACAAAGCCCCCAGCACTCATACCACATGTATAGATTCGGTTGGTATCAATAGCATAGTTTGCGACAAAGAAGTCAATTAAGCTATCTACAAAGCCCACATCATCTGGGATAACTGGAGTAACGCCTGGAGGACTAACATTGTAGGTCAGATTCCACTGACGAAGATTGTTAATGAATTCCGCGTTAGGGTAGACTACTATGAAATTATTGAGATCCGCGACCCCATCCATTTGAGAATAAACTCGCTGTTGATAGGAATTACTGCCTCGGCCATGCATGTTAAACACCAATGGAATTTCCTCTGAGCCGTCATAGGAGGCAGGAACATAAAATTCATACAGACGATTAAGTCCATCATAGACTATAGTATCGATATCGGTTTGGGCTGATGCTGAAAAAAGAAACGAACTAAAGGTTAGGCCTAAAAAAAACCTTATCAAGTTTTTCATTGCTTATAATAAGTTAACTGGCATTCTCCGTATTGACTTCCAAAGTAATACTGAACATTTAACAGAATGTCTCCCGCACCTGTATTGTTCAAATACTGACCAGAAACATTGGCCTGAAAACTTCCCCGATTCACCGCAAATTCAATGATGTTGCCTTCATTAGTAGGACTGGTATAGATAAAAGCATCAACGCTGCCTTGATTCATAAAATTTCCAAAGGTTATTCGGTTGGGATATGCCCCGTCCCATAAGATAAAGTCAAAAGGAGCCCCAATGTAACTTCCCTGAAAGCAATTGGCCACTACGGTGTAATTCCCTACATATTTTTGGGCGGCTATTGTTTGACATTCCGGTCCTTCATAACCATCCAAGCAATAGCAATTTCCATTGATACAACTTTGATTATTGCCACAGACAACATCGTCACAAGACCGTCGATCACTGCAATTGATTAACGTAATCATAAGGAAGGTGATAGGTAACACCAAAAGATTTCTAGACATCATTTAATTGGTTTTCAGATCTATAATAGAATAAAAAATAGAGTAAAAAGCCTATGGGCCCTGCCATAAGACTCATCATCAAGATTCCTCCAAGAATGCCTCTTCTAATGAGTGATGGATTCGGATTTTGTTGCTGTGCATGGCGAGCAATCCATGTGCCGACAAATAGGTCAAAAACAAGAAAATGTTGCCAAGCAACAAGCACGCCCAATGAACTTGAAAAAAGGCTGGTTAAGCCCGATAACGTGGAAAATGCATCAGGAGCTGGTGCTGGCCCCTTGGTAATTGCCCAACAAAATAACAAGCCATAAATCAAGGCAAGCAATGCATGGATGCGAAGGGAAAACACCCATTGCCTAGTCAACCTAGCACCCGGTGCAAAAACCAACAATACCCATACTGGCATCGGTAGCAAGTTGATTATACGATAAATCAGTTCTAAATCAAGCATAGTATTTACATTGTTGTTTTCGGTAATGCCAAGATAAGACTTGTATCTTCAGCACCAAAGAACGATTACCCAATGAATGTCATGTACAACAAATATGCCCACCTCCTTACAGACTATTGCCTAAACGTCCAAAAAGAAGATAGGGTTTATGTGCGCACTACCTATCTCGCCGAGAAGCTTGTCCAAGAATTAATGCGGGAAGTCACCAAAGCAGGAGGCCACCTTATCACCGACATTCAATTTCAAGGTCAAGAGGAGATTTTTTATAGCGAGGCCTCCCAGCATCAACTCGAATATATCAACCCTCTTAAAAATCATGTGATTCGAGAGTTTGATAAATACCTTGTCATTATTGCACCCTTCGAGAGCAGTGGCCCTCAAAAGGATTATGCCGATAAAAAGGCAATTGCAAGAAAGACGGGAGAAGAGCTTAGCAAACTTTACATGCGACGTACAGGAAGTAAAAATATGGAGCGCAGTCTATGTTTATTCCCTACGGAAGCAAATGCCAAACGCGCTGGAATGTCATTAGAGGATTATGAGCATTTTGTCTTTAAAGGATGTGGCTTACTCGAAGAAAATCCTAAAGATGTTTGGCTCAAGGTACGAGAAGAGCAACAAGCGGTCGTAGACTACCTCAATAGAGTAGACACAGTTACCTATGAAGGGCCTGGTTTTTCGATAAGTTATCGATGTAAAGACCGGCTATGGATCAATAGTGATGGACGAACGAATATGCCCTCAGGTGAGGTATATACCGCCCCAATAGAACATTCTGTTAATGGCAACATCAAATTCAGCTATGATAGCTTGTATATGGGACGAGAAGTAAGTGGTGTAGAGCTCACCGTAAAAGATGGCAAGGTCGTCAAATGGACAGCAGATAAAGGCCAAGATTTTCTAAACTATATATTTTCTATACCTGGAGCGAGAATTTTTGGTGAGGCGGCTATTGGAACAAACTATCACATTCAGCGTCCTACAAAAAATATCTTGTTTGATGAAAAGATGGGCGGCTCCGTTCATATGGCTATTGGTCAATCCTATCCGCAATGTGGAGGAAGTAATACCTCTTCGGTACACTGGGATATGATTACCGACATGCGCCAGGGAGGAGCCATCTACGCGGATGGCGTCCGCATCTATGAAAATGGTAAATTCCTAATCGGGTGATCCTTGAATTTTTAGAAAGCCTGCCCAATGCATTAAAGTTTTCCGTAGTTGGCGGATCGGCTTTTATTATTGACTTAATAATGACCTTTTTTCTTAAAGACGTCATAAAAGTCAAGCCCATAATGTCGAATTCAATTGGATTTGTTACTGGAATATTGCTGCGATTTTTTGGTAATCGCTATTGGACATTTCATCAGGATTCGATGGATAATTTTTGGCAGGATTTCTTTCAATATGTTGGCATTGAATCTGCTGGACTAATTATTGTCAATTTGGCTGTATGGCAACTTGCTCAAAAAAGAAAAATCATCTCTTTCTTTTGGGCCAAGGTTATTGGCATGTCGGTATTTTACCTGTACAACTATTCAATGAATGCAGTATTTACCTTTAATCGAGGAGTACTTGAATAGCTAATGCTAGAAGTAATATCCAACAGATATCGTAGGATATAAATTCAAATTAATCAATCCGCCTGCTCCTCGGAATTCCATACCTAACGAAGCCCCACCAGAAAGCGATATAGGGTATTCGCTAAAAAGGTGCTGATAGCCTACACTCCCTCCAGCCAACAACAGAAGACCTCCTTTAGAACCCAATCCAGCATAAGGTCCAAAATACAAGCCACGTAGGGCAATATCCGTAAGGTAAAACCTAAGTTCAGGCTTAACAAACATACCCAAAGTGCCTCCACCAGTAAAGAAGTTTAAGCCGCCATTGACTGACATATTAGAGTTCATCAATACTTCAAATTCGAAGGCCGTCATATACCCGGATTGTGTGACTGTATTAGTCGACATATAGAGCAATCCAGGAGAAAACTTCGCATTATATTCCTGAGCTAGAATCGCAGAAACACATCCAACGAAAAAAAGAACACTGAGAAATAGACTTCGTACCATATCACTTTGCTTTGTATAAAAGTACGATTGAGACCTCTCAATTATTGTTTGGGTTACAAACAAAGAAAATGTTTACATCGCTCTACAAACCGCTTAAAATGCCTTCCAACCCTGTGCGGTAAGGGGATAGTGTTGGTTGGTACGAGAAGTTAAAAAGGAACCTTTCTCTTCCTTATGGATAATTCCTATTTCGATACAATCTGGAACTTCTTCTCGAACACGATCAGCTAAGGAAGGGTCAACGGTAAAGAGCAACTCATAATCCTCACCACCGTTCATCGCCGAAGTTATGGGATCAATATTAAGTTCAAGAGACAAGTCATAGGTCTCTTGCTGAATCGGAACAAACTGTTCGTGGACTTCAACGCCTACCTTACTTGACTTGGCAAGATGAAGGCACTCCGAACTCAACCCATCACTGATATCAATCATAGCAGTCGGGACAATGGAAGCTTTAGCAAGCGCCTCTACAACGTCATATCGTGCCTCCGGCTTAAGCTGTCTTCCTACTACATAATCGTGCCCTTCGAGTTCGGGTTGCATGTCCGGATTTTGAAGGAAAATCTGCTTCTCTCGATTTAAGATCTGAAGTCCCATGTAAGCTCCTCCCAAATTTCCGGTTACAAAAAGCGCATCACCAGTTTTGGCACCACTTCGAAGCACAAGTTGATCTTTTTTAACACGGCCATAGGCTGTTACTGAGAGCGTCGCACCACTTAGACTCGATGTCGTATCACCACCCACAATATCAATATTATAAAATGACGCTGCACGTTCCATGCCTTTATACAATTCTTCCACCGCTTCAACCGAATACTTGCTCGAAAGCGACAAGCTCACGATAACATGGCTAGGTTTACCGTTCATGGCATAGATATCTGAAATAGAAGAAACAATAGCTTTGTAACCCACATGCTGTAATGGACAATACATCAAATCAAAATGCAAGCCCTCTACCATTGTATCCACGGATAGCAAGGTGTAGTCCTCGCCATTGTCTAATACAGCACAATCATCACCAATGCCATGAATGGTTGAGCGATAGCGACTACTTACCATCGATTGAATGCGATCAATAAGGCCAAACTCTCCAAGTTCGGAAACATCTGTTCGTGTGGGCTTTGTCATATTCTTTTTGTTTACCACGGAATCCCTTTCGGAAAGTCCAAAATTATTTAACAAATTTGAGGAAATCTAAGGCAATAAGCACTATTCAACCCCTTCCGATTCGTCAATTACTCTTTTTAGGCCTCATTACCCTCTTAGGCATGGGCGGTCTTGGTCTTGTTTTACTACCTTACACTTCGGAGATAACCTGGCAAATCCTCTTCGAAAAATCAAGCAATCACATGTATTCCAGCCTCGCGATAGGGGGAGGTACTGGTATAGGAGCAAGCTTAGTTAGTCTCTTCATTTCGCGTTCGTTTCCCACAAGTGATTTAGAACGTAAACTTCGACAGCGCCTGCCCCTTCATGCGATGTCCAGCCTTACTATTGCATTTCTATCTCTCTGTGCAGGAATAGGAGAAGAGTTACTGTTTCGTGGACCACTTCTCTTTGGACTTTTTGAGTATGTCAGTTTACCCATGGGTATTCTGATTAATGCCATCTTCTTTGTGGGTCTGCATGGCTACCTTAACCCAAAACAGGATTTACCTTGGATTCTCCGACTATGGCTCATTACCTTTTCCAGTGTTTTAGGCCTTATCACCATAAGGCTAAGTATAGTAAGTGCTATTGTAGCGCACGCAATTTACGATCTTGTGCTATTACATGCTATGCGACGCGATTCACTTTCTGCGTAACATAGAAGGGTGGGCTTCATACCAAAGCTTTTTATCATCAGAATATCCAAAGCTCACTTCTGTAAGCGTACTAGAAAGTTCTTTATACAAGGCTTCCTTATGCTTTAAGGGAAGATGAATGCGCTCTTGCACTCGGCCTATTGTCCAGATACAGAGCACAGCCTTTTTTGCGAGCAAAATACCAAAGGGCTGTAACTGAACTTCTTCAAAATAGATCCAACTTACTTGATGCGCTTGGCTCGTTACGAGTGGCCAAACGGGATGTCGGTCGATACGAAAGGAGCTTTTCAGACGCCATGTAACCAAACCGGATATCATGGCAAGTAAAAGAAACATAGCAATGGGTTGACGCTGAAAGACATAGCCAATGCACGTGCCAAGTATGAAAAGTAAGACTAGAGCAAAAAGTAACTTAAAGTTCCTTTCGCGGCGAATGACTCTTTTGAGTAAAGGATAGTTATTCTCCATAATCTTTTCCTAGTCTTCAAACCTAGAACTTGGGAGAAAAGGAGATTTTGACTCCAAACCGGTCAGGCTCGACCCCTGTACTTGGTAAGGCATCCAAAGCAGAAAGGCGCCATATAAAGTCAAGGCGAAAGACATAGAGTATATTTTCAATACCAAAGCCGACCTCAACGTAGGGCTTGTTTGCAGTTCTCGTGCCTGAGGGTAAATCAAGTACTTCTTTATTTCTAGTTGAAAAGTCTCCAATTAACACCTTGCCGGTGAGGATGGTTCTAAGCTTAAGTCGATTGATTCCGGGAATACGATTTAAAATCTGTCCATCAAAGTGGTGATCAATCCATAGGGTAGCAAAGCGGTCTGAGATAAATTCAAACTCACGAATCATGTTGAAACCTGTGGTGAGATAGAAATAACCATTATTCCCTTCATGAATAAAGGTCAGAGGATAAGGTATCTTGCCAAAGACATAGCCGGCCCGCACCGTGTAACGCGTGTAACCTGCCTTATGACTAAACCGATGGTAATAATTCATATACAAGCGCTGGTAAGCAAAATCCCCTCCCAAAGGAGCAATTTTTGAACTAGAAGGAGGCTTGATACCAAAAGCAAAGTCAAACTCAACAATCGGCTTGAGCGAAGTGGTTGAAATTCGGCGATAGGGAAATTGCAGCCAAGTTTCACCAAGGCCAATACGTGCACGCAACCTTACCTCAGATACATCGAAGCGATCGAGAGACTCTACCGTTGTTTCATCAATGGTTCGTATAAATTCTAAATTGCCTGCAGTTGGCAGGTATGAACGTCTTGAAAGCCTTAATTCCGTTGTCAAGCCATGAACCCATTCCCTTGTATAGGCTCCGCGATATTCCTCTACACGCATAATTTTATTGAGTGGGCCATTTCGTAAAAGTGCCTCTACTAAGTCATCATGATCTGTAGGATCGTCATTTTCTACATTGCTCAAAAACCTAAAGTCATCTTGATAAGAAAGGAGCAGGTTATGCCAACGTTCATTGCGCGTTGGCAGGTTGAAAAATGCTCGCCCTAAATATTTCCAGTCCTGATCTTTTGTTCCATAAGCTGCATAACCCCATAACTGAAATGCCTCCGATAATGCATCGGTTGTCCGAAGAGCGAATTTAGGACGCACGCCTTCAATTTCATTCCAGCTCACGGTCTCATCAATTCTCCCAACCTCAAGAATACCGAAAGGCATATAGCCTGTTACCGCAAAATCAGCCAGCCACTTCCACGTAGTAAAGGCAGGCTTTTTCTTCACGGAATCAATCATCAAGAAGATATTTTCTTGCTGCTGAGTAAGCTCTACGATGCGATTGTCTTGCCAATACAGTGAATCTCTGCTGTAGGCATCAGAATCAAACTGAAGCTTCTCGCCCAAAAAAATAGTATCAGGGATATCGGATCCGATTTGAACATCAGCTTTTGTCTTAGTCTGTTGAAGCATGATTTGCATCTTCTCACGCCGCTTTTGCCTTAAGCTTTTCTTATGTCCCCGCCGATCATAGTCAACGTTATCAATTTGTGTTTGATAGTCCGCTTTTAAGGTTTGCTTTTCCTCACGAGATAGTTCCTCATCTTTGAGTAACATCTTAAGTTCCGATTTT
>TARA_B100000963_G_scaffold320936_1_pt1 | contig 18508 bp, 16 predicted proteins | sample TARA_B100000963 | Tara Oceans TARA_B100000963 (sample SAMEA2622097) | marine metagenome | biome: marine biome (ENVO:00000447); feature: surface water layer (ENVO:00002042); material: "saline water (ENVO:00002010), including plankton (ENVO:xxxxxxxx)" | depth 5 m | reverse complement strand
ATACTTGTACTTTTTCACCAACAACTATGTTAGAGGCTTCCATTAGATGTTCATCAATCGAAATGCTTCCAATATAATTAATATCCGCTCCAGTAACTTTAACCCTGTGAATTTTTGATTTTAATACTTCAATTTTCATTACTTATTAATAAGTTATCAATTAATCTAACACCATCAGCAATGACACAGATAAATGCCCTACAATGTGAATTTTTTTTATTCTCTGAATTACAAATTTTCAAAGTTTTATAACATCGTAATTCAAAATATTCAAGAAAAAATCCTTTATTTTTTTCAATATTAATTTTAATAATTTTTTTTAATTCTTCCTGTGAAAATTTATAAAAATTTTGTTTTGCAAACAACAGTGAATCATATATAATCGAAATATTTTTTTTTGCTTGTTTTGACAATAAAGAATTTCTTGAACTAAGCGCTAAACCATTTTTCTCCCTTATTGTCGGGCAAACATGCATTTTAATATTTTTAAAATAACTATCAATAATTTTTTGGACTATCATTGTTTGTTGAAAATCCTTTTCACCAAAAAATACAAAGTTTGGGTTGAAAATTTGAAAAAGTTTTTTTACAATTGTTGCTACTCCGTTAAAGTGACCAGGCCTTTTAATACCCTCGAGTATTTTATCAATGCCGTCTAAGTTGAACTTGTCACCAATAATTTTTTTTCCATAAATATCATCAATGCTTGGAAGAAAGATATTTATATTTTGATTGATGGACTTAATTATATTAATATCTTGTTTAAAGTTTACAGGATATTTTTTATAGTCATTTATGTCATTAAATTGAGTTGGATTCACAAAAATCGATACCCAAATATCATCAGAATACTTTAATGCACTTTTAATCAATGAGATATGACCATTATGTATGGAACCCATTGTTGGGACAAGACCCAATATCTTTTTTCTTGGCGATTTGTTCAATATTATGTCTAGATCTTTTAGTTTTTTTATTACCGTCATGTAATTCTAATACGACTGTAAACTTAACACTTTGATACCAATCTTATATAAATTTTGTAATTTTGACAACCTAATATTGTTAGGATTTATGAAAGGAAAAAAAATTTTGTTTATTTCTTCTGAGGTTATCCCTTATATGCCACAAACAAAGCTTTCTTCAATGACTTACAAACTTCCTAAACTTGTCAATGAAAATCAGGGTCAAACAAGAATATTTATTCCTAAATATGGAATAATAAATGAGAGGAGACATCAATTACACGAAGTGATTAGGCTTTCAGGTATTAACCTAATTATTAATGATATGGATATGCCATTGATAATTAAAGTGGCCTCCATACCAAAAGAAAGAATGCAAGTATATTTTATTGATAGCGAGGATTATTTTCAGGGACGTAATGTATTTTTTAACGATAAGGGTAAATTGTATGATGATAATGATGAACGAGCAATTTTTTATGCTAAGGGCGTTATTGAAACTATTAAAAAATTAAACTGGGCACCTGATTTAGTCCATGTGCATGGATGGATTTCATCATTGATTCCGCTTTACATCAAACATTATTATAAGGATGAACCTATCTTTAATAATACAAAGACTATTGTCTCTATATATGATGAGAGACTTACAGGAAATTTTGATAAAAATTTTTTAAAAAAAATTCAGTTTGATGAAATTGTTGATGAAAATTTAAGCCTATTAAAAACTCCAACTTATGAGGAACTATATAAGTTATCTTTAACACAGACGGATGGCGTAATATTTGCATCAACCACTGCTGAAGAAAATTTTAAAGAATTTATCACAAATGATATACCTAATATGGTTTGCAGTAGTGAAAATGATAACGAGAATAAATATCTAGAATTTTATAATTCGTTCTTAGATGAATAAATACATTATAGTAATTTTCATATCATTTTTGATTTTCTCTTGCACAAAAGAATTTAACACCATTGGGACAGAAATTCTGAAAGATGACTCTTTTGAAACTCGAGTAGAAAATATTGACGTTTATGCATCACAAAAAATTATAAGTCCTTTTAATACTACAAATTTACCCATTTATCAAATTGGGGAAATTAATGACAACATTTTTGGGAGTATAAAATCTTCATTTATCACCCAACTTCAATTGTCACAATATAATCCATCCTTTGGAATTGCTTCACAAGAAAAAGAGGACTCCGGGGATCCAGCTAATATTACTGTAATCCCAGAGAATGAATTGATTACGGATGTATACCTTGATATTCCTTTTTTTACTAACAGAAATGATAAGGATGGAGATGGTGTAATTGATGCATATGATGTGGATGACAACGACGTTAACAGTGATAGTGATGGAGATGGTGTTAGTGATGCTGTTGAACGAGCCAATGGGACAGACCCATTAAACCCTGATACCGATGGCGACGGAATTCCAGACGGACAAGATGATGATACTGTGAATCCAAATGCAGGTGCTACCGTTTATGATGTAGACTCCTTATTAGGAAATTTTACAGATGCATTCAAACTTAAAATCCAAGAGATGGATTATTATTTACGTCAATATGATCCAACAGATAATTTTGAGTCGCGTCAAAGATATTATAATGATAATACTATTTTAGAAAATTTTACAGGTCAAGTTCTTTTTGATGGAGAGGTTCAAATTGATACGAACGAATTAATAATATATAGAGAAGATGACCCTGAAACAACCGATATTGATGAATCAGAAGAAATAAAAGAAAGACTATCTCCAAGAATTAGGGTTCCATTAAATATAGATTTTTTTCAGTCAAAACTTATTGATAAAGAAGGCTCTATTGATTTAACAAATACTGACAACTTTAATTTATATTTTAAAGGAATATATGTAAATGCTTATGATTTTTCCAATCCACTAATGATGATTCTAGATTTTGATTCCTCAGAAATTGTAATTAATTATGAATATGATAAATATAACAAGAATAGCACCGATGACGACTTAACAGATGATACAATTGATAGAGAATCAAAAGACTTCAAAATCACTTTTTTTGGGAATAAAATTAATCTGATTAAAAAAGACCCTTTTTTATCCGAAATTATTACAAATGTAAATTCTTCAAATAATCTATCTAAAATATATTTAAAAGGTGGTGAAGGTTTAATGGCAGAAATAGATCTCTTTAAAGATAGTCAGGGTAATGATTTATTACAGGATATTAAATCTAAACCATGGTTAATTAACGAGGCTAATTTAACATTTTACGTCGATCGCGAAACTATTGATTTAAACGGTGGGTTAATCGAGCCCTTTAGAATTTATTTATACGATTTGGATTCAAATCTTCCATTAGTTGATTATTATATAGATGATACTCAGGGGCCAAGAAGATCGGAGCAAAAAATCAACCATGGTGGAATGTTAGAGGTTGATTCTGATAAATCTGGAATTAAGTATAAAATCAGAATATCAGAGCATGTCAAAAATATCGTAAGAAAAGATTCTACAAATAAAAAATTAGGACTTGTTCTATCATCGAGTATTACAAATATTTTTTCTACAGAGTTAAAAAACTCTGAATTAGATTCTTCTCCAACAGCCTCTGTAATCAATCCACTAGGTACGGTTCTACATGGGCCAAACCCAGACCAATCCAATTATGATAAAAGATTAAAGTTGGAACTTTTCTATTCAGAAATCAAAAATTAAATTGTAGAGGACAAGCCTTTTCTGTTTCGAGAAAGGACTCAGTAATGTGTATTCTAATATCCTCGAGCTTAAGTATAAAAATTTTAAAATTTTTTGATAGGTTCCTGAATAATGTTTTTCAATAAATATAAATCCAGACTTTATCAATTGGGTCTTGGTTTTAACGGTTGTTTTCAGATTCACCCTAGATGATTTGCCATGGTGATGAGTACATATTATCGAGTTAATTAATATAATTTCCATTCCAATATTTTTAGCTCTTTTACACATGTCCATATCTTCATAGTACATCCAATAATCTTCATCCCATCCACCAAGTCGATTAAATTTTTTTTTGCTAATTGATAAAAATGAGCCCGAAACCCAATCTGGTCTAAGTAAAGGTTTATTGTTCTCTTTTTTTCGGTTTTCTAAACTTAAGAATCTAACTAAGAACCTCATTATCCCATTAAATGTTTTTATACTTAAAAACTTTCCATATGGAAATTTTTTAACGCCTTTTGAATCTTTTTGACTTATTGAAAGGATGGAGTTTGGATAAATATTAATATTCTCTCTCAGCATAGTCAAACTGTTTGGTTCTAATATAGTGTCAGGATTTAAAAAAATATAATAGTCATATTTAGAAGCTTTAGCACCTTGGTTACAAGCCTTGGAAAAACCTATATTTTTTTTATTTATTATCCATGTACACGTATTATATTTTTTTTTAAAAAGTGATATTAGACCATCGTTTGAGTTATTATCAATAATTATAATTTCTGTTAAATTAGTTTTTTGTGAAGTTATACTAATTAAACAATCATCAAGACTTACCCAAGACTTGTAGTTAACTATAATAATAGAAATTCCAGGCAGATTCCCTACCATTTCAATTTTAATTTCTCTTCATTTAAATAACTAATAAATAATTCTATTATGATAAATTTTAAAAGTGACTCTTCAGAGGTTGTGTTTTTAAAGTTCTTTTCAGTACTGTGTCCATAATCTGGATTAAAAAATTCACCCTCGTATAATTTCAAAACATTTGAATTTAATTTATTATCTAATTGTACGTTGAATAACCACTGTTTAAATTCAGAATCAAAAATATTCCTCCCTCTTTTAATGTTACTGTTTAGTTCTTCTTCAGTAAAAGGAGTTTCATGTAATAAGTGAAGGTCATCAATATTTTCCCATTGATCAATTGATCCTAAAATTTCATACTCTTCATCTTTAAAACTCAAAGTTCCACTAACCCAGTAGGATAGTAGACCCGAAACATCATTGAAATCATCTGAAAAAGAAATATTTTTAATATTAATATTATGTTTCATTAAAATTCCAGCTATTAAAGCTTTTTTCTTAACCTAGCCACAGGTGCACCAATCATCTCTCTATATTTCGCTACTGTCCTTCTTGCAATTGGGTAACCTTTACTGTTTAAAAGTTTAGTTAACTGATCATCTGTGTATGGAGACTTCTTGTTCTCATTGAAAATAATATCTTCGAGGGATTTTTTAACTTCAATAGTGGAAATTTCCTCACCCTTGGAGTTTTTAATTCCTTCCGAGAAAAAAGATTTTATTAATTTAATTCCATAAGGTGTATCAACATACTTTGAGTTGGCAACTCTTGAAATCGTTGATATATCCATATTTATTTTTTCAGCTATATCTTTTAAAATCATGGGTTTAATTTTACTTTCATCACCACTCAAGAAGTAATTTTCTTGAAAATTAAGTATGGCAGTCATTGTATAAATCAAAGTCTGATTCCTTTGTTTAATTGCATCAATAAACCATTTTGCTGAATCTAATTTCTGTTTTATAAAAATTACCGCATCTTTTTGGTTTTGATTTTTTGTTTTACTCTCACTATATCCAGCAAGCATATTTTTATATTCACTAGAAACAAATAATTCAGGGGCGTTCCTTGAATTTAATTCTAATTTTAATTCTCCATCAATAATTTTTATTGTAAAATCAGGAACAATCGAAGAATTTAGTTTGTTATTTTCATTATGAGATCCACCGGGCCTCGGGTTTAATTTTTCGATTTCTTTAATAGATTTTTTTAATAATTCATCATCTATATTCAATTTTATTTTGATTTTTTCAAAGTGTTTTTTTGAAAATTGATCAAAATGATTTTTAATGATTTTTAATGCTAAATCAATAATTTGATTTTTAGGTTTTCTTATTAATTGTAATTCCAAACATTGTTGTAAATTTTTAGCACCAACCCCTGCGGGATCTAATAAATAAATTTTATCTAAAATTTTTTGTATCTGCTCTTCAGAATAGTTGATTCCAAGTGTAAATACTAAATCATCTGAAATATCAACAATGTCCCTTCTCAAGTATCCAAATGCATCCAAACTTCCTATAATAAATTCAGCAACAATTAACTCATCACCTTTCAAAGAAAAAGAGTGTAGTTGTGTTTTTAAATACTGATTGAAGGATTCACCTGAGGTGAAAGGTATATCTTTTTCATTATCCTCACTATAATTATTTGTTTTGAGTTTATAGTCAGGAATATCATCATCTGATAAATAATCATTCACATCAATTTCGTCGTATTCTGATTCATTTGTACTTTCTGAATCATTTTCAAAATCGGAATTTTCTTCAGTCTCATCACGAGATGTATCTAACGCTGGATTTTCCTCAATTTCTCTTGACAAGCGTTGTTCAAACTCTTGAGTAGACAACTGAATTAATTTCATCAACTGAATCTGTTGAGGAGATAGTTTCTGAGAAAGTTTTAACTGTAATTTTTGATTAAGCATTATTACTAAAATTACAAAATAGGGATTAAAATTTAGAAATCTGCATTTTTTGGAGTTCTAGGAAAGGGAATTACATCTCTTATATTATTCATACCAGTTATAAAAAGAATCAATCTCTCAAGTCCAAGTCCAAAACCACTGTGTTTAATAGAGCCATATTTTCTCAGGTCTAAATACCACCACAATTCCTTATCATCAATATTCAATTCTTTAATCCTTTTTTCAAGAACTTCAAGTCTTTCTTCTCTTTGTGATCCCCCAACAATCTCTCCAATCCCAGGAAATAAAATATCCATTGCTCTTACAGTTTTACCATCTTCATTAAGCCTCATGTAAAATGCTTTAATTTTTGCAGGATAATCAAAGACTACTACTGGACACTTGAAGTGTTTTTCAACCAAAAATCTCTCATGTTCACTTTGTAAATCACAACCCCAATTTTCAATTTTATAAGTAAACTTGTTTTTTTTGTTCGGTTTGCAGTTTTTGAGAATTTCAAATGCCTCATCATACTTTAATTTTACAAAATCATTATTAATAACAAACTCAATTTTTTCTATGAGTGATAATTCACTCCTTTTGTCTTTAGGAATTGACATTTCCTCCTTTATTAACCTTTCATTAAGAAATTCAATATCATTTTTACACTTTTCATAAGTGTGTTTTATGATATATTTAATGAACTTTTCTGCAAGATTAATATTATCTGTAAGATTAAAAAAAGCCATCTCAGGTTCAACCATCCAAAATTCAGCAAGGTGTCTTGACGTGTTTGAATTTTCTGCTCTAAAAGTTGGTCCAAAAGTATAAACTTTACCCAGACCTAATGCTAGTGCTTCAGCTTCCAATTGACCTGATACAGTCAGGTGAGTTTCTTTTCCAAAAAAATCTTTTGAAAAATCTATTGAACCATCAGGATTTAGTGGAGTTTTTTTCTTGTTAAGAGAACTTACACTAAACATCTCACCTGCACCTTCAGCATCAGTCCCAGTTATGATTGGTGTATGTATATAAAAAAATCCATTTTCATTAAAAAATTTATGTATAGCAAAAGAAATTTCAGATCTAATTCTCATTACTGAACTAATTGTTTTTGTCCGAATTCTTAAATGAGCATTTTCTCTTAGAAATTCAAAAGAGTGTTTTTTAGGCTGAATTGGATAATTTTCTGCGTTTGATGTACCCAAGACATTAAGTTTATCAACTAAGATTTCAAACTTCTGTCCCTTTCCTAAACTAACAACTAATTTTCCAAAGACCTCTATTGATGAACCTGTAGTAATTTGATTTACATCTACCTCATCACTATCCAAATCAATTACGCACTGGATATCATTTATTGTTGATCCATCATTCAGTGAAATAAATCTATTTGATCTAAATGTTTTCACCCATCCGAATACATGAACAGTTTTATTTTTTAGTTTACCAAACTCTAATTCTTTTATTGAAACAGGTTTAGACATTTTATACTTTTAAAATTTCTGTTTCTTTTGATGAAAAAATATTATCAACTTTTTTTACATATGTATCAGTAATCTCTTGAATATCTAGTTCATAGTTTCCTCGAACATCTTCTGAAAAATCTGATTTACGAATCTCATTATTCGCATCTTTTCTACAATTTCGGATACTTACCTTTGCATTTTCAGATTGACTCTTTGCTTGTTTGACCAACTCTACTCTTCGCTCTTGTGTTAATGGGGGGATATTAATTAAGATTGATTCTCCGTTGTTCATGGGATTCAAACCCAAATTACTGTCAATTATAGCTTTTTCAATGTCCGGAAGTTTATCTTTTTCCCAGGGTTGAATTGAAATTGTTTGAGAATCGGGAGTATTTATATTTGAAATTTGATTTAATGGTGTGAGTACACCATAGTATTCAACTTTTATACTAGATAGCATATTAGGATTTGCCTTCCCCGCTCTTATATTGAGTAGTTCTTTTTCCAAGTATTTTACAGATTCATCCATTAATTCCTTTGTAGTTTCAATTATAAAATCTAATTCTTCCATTTTATTTTACTATTGTTCCTATAAATTTGCCTTCAATTATTTTCTTTAAGTTACCGGTTTTGTTAATATCAAAAACAATTATTGGTAACTTATTTTCTTTACTAAGAGTAAATGCAGTTGAATCCATTATTTTTAGATTTTTTGATATCGCTTCTTCATAATTAAGTATATCAAATTTTTTTGCCTGCTTATTTTTCTCGGGGTCATCATCATAAATTCCATCAACACGAGTGCCCTTTATAATTACATCCGCTCCAATTTCAATAGCTCTAAGAACAGCAGCAGAATCTGTAGTAAAAAATGGATTTCCGGTACCTGCACTAAAAATTACTATTCTTTTTTTTTCTAAATGGCGAACAGCTTTTCTTTTAATATATGGCTCAGCAATAGCTTCCATATTAATTGCAGTTTGTATTCTAGTTTGTAATCCAATTTTTTCAAGACTACTTTGTAAGGCAAGACCATTTATTACAGTAGCTAACATCCCCATATAATCACCTTGAACACGATCAATTCCATTGTGGGCCCCTGATAAACCTCTGAAAATATTACCCCCACCAATTACAATTGAAACTTCAACTCCTAAATCTACTATAGATTTAATCTCCTCGCTATATTTATTAATAGTTTTTGAATCAATACCATGACTTCTATCTCCAAGAAGAGCCTCTCCACTAAGTTTTAGTAAGATTCTGTTATAAATCATCAATATCTATGTAAATATAGGGATAGATTACAAAAAAAATAATGTGTAATCGAAAGAATTAGTTTAGACTAATGATATCCTTTTAAAATCAGAAACTGAACAATTTTGATTTACAGACTTGAGGTAGTTCATCACACTAATTTTAGTGTCTTTAATGTATGCTTGATTAATTAGAGTATTCTCTTTGAAAAACTTTTTGAGTTTACCTTTAGCAATATTTTCAAGCATATTCTCAGGTTTACCCTCAGACCTAAGTTGTTCCTTAGCTATTTCAATTTCTTTTTCAATTAATTCTTTAGAAATCCCATGTTCATCCAAGGCAATTGGATTCATGGCAGCGGCTTGCATCGCAATATTTTTAGCAACTTCACCACAACCGTCAAAATTCTCTGTTAACCCAACAAGTGAAGCTATTTTATTACCGGCATGAATATAAGAACCAACAAATTTTGATTTGATTTTTACAAAATTACCAATTTCAATTTTTTCACCAATTATTCCTGTTTGCTCTGTTAATTTTTCTTGGATAGTCAATCCATCTTCAATTAGAGAATCAAAAAGTTCATCAATTGTATCACAAACTAAAGCAACTTTTGAAATTTGTTTTGCCATATTTACAAAAGATTCGTTTTTAGCAACAAAATCAGTTTCACAATTTAGAGATATAATAACTCCACAATTATTTTCTTTATTTACAGTGGCTATAACCGCACCCTCACTGGATTCTCTATCGGCTCTTTTTGCAGCAACCTTTTGACCTTTTTTTCGCAGATTCTCAATAGCAAGATCAAAATTACCATTAGATTCAACTAATGCGTTTTTACAGTCCATTATACCAGCACCAGTAGCTTTTCTTAATTTATTAACATCACTAGCAGTTATATTACTCATAATTTATTTATTTTCTACTGTATCCCCTTTCTCAGATTTAGCTTCTTCCTCTGCTTTTTCTTCATTTCTTTTGTCTAGCCCCCTTTTTATCGATGAGGTTACTTCGTTAAGAATAATTTCAATTGATTTAGATGCATCATCATTTGCAGGTATCCCAAAATCAACCAGTCTGGGGTCTGTATTGGTATCAACCATAGCAAAAACTGGTATATTTAATTTGCTGGCTTCTCTAACTGCAATGTGCTCCCTTCTTATATCAACAACAAATATAGCCCCAGGAAGTCTAGTCATTGAACTTATAGAACCAAGGTTTTTTTCAAGCTTTGACCGAGTTCTATCAACTCTTAATTTTTCTTTTTTTGAAAGTGATTCAAAAGTGCCATCCTGTTTTGATCTGTCAATTGATGACATTTTTTTTACGGCTTTTCGAATGGTAACAAAATTTGTCAACATACCGCCTGGCCAGCGCTCGGTAATGTAGGGCATTGAAACTTCTTCCGCACATTTGGAAACAATTTCTTTTGCCTGTTTCTTAGTTGCCACAAATAAAATTTTTCTTCCTGATGAAGCAATTTTCTCAAGTGCCGCGCATGACTCTTCAATTTTTTGAACGGTTTTATAAAGGTTAATTATATGAATTCCATTTTTTTCAGAGTATATGTAAGGACTCATATTGGGATTCCATTTTCTGGTTAGATGTCCAAAGTGTACCCCTGCTTTTACTAATTTTTTTATTTCCATATTGTCATAATATATTTAGTTTACTTTCTTTAATTAGCAACAGATTAAAAACTGTTTAGATGCTAAACTAAATTTCGAAAATCGAAATTTGACTGTATAAAAATTCAAAATCTCAATTGATATAAACGCCATTTTATCTTTTAGAGAATTGGAATTTTTTTCTCGCTTTTTTCTGACCAAACTTTTTTCTTTCCACCATTCTAGGGTCACGAGTAAGTAAACCCTCACCTTTTAAAATACTTTTATAATCATCGGATATTTTTGATAATGCTCTACATATACCGAGTCTTATGGCTTCTACTTGACCAGTTGTACCGCCCCCGTGAACATTTACGGAGATATTAAATTTTCCCAAATTATCAGTTAATTTGAAAGGTTGTAAAATTTTATATTGTAAAGAAGTTGTTGGAAAATAGTCTTTATAGTCTTTATTATTAACTGTAAAAATATCCTTTCCGCTAGATAGGTAAACTCTCGCAACTGATGTTTTTCTTCTTCCTATTGTATGAATTGTTTCCAATATTTAAAATTCTTTTAGGTTAATTAATTTTGGGTTTTGAGCAGTGTGATTATGAACATCATCGTTGTAGACCTTTAAATTTGAAAATATTGTTGCTCCTAATTTATTCTTTGGCAGCATTCCTTTTATTGCTTTTTCAATAAGTATTGTAGGGTTTTTTTCAAAAATCTGTTTCGCAGTCTTTATTCTCTGTCCACCAGGATATCCAGTGTGAGATATATATTCTTTCTTCTCAAACTTATCCCCAGTGAGTTTTATTTTTTCAGCATTAATTACAACAACATAATCTCCGCAATCTACATGAGGTGTGAAGGAAGGCTTGTGCTTTCCTCTTAGTATCTTAGCAACTTTTGAGGATAATCTTCCAAGGGCTTCATTAGTTGCATCAACCAAAAGCCAATCTTTATTTACCCCCTCTTTTTTTAATGACTTTGTTTTAAAAACCTTTGAACTCAAAACATGTAATTTGGGCGACAAAACTACAATTTTTAATCAAAACAGCAAACGATTTAAAAAAAACATTAATCAAATCATTAATGAGCAACTAACCAATTATCTCCGTTCCCAATATCCACTTTTAGTGGTACGTCAATTTCAATGGCATTTTCCATATTATTGGCAACAATTTCTTTTACAACCTCTAATTCTTTTAAATCTACATCAAAGACAAGTTCATCATGCACTTGTAGAAGTAATTTAGATTTCAAAAATCTTTTCTCAAATTCGTTATCAATTCTAATCATGGATAACTTGATTATGTCAGCAGCACTACCTTGCACAGGTGTGTTGATGGCATTCCTTTCAGCAGATGATCGTAATATTGCATTCCTTGAGTTAATTTCTGGCAGATACCTTTTTCTTTTTAAAATTGTTTCAACATATCCTTTTTCTCTAGCAAAGGAGATTTGATTATTCATGTATTCTTTGAGTTTAGGATAAGATTTAAAATAATTATCAATAATTTCCTTTGATTCGCTTCTAGATAGACCTGTTTGATTACTTAATCCAAATGCAGAGACTCCGTAAATTATACCAAAATTTACAATTTTAGCATTTCTTCTCTGTTCTTCATTGACATCATCAATATTAGTATTAAAAACACGAGCAGCTGTACTTGTATGAATATCCTCATTGTTGATAAATGCATTTTTCATATTGGTATCCCCACTAAGAGAAGCAATAATTCTCAATTCAATTTGAGAATAATCTGCACATAATAAGGTGTAGTTTTTGTCTCTTGGAGTAAAACATTTTCTTATTAACTTTCCTTTTTTAGTTCTAATTGGAATATTTTGGAGATTTGGATTGATGCTACTAAGTCTTCCTGTAGTTGTTAAAGTTTGATTAAATTCTGTATGTATTCTATTAGAATGCTGGTCAATTTGTTTCGGTAAACTGTATACATATGTTGTTAAAAGTTTTTGCAGTGACCTCCATTCAAGAATTAAATTTACAAAATCATGTTTTTTAGCAAGTTTTGAAAGAGTTTCTTCTGATGTTGAATATTGCCCAGTTTTTGTTTTTTTCGGTTTTGATTCTAGATTAAGTTTTTCAAAAAGAATTTCGCCAAGTTGTTTAGGAGATGCAATGTTGAATTCAATTTCACTTATCTCAAAAATTTTTACTTCAAGTTTGTGAATTTCAATTTCAAAAATTTCTTTTATTTCATTTATTAAATCTAAATCCAATCTAATTCCTTCATACTCCATTTTCATTAAGACATTAGACAATGGATTTTCAATTTCTTCAAGTAGGTGATGTAGGTTTCTTTCTTTTAGGTTTTTATTAATTTTTTCAAAAAGTTCAGCGTAATAGTATACAGCATCTAAATTAAATTCATCTTCACCTAAATCAATTTGTGTATTAAATTTCAAAATTGAATTAAAATCATTTCTAGACCCAGGGTAAGCCAAATATGAACCAATTTTTATATCAAAAAAATTATTCATTTTAATACCATTCTCATAAAGAATTTTTGATATGGACTTGTAATTAAAAACTATTTTTTTTTTGTCACTCTCAAACAGGTTTTTAAAAGAGTCCAAGAGCTCTCTAGTTTTACTGCTTTTGACTTTTATATGATATGTGGATGCTTTACTCCAACTGAGGGATAAATATAAATTATCCTCATAATATTTAATGTTGAGCCCTAACGCTTTTTGCTCTTTAATTTTTTGTTTTAGCATTGAAATTCCAGTTTTCCCACTAATGTGCTGGGCTATAAAATTAATATTTGGTTTTTCTGCAACTTTATTTTCTTTGAACTCATCATTTTCATCAGTTTGTCGGAAAACTTTGAAATAATTTTCTTTTAGTCTTTTAAACTCTAACTCATCAAAAGTTGATATGATTATTTCATTTGATGGTTCGGATATTTTTAAGTTTTCAAGTTCATATTTGATTGGAACATCGGTAATAATTGTAGCAAGTTTTTTTGAAAGCATTGCTAAATCTTTATTATCTTCTACCTTTTCTTTTAGTTTACCCTTTAAATCCTGTGTATTTTCGTACAAACCCTCAATAGATCCATAATCTTTTATAAATTTTTTTGCAGTTTTATCACCAACACCTGGTATTCCGGGAATGTTATCTACTGAATCCCCCATCATTCCTAAATAATCAATTACCTTGATTGGATTGTCAATTTTAAATTTTTCGTTGACTTCGTTGACTCCCATTATTTCAATACCGTTTCCAAACCTAGCTGGTTTGTATAGAAAAATATTCTCTGAAACTAATTGTGCAAAATCTTTATCAGGAGTGACCATGTAGACTTCAAATCCATTTTTTTCTGCATTCTTGGCAACAGTCCCAATTATATCATCGGCTTCATAACCTTCTAAATCCAAAGTTGTAATACCTAAACCATTTAAAATTTTATATATGTATGGTACAGATTCTAAAATCACATCAGGTGTGGCTGTTCTGTTTGACTTATATTCTTCGTAGATGGCAGATCTGTCTTCCGAACCTCCTTTGTCAAAAACTACGGAAAGATAATCAGGTTTTTCTTTTCTTTTTATCTCAAAAATTGAATTAAAAAAACCTAAAATAGCACTTGTTTCAAACCCCTTTGAATTAATAATAGGGTTTTTTATAAATGCATAATAGGCTCTAAAAATGAGAGCGTAAGCGTCAATTAAAAAAAGTTTTTTTTTAACCATTAAATTTTTTTACAAATTACTAAAGAAATTATGATGTTTTTTTAAAATTAAGTGAGAAAAATAGAATTTTATGTTAATATTTAAAAATGTTATTTTAGTCTTAAAATTTTAGGATGACCAAGTTTGGAGAATTAATAAAATCTGATTTACCAATTTTGCTGGATTTTTATACAGATTGGAATGAAACATCTTCCTCTATGCACCCTGTTTTGAGAGATGTTGCTGCTGCTATTGGTGATAAAGCAAAGGTTATAAAAATCAATGTTGATAAAAATAATGAGCTAGCTCAAGCTCTAAGAATCAAGGGCCTACCAACTCTTATGATTTATAAATCAGGTGAAATGATGTGGAGACAAAGCGGTGAACAAGATGCGAACACCTTGATTAACTTAATCAATGAGTTCATTTAATCTATTTATTTCTTCAACTAAGAAGTTCTCATCTTCATAACTTGAAATATTATCAATTAAATCTTTAAAACTAAGAATCTCATCATTGATTAAACTTTTGACATAATTTTGGTTTGAGTCATTTTCTGATGACTTTAATAAACTTATCCTATCTAATTTTTGTGATGAAATATTAAGATATAAAGACCTCCCCCTGATTTTATCCAACTTATAAAGAGGTTGTAGAAAGCTGTTCAGATATTCATAGTAATCATAACTTCCATACAAGTCTTTATATACATTTGTAAGTCTTATGAATCTCTCAATTGAGTTATAAATTTCGGGAAACTTATAATTAATCTTAATTTGGTCTTCAATAAGACTTCTTAATCTTTCTGTATAAGTAAAAATATTTTCAGCATTTTCGTTGACATTAAAGTTCTTTTCATTGTATGAATTTGAGTAGTAATTTACAAATTCAAAATATTTTTTTTCTATTGCTTTATATAATGAGTATCCCTTTTCATAATTCTCCAAATCATAGTAAGTTTTAATGTATGGCTCACTCAAAGTATAGTAACCAAAAAAGTCAAGTGGCATTTTTTCAAACGATAGGTTTAAAATTTCTTCAGCTTTATCAACTTCACCAATCTCAATTAGTGACTCAGAAAGCCTATGTAAGTTGCTTCTAAATGATATGCTATTTTTTCTTGTTTCAGGGTCATGATAAATTTGGGGGCTTTGGCTATTACCCCACTCCCATTTCTTAACAATATTATACATCCTATTTGCATCTATTCTGCCCATTTGGTATGGGTTATTTTCATCAATTGGTGTTTTTACAGGAACTAATTTATAAACTAATCCATCTAGCTGCAGATAGTCTTTCATCCACATGTATTCCGATTCTTTAAAACTACCACCTGTAAAATAAATTGGTCTTTTCCAGTCATTTTTTGACAGAATATCTAACATCAAAATTTGATTTTTATACAATCCGCTTTTTGGAAGATCAATATCTATATAGTCAACAATATCATCGCTATCAATCGTATCAATTATTCCACTATTTAGTACATTTTCTTTATTTACATAAAATCTAATTTTATTAGTGGGGTAATAAACCATATTTTGGGTAAAAAGGGGTATGCTTTTTAATTCCTCTGGCCCATAACCATACTGCTTCAAGAGAAACTTGTATTTTGTTCTTTCATTATCACTACTAATCCAACTTATAAAATCCTTCAAATCCCATCTAGTAGAATCTATTATATTTTCAAATTTTATATAATCTCTAACACCATATGCATATTGACTGTGTTCAAGTGTTGATTGTATGGGATTACTTTTATAGGCTTTTCTCTTCATCTGGTCCATATACCAATCAGTTGCCAACAAACTTGTATTTATTGTCCGGACATCTGTCCTATAGTTTTCAATTTCTTGTGCATACCAAAGCGCAAAAGTGTCATTATCTCCTATCGTGTAAATTATTGCTTGCCTATCCTTGTCGATAGAATCTAAATATGCTTTTGCTAAACTTTGAGCGGTATATCTTTCTGACCGATCGTGATCATTCCAATTGTTCGTAGCTAAAATGATTGGACAGGAAAAACATAAAATTGAAGTTATAATTAATGAAATGTGGTTATTCGTTTTTTTTTCAAAAAACTTGAATATTGATAAAAAGCTATATCCAATAAAAATACTGAAGGTGTAAAAGGACCCAACAAGAGCATAATCACGTTCTCGGGGCTCATAAATTCTTTCATTTAAGTAAAATTTAAGCGCCAGTCCAGTGAAAAGAAATAAAATAATTAAGGGCCAAAAATTCTTAAAATCTTGCTTGTATAAAAAAATTAGACCTATTAAACCCAATATTAACGGAATAAAATAATAAGTATTCCTAGCTTTATTGTTTTTTAAATCTGTTGGTAAATTTTTTTGAGGACCTAAACGATATTCATCAATGAAATTTATACCACTTAACCAATTACCATTTTCAGTTCCACCTCTCCATTGCATATCATTTTGCCGCCCTGCAAAATTCCACAAAAAATATCTGAAATACATTTTGTTGACTTGAAATAATAAAAAATATTTGAAATTTGAAATTAAAGAGGGTTTATTAATATCAAGATAAGAACCATAACTACTTAAAAATTGATGATACTCATCAGTACTTACATCATTTGAATCTATATTGGATTTAAATTGATTAACAATCTGAGCAAGTTGCTCTTGATTATTAAATTCGTTTTTAATTGAAAAATCTAAAAATCCAGTAAATTTTAGGTAGTTGACTGCATTTTCTGAGCTCCACATCCTTGGGAAAAACCCTACATGTTTTCTATTATTATTGAGTTTCCCTTTTTCCCAATCATTAACAATTATATATTTATTTTTTTTATAATCACGTTCATATTTTGGTTTATCATTTCTATATGGTTCATCCTCATCTTGACCGGCATAAATATCAGAAAACATAGGCCCCTTGAATAGGTAGGTATCAGGATATTGTTCTAAATTATAGTAGGCTAAAAGAGATCTCGCGTCAGATGGGGCATTCTCATTAATAACTGTATTAGCATTTGACCTTATCGGAATCATCAACCATGATGAAAATCCTATGAATATAAAGGTAACACAAAGAGTTAAAGTGTTTACTAAGTATTGTTTTTTTCGTTGACTTCTATTTAATATGTAATAGATTAACAGAATCATTGAGATAGCTGAAAAAATAGTTCCAAAGTTGAATGGAAGTCCAATCTCGTTCACAAAAAATACTTCGATATAACCAAAAATTGAAAGAGTGGAAGGAAGTAAAAGTTTAAATATAAAAAGTAGTATAGATATCGAAACAATATTTGCTAATAAAAATGACTTTATTGAGAATGAATATTTTTTAAAATAATAAAGTAAACCAATTGCAGGTATCGCCAGAAGGCCCATGAAATGAACCCCAAAGGACAAACCTATAACAAAACAAATTAAAATTAACCATTTGTCACCCCGTTCAGAGTCTAAATTATTAACCCATTTTAAACCAAGCCAAAAAAGTAATGACAATATCAGTGTAGCCATTGCGTATACTTCTGCTTCAACAGCATTAAACCAAAAACTATCTGTGAATGTAAACGTTAAGCAACCTAGAATAGAACTACCAAATATTTTAAAAGCCTCGTTTATTGAAATACGGTCTTCATTTAACTCGCCTTGTTGTTTTATTAAGTGAGAAATAGACCAGAACAAAAATAGTATTGTTAATGCACTTGATGTTACAGACATCATATTTACAGAAAGGGCAATTTTATCAGATTCAAATGCAAAAGTTGAAAAAATGGCCCCAAGCATTTGAAAAAGTGGGGCTCCAGGAGGATGGCCAACTTGTAACTTCGCTGAGGTAGAAATATATTCTGCACAATCCCAATAACTTGCGGTTGGTTCAACAGTCAAGGTGAAAATACCAAAAGAAAAAAGCGCAACAATAATACCAATTATTGTATTTGTAGAACTATAATTAATTTTTTTCATTTAGAACACGAAAATAAGCATTAGAAATTAATTTGGAATTAAACAAATTTAGTTTGTGCAAGCACGAAGTTTTATTAAATTTGACATCCAATTGG
>TARA_B100000963_G_scaffold108789_3_pt1 | contig 18533 bp, 16 predicted proteins | sample TARA_B100000963 | Tara Oceans TARA_B100000963 (sample SAMEA2622097) | marine metagenome | biome: marine biome (ENVO:00000447); feature: surface water layer (ENVO:00002042); material: "saline water (ENVO:00002010), including plankton (ENVO:xxxxxxxx)" | depth 5 m | reverse complement strand
ACTGATATCGTTATATTATTCGTGGGGATACCTCAGACTCTGACCCCTTTATTCCCTGACGGTTACTCAACGTCTATTCGCTTGCCTTTCATACGCATTAGCGTACCGTCTTTATCTACAATATGGTGCTTAAGCGCGCCGGCAATATGCAGCACAATGCAGGCTATCAGCAGATAACCCACGATTTCGTGTACTTCTTCTGCCATTTCACCCAGCTCGGCGTTGCGCGGGAGCACATCCTGTGGGTTAGCCGGATCGTGATTAGCCGGGATTAAATCAATACCGAATAGAGGGATATTATGTCCGCCCATAGACGACATGATGACACCGGAAACAGGCATTATCAGCGTGCCCAGAATCAGTACCCAATGCACCGCATGAGCCAGTTTGTGCTCCCAGGCTTTATAGTTGCCGGCTGCCAGTGGCCAGCCGTTTTTCATCCGCCAGTAAACCCGGCCCAGCGCCAACACCAGCACGATAACGCCAAAGGATTTATGCAGGCCATACAGGCTGTAGTCTTTGTTTTCGGTCATGTAAATGCCAACGGCCAGCAAGGCAATCATCAGCAGCGCCACTGACCAGTGCAGTGAAATGGTGATTTTACTGAATTGCTGTCGGGTGTCTTTCATCATCGTGAATTCTCTATAAAGCAGAAAAAGTGTAAGGATTAGTTTGAGTTAGCCAGAAGGTGCGATAAACCTTCATCAATTTATCAGTAAATGATAAATCGCAAAGCAGCGCAACAGAAAATAAAAATAACTGCTAACAGATAGCCTTAACTGCTACAACTGGCTATTAAATTCAGTAGCGCTATGCCACTCTGCGGCCATGTTAGTCAGCAATTTTTGCATCGGCGGGTAGTCTTTAAATGGTCTGAAGAAAGGATCGTACTGACTAATAAAAGGATAAGCCCGGAACCCCAGTTTGAATGCACGATGCAGCCAGTGCACGGCGCGGCTTTTATCACCGCTGGCGGCATATCCGTAAGCGGTAAATCTGGCCAGCATCCCATTAACCTTAACCTCCTTTTCCTGTGCAGCATTAAGCGAAAAGTTTACTGGCTGGCCAAGCAGGTTATCCCGCAATGCATAAGCAATTTGGACAATTAACGGATCGGCGCTGACCGTGTTGAAACCAGCACAAACAGATTCAGCACGGGCTGATTCGTCATTCAGTGCCAGCACCCAAACCATAAACAGGCGTGCCAGCGGGTTGTTGGGGTCAAGAGATAGCATTTCCTGATAAGGGCCAATTGCTTGCGGCAAATTACCACTCATTAGCTGGTAGTAGCCGGGCATACACCTGCTTAGTGGTGTTAATGGATCGATTATCTGTAAGGTTTGAATTGATGGTAAGGCGAGTGCCGGTAATCCGGATAGCAGGTAACAATTCGCCAGCAGGGCGAGACTGTCGGCATCATTTGGCTGATACTCTAGCGCCCGTTTTAACGCCGCAATGGCGGTGTTGATGTCTCCTTGTAAATAGCAAAACCATGCTTGTAAAGACAGCGTATAAAAAGCATCAGAATGGTGTTGGTTCAGAAAATTAAGAATGCCTTTTACTTTTTCCATCGGAGCTTTAGAGCAATCTATGCCTGACTCTCGCAACTGCAAATAAGCCCGGCCTAAGCTGGCCTGAATAAGCGCGTTATCAGGCACCATGTGGTTAGCCGCATTAAGTAACTCAAGTGCTTTGGCAATGCCTTGTGGTTGCCATGTAAGTGAGGCGATTCGGGCCTGATGAAGATACTCCCAAGCGGTCTGACTGGCAAGGATAGTTCTTTGACAAGGCGCCAGCACAGCTTCCATATTGGACAGAGGCAGGCTGGTCACCAGCTGTGACACGATTCGCTGCTGTAAATCCTGCCAGTTTGGCTGCGATTCATTATAGCGGGTAGTCCACACAACACTCTGGTCGCGGGTGCTGACCAAACGAATGTTCAGGCGCGCGCTCTCCCCCTCAAGCCGCAGACTCCCCTCGATCAGGTAGTCCAGTGCTAATGCCTTTATCTGGTCGCTAAAATCTGCTTGCTTCATAGCGAGCTGTCGCATGGAAGAGAAACTAATCACCATCAGGGCTGGTAAAGATGTCAGGTCGGCGACAATATCTTCACCCAGTGCATCAGCCAGATAAGCTTTATCCTGCGCCTCGGCAAGAAAGGTAAAGGGTATCAGCGCCAGGCGAATTGGCTGACTTGCGCTGCGTTGAGATGATTTGGGTTTGTCGGCCCGGGAAGCAAACCAGGTATCCAGTTCCTGCTGATAGGCGAAGATTCGCGCAGCCGATTGATGCTGATGGCGGTGTACCGGCAGGCCTTCCGCAGATTCCCAGCGACGCACGGTTCGCTCGCTGCAACCAAAGTAATTGGCGATGGCTTTCCAGGAGTGAAAGGTTTTTGCTTGTTGGTGCTTTGTCTTCATACCAGGGAACAGTACTCGTTTTTACCCTGCATTTTGGGGTAAGTAAGCCAATGGCGCCAGGATATGACCGCCCGTGACCGCTTGTGTCCGTTTCGTCGAGAAACGTCATTTCCTATAGTCGTTGGCAGGTCATCAAACTGCAAGGAAATATCATGAAAAAGTTTAGATTAAGCGCATTGGCGCTGTTACTGGGAACATTAGCAACTGCTGCGTGCCCTTCGCTGGCTTGCGCTGGTGAGTTTCTTGCTCCCGGCGAGCCCATAGGTAATCAACTGAATGACAAGCGCTGGCAACGGGTGTCTGGTCAGGCGGTGCATTTTTTCCCTACGGCTATCCTGCACTCATCCCGGGAAACCGAAGCGGGTAAAACTGAGCGAAGCACAGACACCATCGAGCTCACCGGTGATCTCAATGGTCGCATTGTCTATCACGTTACCTCAGTGTTTGATTATGCCGCAGGTACGCTGGTAAATACCGGCCATCAGGTATTCTCCGGAACAGTATCAGGCGGGGAGCCTGTGTTGCTGCTGGATGATAACTTTATATTCACCGTGGATCTGAATAACGGCGACACGCTGGGAAAAGTGTTTCTTACCCGAACCCTCACTGGCGCGAGAACACAGTGCAGGCTCACTGTTACCGGCACAGGCTTTGATGCCCAGGGCAATGGCCTAGCTAACTACAGTGGCTACTGCCGACGCTATGGGCGGGAGTAACACCTTATTGGCGCGGGGTTAACAACAGTTCTGCGTTGGTTTGATCAAGCTGAAAATGAAACTGCTTTAACACGTTCATGCCCAGTAAACCGTCGGCTTGCTGCATGGCTGCCTCGGGCATTACAAATACGCCTATATTACTTAGTCTATAAGGACCAAGGGTCATGTTATCTATTTGAACCAACGGGGAGCGAATCGGACCAGCGGCGGTGCGCACATCGAACAGGCCAATGACTTTAATTTGATTAAAACGCCTCAGAGCCTTGTACAACTCAAAGCTGATAGCAGTGCTGCTCGCACCTGTATCCAAAAGCAGCGCCGCCGGGCGATTGAGGATCTGTGTTTCTGCAATGTACTGGTCGCCATAGCGGGTAAGGGCCAGTCGCGTGACAGGTTCCTGTTGAGTGGCTGTTTGTCCTTCACTGCTATCATCCGAATTGGACGACGGGGTGGCTAAAAAGCGCTGGCGCAAACTGCGCGCACCGGCATTAGTGGCACTTAAATTAGCCAGCACATCTTCCATCAGAGTAAATTTCTGTTGTCTGGCGTAGGCTTCAGCCAGTTTAAGGGTGAGAGTCTGATCGCTACTATTGAGCTGAAACAACGGCTCTAAGAATTGCGCCAGCATATCCCAGTCACCGGCGTTATACAGTGCACTGATGGTATTTTCGATTAACTCGGCGCTGCGGTTTGCCAACTCTTCCCGCTGCTTGAGATTAAACAGGCTGAGTTCCTGTAAAGCAAAAAGGTGGCTAACACCCACACTTAATGGCTCGGTAGCCAGAATATAATCGGCTTCCAGCAATAGCAATTGGGCAGACTCCGGATTAGCGCGCAGTGCATCAATTAAAAAGCGCTCCACCCGGGCGAAGTCCCCATGGTCGAGCCATTGGCGAACGGTGTCGATATTGGTTGCCGGCACGTCAGGCTTGTCTGAAATGCCCGACTCGGTTTGGTAAGATGATGCAGACTGCTGCGCGGTTGGAACTAGCGGCTTAGTATCTCTGTCTGACGTTAACCTATTGTTTGGGGTGTCCGGGGAGCTCTCAGCGGCTGTGGGGGCAGGTTCACCCCAAAGTAAATAAACGTTCAGGCTAACGGATATCAGCAGACAAACCGAGACAACCAGAGCGAAGCGTGACACAGTTAATCGGCCTGACCGGCCAGGCAAGCTGGCAGATAAACATCAACAAAAGCTTTTGGCATTCGGGTGGGCGCACCGGTAGCGAGCTTTACGCAGGCAAACTGAGTGTGGCCCCGATAAACCGTTTCGCCATCGCTTTCACGTACATACTGAAACTCCCGGGAGAGCGTGATTTTACCGTCGCATTGGGTGATCCAGGTGGCGCAGTGCAGCGTGTCGCCCAGTAAAGCCGGTTTTAAATAGTTTAATTCGTGGCGGAAGATCACCATGCCCCGGCCGGCCTGCTGATAATGTTCAAACCCCAGTCCCAGAGCCTTAGAGTGGGCCCAGGCGAGCTTTTCCTGCTGGCTTAAATAGGCCACGTTGTTCACATGATTGTAGTGGTCGATGTCCTGTGGCTCGATTTCCCACGTAGTAATAAAGGGCTCTGGATACTGCCAGTCGAAAAGGTCAGACATGGGGGAGCGGGTTCTCTTCTGTCAGGTTAACATCAGGGTCGAGCAACTGTTGGTTGAGCGCGGTTTCGGTAGCGATAACCGGCTCGATAAAGGTCTTTACATTACCGAGGTCTTTAAAGGCCTCAAAGCCCCGTTGCAAAAATTCGTGCATGCTTAGCAGCCCGGCCATTTTTGCCGGTCTTCGGGATAGCTTAATTAGCAGACCGATGCCCGGAATTTTTACCACATCGGCCAGTTGCTCACCTAATCCGGCCACAATCTGAATTTGTTGCGCGCGATCATCACGACGGCCCACTTCACGGTAGGCCAACGCATAGCTCTCTCTGGTAAGCGGCGCGCCACCGAGCGCCTGAGCCATCGCCATATCCAAATCGAATGACAGGGCGTTAAGCCACAGTGCCTGCTCAATGGCGTGCATGGCTTTATTCGGAAGGGCTTTAGCGAGTTTAGGAATAACCCGCATTAAATCAGCATCGCGCTGGCTGAAATCCTTGGGGCCGTAAAGTTCTTCCACAAAAAAATCCATGGCTTTGGCGTAGCTTGGTTTTTGGGCCAGCTCTGCATGAGTGGCCAGCAGCCGTTGGCATTGCCATTGTTGCAGTGCCTGAATGGGCGCCAACAACTGCATTTGTTCTGCCAGAGAGCGCCGGGCATTCACCTGACGCAGATGAGCGATAATCTGTTCTACCACAAGGCGTCCTTCTTGCTACGCTGTCCGGTCGTATTTGAATATTGACTGTATAATACCTTAATCATGCTGACAAATCTGGCTCGTGCAGGCAGATTTTGCTATTCTTCGCGGCCATTAAATCACGACCATCACAAACCGAATTCTGTATGCAGCAGGCAATGGCAGCGGCCATAAAATATGATAATGACCCCGACGTAGAACCGTTAATGGCGTTGTTCGACCAGACGTTTCTTGGCCGGTTCAACACGCGCCTGGTCAGAGGCGGCGATGAGCCGGTTTACCTGCCTGCTAACGAGCATACGCCTTATCATCAGATTGTCTTTGCCCATGGCTATTTCTCCAGTGCCCTGCATGAAATAGCGCACTGGTGCATTGCCGGTGAACAGCGCCGGTTGCTGGAAGATTATGGCTACTGGTACTGCCCAGACGGGCGTGATGCCACGCAGCAGCGCGAGTTTGAACAGGTCGAAGTGAAACCTCAGGCCATCGAATGGGCCATGACCATCGCCGCTAACCGGCGTTTTCAGGTGAGTACTGATAATTTAAATGGCGCTGAGCCGGATCGCGAGGGCTTTACCCGTCGCGTACGGGAGCAACTGCTGACGTATCTAAACTCAGGCTTTCCGCCCCGGGCCACAATGTTTATTTATGCGCTGCGAGCAAAGTTTAACGGGCCTGAGTTAAATCAGGCCTGGCTGGATAAGGAGTACCCGCAATGAGTAAAGCCTTTCGATTGGGCGTGGTGATTAATCCTTTTGCCGGGATCGGTGGTGCCATGGCGCTTAAAGGCAGTGACGGCGAGGCAATTCGGCAGCAGGCGCTGGCGGCGGGATCGACTAAACTGGCTAACGATAAAATGGCCAGAGCGCTCACAAAACTGACCACGTTTAACAGTCTTTCGGTACTCACTGCCAGCGGTGAAATGGGCGAACATTGCTGTGCGGCGCTGGGCTTGAATTACCAGGTTATTTATACCAGCCAAAGTGCCGAAACAACGCCTGAAGACACCGAAAACGCGGTGCGCGAACTGGTAAATCAGGGGGTGGATTTAATTCTTTTTGCCGGCGGCGACGGGACGGCGCGAAATGTCTGCAGCATTGTTGCAGACAGCGTGCCGGTGCTTGGTGTGCCGGCCGGGGTAAAAATACATTCGGGTGTCTATGCGGTAACGCCCTCCGCAGCCGGTGACGTGGTCGCCAAAATGCTTACCGGTGAACTGGTGAGCGTGCGTCAGGCCGAGGTGCGTGATATCGATGAGTCAGCATTTCGCCAGGGCAAGGTGCGCGCGCAGCATTATGGCGAGATGCAGGTGCCCGACGAGCTTACCTATGTGCAGTCGGTGAAAATGGGCGGCCGTGAAGACGAGTCCATGGTGATTAACGAGATTGCCGAATACCTAAGTGAAATCATTGCCGAGGACGATGAGCATTTATATGTGATGGGCTCAGGCTCGACCGTTGGTGAAGTGATGGCCCGTCTCGGTCTGACTAACACCTTACTAGGCGTAGATGTGGTCAAAAAGGGTGAGGTAATTGCCGCCGATGTAACCGCCCCGCAGTTGCAGGAACTGGTCAGCCAGTCGCCGGCGCGCCTGGTGATCACCGCTATAGGCGGCCAGGGGCACGTGTTTGGCCGCGGTAATCAGCAGCTAAGCCCGGATGTGTTAAGGGCCATTGGCCGTGACAATATCTGGATTGCTGCCACCAAACAGAAGCTTCAGCAGCTCGACGGCCGGCCCCTCAGGAGCGATAGCGGCGACGAGGCTCTTGATAGCGAACTGGCCGGGATCATAGCGGTTATAACCGGTTATGACGACCGGGTGTATTATCCGCTGCAGTAGTAACAGCAATAAACTAACGAAAAAATAAGCGAGACACTATGCAACAACAGGTTAAAGCCAGCGATGAATTTGTCACGGCAGTGGAAAAAATTGATAGCGCACTGGATGGCGTGGTTGACCACGGCAGTGACGACGAGCTGTTTATCGCCAGTTACCTGCAGGGACATTTTGCCGTAGAGGCCCGCAAGCTGGAGCTTGATGACACAGCCTCAGTACAGAAGCTCAGTCAAACCATGCAGCAAAGTCTCGAGCAGGCGTTTGCGAATAACGAACTGGAACCCGCCGATCAGCAAGCGGTCGCAGCATTGTGGCAAAAATTGCTGAGTGACCTTTAACGGGTGGCAGGTCTTTGCCGCTTTTTGGCTATAAAACCGCGTTAAATCAGGGGGAGTAAGCTGGTGCGATAATTGCAAAACCCGAACGGTTAACTCAGGTTGGATCCGATTATGCGTCAATACTCTTTGCGAACCACTATTCTTACTACGTTACTGGGTGCCAGTTTGCTTGGCGGCTGCAGTTCTGGAACGCCGGTCATGGAAATGACCAACGACCAGGTGCCGGTGCCAGCGCTTGGGAATGTGGAGTATCACACCTATGTGCTGGCCAACGAACTGTTTGCCAACGTTCGCCCGGCCCGGCAAACCCGCTATGCGGTGACCGGTTTTGTGCCGGTGGACTCACTAACCTACGACGAGACCTTTCAGCATCCGTTGCAATTGCTCGGCCATCAGTTGGAAGAAGGCATCCTTACCGAAGCCACAAAACGTGGATTTACCGCTCAAGAGTTTAAGCTGACGAACGATATAATAGTAGGAGAAAAGTCCGACAGGGTGCTGTCGCGCGATATCGGCCAGCTATCTGCCATGGAGCGGGTCGATTTTTTCATTACCGGTACGCTGGTTTATCAGCAGGAAGGGGCAATGGTTAATGCGCGCATTATTAACGCCCGGACCCGCGATGTGGTAGCAGCTGCAACGCGCTTTTTCCCGGCAGAATTGTTTTGGCTGGATGAGCAGGTGACAACCCGTAATGGCCGGCTATATCGTACAGAGAATAAAGGGTAATCATTATGCAAAGGGCAGTAAGGGCAACACGACTTGGCATACTTCTGGTGGCAGCCGCCACGGCAGGCTGTCAGAGTATGGATGAGGAAATGGTGCAAACCACTCAGCCTGAAAAAATGCCATCGCTTAATGTGGTGGACATCACTGCAGCCGATCGCTCAAACCATCAGCCGATGACGGCTGAAGACGTCGATAGCTTTGGTGCACTGGGCCAGCCACCGTTATATTCCAGTGTTCAGGGGGCTTATAAAGGCCGTCCTTTAACAAAGCATGTGGGTGATTACGTGAAGGCCTTGACTCAGGACCTGATTGCCAACATGGAATACGTTACCAATAAAACGCCGGTGGGAGTCACCCATTTTGCGTTACTGGACTCGGATCTGCAGCAAACCAATTTGCTGGGTCAGCAAATGGCCGAATCCTTTGTGCACGAGCTGCATAAATTCCGCATTCCGGTTATTGATTACAAAGCCACCGATTTTATTCGCATTACCGAAGAAGGCGACTTTGTGCTTACCCGGGATTACCTGGAGCTCGATGCCAGTTTACCCATGGAATATGTCTTAACCGGCACCATGGCTAAGCATCAGGGCGGCGTGATGGTGAATGCCCGCATTATTGGTATTCAATCGCGTGCGGTAGTCGCCAGCGCACAAATGCTCATACCGTTTTACGTGGCAGACGCGCTCATCCCTAGTGATGGCAGTGAGCGCGGCGGTATGCGTGATGGTGTTAAATTAAGCCGGGGGTAATCATGCGTCAGTTCTTGGCCTGTTTGGTGTGCGCAATGGCGCTGAGCGGTTGTGCCGGCCAGCCTAAAAGTGGTTATTTCTGGTTTGGCAACGATGATGAGGTGCCGCCGCCGGCCGGGCAGACTCAGGTACGCCCGCCAGAAGACAGTGGCCTTGAGTACCGGCCGGATTCGCGTGATATAGAAATGTACCGGGTTCAGCAAAATGTGCGGGGTTATCAGGATCCACTGCAAACCGGCTTCACACCGGGCATGACCCACAAGGCACTAAATGACTACGCAGCCAGCCTGGCTATGGCGCTAATGGACGGTTCGGTGCAGGTGAATACCGATGAGCTAATTGGTATCGCCAGTTTTGTACGCCTTAACCGCTCCTTACGGGAAACCACTGTGCTGGGCAATCAGCTGTCTGAATACCTGATTGCCGAGTTGCAACAATACGGTCTTGGCGTGGTGGATTTCAAACTGGCAAATAGCCTGGATGTGACTGATTACGGTGACCTGGCACTAAGTCGGGAAGGACGGCGCATTGCTAAACGGATGGAAATGGACCATATCCTCACCGGTACGCTGATAGAACAGCCGCGCGGCGTGAATGTGAATGCGCGGATCATTTCTATCGACCAACAGCGGGTAGTGGCCAGTGCCAACGTGTTTATTCCTGCTTTTGTGGTAACGTCACTGGTGCCGATGGCACCGGTGCTGGATACCGAATAAACCTACGCCTCTGGCGGGCGCCGGAATGTGCGCAACATAAATCTTTCTGGCGCCAGCGCCTGCAACAGTGATTCGCTCATTGGCAATGGCTCATGACAAAGCTGGCTGGCCAGTATTTCTGCCATCAGCGGCGCTGTGGTTAATCCTCGCGAACCCAACCCCGTAAGCACCAACAGCGTCTGTTCATCGGTTGCCACTTCGTACTGGCTGTTATGCTTGCCCTTATACAATTCCCGATAGCGCTCGGTGGTTTTCTCAGGCGGGATAACCGCCCCCACCACAGGCTGGTGATCGGCACTGCCCAGGCGAATAGACGCCCTGGCAGTGCCATCGTGTTCAATCGACTGAGCCCAATCATAGCCTGCCAATGCTTTGGCGTGGGTGGCCAGGTTCTGCTCACTTTCTTCCTTTCTGCTGGTGGTGCAGGTATCACCTTTTACATAGGTGGAGCCAAGGGCATGACGACCATTCCAGCCGGGCGTTAAGTAGCCTTTGTGACAAAGTACGGTTTTTAACTCGTTTAGCGGAGCTTGTTCGGGAATTGCCTCGACCTGGCCGCGCACCGGTCGTAGCGGTAAATGGGTCAGCTCGGCCATTTCGGCACATTCATGGCCAGCGGCAATCACCACCCGGTCTGCCTCAATGTGTTTACCGTCGTCTGAAAGCGTTAGTTTACGCCCATCCTTGGACAACGCTACGCGCTGATTATAAAATTCACTGAGTAAGCCGGTTTTGCGAGCCGCTTCAAGCTGAGAGGCAACCACTTCGGCGGGGCATAACCAGCCGCCTTGTGGTACAAAAAGGCCTTCGCCATGGATATCAATGCCGCTTATTTGGGTGGCCGCTTTGGCGTATACCGGCTGGATGAGTTGCGCTGGCCACAAATCTTTTTGCAGCAGATTTTGCTGGCGCTTTTGCACTTCCTCACTGAATCCCATTAGTAGTACACCGCAGGCTTGCCAGGTAAAGCTCAGTCCTTTTTCCGCAAGGGCATCGTAGTAGCGTCTGGCGTATAAAAAGCCATGGGCCTGGATCAGGGCAGGGTTACTCTGGTCGGCCTGAAGTTGCGGATAAAAGCCGCCTTGCCGATTGCCAGAGGCACCATCCGCGGGAGCAGGTGCCTGACCAAATAAACTCACTCTGATACCGCGCTGACACAGCGCCAGCGCCAGGGTGGAACCAGCGAGGCCGGCACCAATAATCGTTATATGTTGCGCCGGGCTCGCAGGCGTATCGGGATAGCGGTAATGCCAGGGCGTGGCTACCCGGTTAGCGGGGGGATTGGCCAGAATGCCGGTGAGCATATCGCGCTTACGGCCGAAGCCATTCCGTTTGGCTATCTCAAAGCCGGCTTCTTTTAAGCCGCGCTTAACCACCCCCGCGGCGGTAAAGGTAGCCAGGGTGGCGCCGGTTTTACTTAAGCGTGCCATCTGAGTGAACAGTGCCTCGGTCCACATTTGAGGATTCTTACTGGGCGCAAAGCCATCCAGAAACCAGGCATCTACCAGACCGTCTAGCGGGCAGTGCCATTGTGGGAGTAACTCGTGTACATCACCCAGCCATAAATCGATACTGGTATGCCAGGCATCGAAATTCATGCGGTGACAGCCGCTAAGTGCGGGAGGATATCGTTCCGCCAGGGCATGGACTTCTTCGCTGACCGACGGGAAAACGGCCAGGGCATGTTGTAAGTCGGCTACTGCCAGCGGGAATTTCTCGGTACTGAGAATAAATAATCGTTTGAGCGGATGTTCAGGGTTAGCGGCTCTGAACTGTTTAAACTGCTGCATGGCAATAATGCAGTTAAGACCGGTACCAAAACCGGTTTCGGCAATGATAAAGTGCGCTGACTGCCAGTTTAACCAGCGCTCAGTGAGATCGTTACCGTTAATGAACACATGCCGGGTTTCATCACAACCGCTCTCGTTAGAGAAATAGACATCATCAAAGCTGTCTGCCACGGGCGTACCCGACTCGTTAAAATGGACGTTGGCAGATTGCAGGCGTTTACTCATGGCGTGGTGTTTCGGGTTAATCATTAAAAGCGCGCTATAATAGCAGTATTAGTAAACGCACGATAGAAATCGAACCTGAAGCCGACATCGCGGTCGAAATACACTACAATGGTAAGATTCTTGGATTGAGGTGGAAATTTGCTACCAAATCACGTAGAACAGGGTCGCAAAAGAGCAGACCACTTAGTGTCATAAAATCATTACCATATGCGGCACTAACGCAAAAGGATAATTATGAGAAGAGCAGTTATTACAGGGCTGGGTATTGTATCCAGTATCGGCATAAATCAAGAACAAGTTACCGCCTCACTCAAAGCAGGCAAATCTGGTATTACCTTTTCCGAAGAGTTTGCAGAAATGGGCATGCGTAGCCAGGTATGGGGCAACGTCGATATCGATTTCAGCGAGCATATCGACCGTAAAGTAATGCGCTTCATGGGTGATGCAGCCGCTTATGCTTATGTGGCCATGAAACAGGCTATTGATGATAGCGGCCTTACCGAAGAACAGGTATCAAATATTCGTACCGGTATTGTGGCAGGTTCTGGTGGTGGTTCGTCCAAAAACCAGGTCGGCTCAGCAGACGTGATCCGCGAAAAAGGCGTGAAGCGTGTAGGCCCTTATATGGTACCGCGTTGCATGGGCTCAACCGTTTCGGCATGTCTGGCCACGCCATTTAAAATTTTAGGCGTTAACTATTCCATTTCTTCAGCCTGTGCCACCAGTGCTCATTGTATTGGTCACGCACTGGAACTTATCCAACTGGGTAAGCAGGATGTGGTATTTGCCGGTGGCGGTGAAGAGCTGAGCTGGGCATTGTCTGGTCAGTTTGATGCCATGGGTGCATTGTCTAAAAAGTACAATGACGACCCGGCAACCGCATCACGCACCTACGACGCAGACCGCGACGGTTTTGTTAGTTCTGGCGGCGGTGGTATGGTTGTGGTTGAAGAGCTTGAACATGCTCTGGCCCGCGGCGCCACTATCTATGCAGAAATAGTCGGCTACGGCGCAACCTCTGATGGTTACGACATGGTTGCACCATCTGGTGAAGGCGCAGTTCGTTGTATGCAGATGGCGCTCCAAGGCGTTGACGATCCAATCGATTACCTGAATACCCACGGTACTTCCACGCCTGTTGGTGACGTAAAAGAGTTAGCGGCCATTCAGGAAGTCTTCGGCCAATCCGGCGTGCCGTTGGCCTCGACCAAATCGCTGACAGGTCACGCTTTAGGTGCTGCAGGGGTTAATGAAGCCATTTACAGTCTGTTAATGATGAAGCACGGCTTTATTGCGCCGTCGATCAACATTGACAACCTTGATGAAGCGGCGGCAGGCCTTGACGTGGTAACCTCTACCCGTGAAGCCACACTGAATACCGTAATGTCTAACAGCTTCGGCTTTGGTGGTACCAATGCGTCGCTGGTAATGAAACGCTTCGAAAAATAAGCGCAATTATTCAGCCGGAGCGACCGCTCCGGCTGTTATTCCCATTTGTTGTTAAACCGCACTGAATAGTTTTTCGGTTCCCCGCGAACTTACGATAAACTCCTATCCCATGAAAATACTTTACGAAAACTCATTGCCGCTGGCAGCAGAATATTTTGGCTCTTTGGGTGAAGCGTCAGGGTATGATGTCGGCACCCTGACACCGGAGCAACTGGTAGATATAGATGCACTGGCTGTGCGTTCGACTACCCGGGTGACGCCTGAATTGCTTAATTGTGCTAATCGGTTAACCCTGGTCGGTACGGCAACCGCGGGGATTAATCATCTGGATACACGCTACCTGGATGCGCAGGGGATTTACTGGATGTCGGCGGCCGGGTGTAATGCGCAGGCGGTGGCTGAGTACGTGTTAAGTGTGTTGTGTAATGCACACCAAAAAGACATTATCGATCTTAAGTGCGCCCGGGTAGGCATAGTGGGTGCGGGGCAGGTAGGTAGCGCATTGTCGCGCTTACTTGATACCCTGGGTATCAACTATGTGTTGTACGACCCACCGCTGGCAGAGCTGGGCGATCCACGCCCCTTTACCGACTGGCAGACTATCATGGCCTGTGACGTAATTACCTTGCATGTGCCCTTTGTGCCGGAGGGGGCTTACCCAACCGATAAAATGATTAATGCAGAGGTGCTGGCTGGTTTGAGTGCTAAGCAATTGCTCATCAACGCCTGTCGTGGCGAGGTCATAGACGAGGAGGCGTTAAAGCAGCGTTTAATGGCGGGTGATGCGCCAACCGTAGTGCTGGATGTGTTTGCCAATGAGCCCGGCATTGATGAGGATTTGTTGCAGTATCTGTGGTTGGCGACGCCGCACATTGCCGGGCACAGTCTGGAAGGCAAATACTCCGGTACCCAAATGGTGTATGAAGCCATTTGTGAGCTGGCCGGTCAAACACCAGAGAAATCATTGGATGATTTTTTACCCGAACGGCCAAATTTACACGTAGACCTTGAATTATGCAGCGATCAAGGCGACAATCTCGCCCCCGCCATAGCACTCGTGCTGTCGGTATACGATGTAAAAGAAGACAATAATCATTTTCGTCAGGGGCTGGCAGGGCCTTCGAGTTTCACTGCCATGCGAAAACAGTACAGAGTTCGACGCGAATTAGCCGGTCATAAGGTTGAATGTTCGCAGCAACCGGACTCAGCGATTGCAACGCAACTTGCAAAATTAGGCTTTAACCTAAAATAACGACAGAACAGAAAAAGTCAGTTTTTTTAAAGGGCAGATACCTGCCAAGTTAGAGTATTAGGAGCTTAACCTACTATGTCACAAGCCTTTAACGTTGCCGTTCTTGGTGCCACCGGTCTGGTTGGTCAGACCATGATTGAAATTCTGGAACAACGGAAGTTTCCGGTTGCAAAACTGTATCCGTTAGCCAGTAAACGTTCTGCCGGCGGTACGGTTACGTTTAAGGGCGAAGAAGTAGAAGTGCTGGACGCCGAAGAATTTGACTGGACCCAGGTGCAGTTTGGTTTCTTTTCTGCTGGTGGCAGTGTGTCGGCAGAATTTGCTCCGCGCGCCGCTGAAGCCGGGTGTATCGTGATTGATAACACTTCACATTACCGCTATGAGCCGGATATCCCGCTGGTAGTGCCGGAAGTAAACGCCCATGCGCTGGCAGATTTCCGTAACCGTAATATCATTGCCAACCCGAACTGTTCTACCATTCAGATGCTGGTGGCGTTAAAGCCAATCCAGGATGCTGTGGGCATTGAGCGCATTAACGTTTGTACTTATCAGTCTGTTTCAGGTGCGGGTAAATCCGCTATGGAAGAGCTGGCTAAGCAAACAGCCGATCTGCTGAGCTCGCGTGAAATTACGCCGGAAGCCTTCAGCCGTCAGATCGCCTTTAATGCGATCCCGCAAATCGATGTCTTTATGGACAACGATTACACCAAAGAAGAAATGAAAATGTCCTGGGAAACCAAGAAAATCATGGGTGACGACACCATTCTGGTAAACCCTACAGCGGTTCGTGTACCGGTGTTCTTTGGTCATGGTGAAGCCATCCACATTGAAACCCGTCAGCCAATCGATGCTGAAGAAGTGAAGCAACTGCTGGCCAATGCGCCGGGCGTAAAGGTATACGAAACCCGCGAAGAGTTCCCTACCCAGGTAAGCAGTGCCAGTGGTAACGACGAAGTCCACGTTGGGCGTATTCGCAACGATATTACCCATCCAAACGGTATCAACATGTGGGTCGTGTCTGACAACATCCGTAAGGGTGCTGCGACTAATAGCGTACAGATAGCAGAAACACTGGTTCGCGATTATTTGTAAGCTAACACGCTGGGCGTTCTAAACTTCTGACCAATTTGGTCGATAACACAAAAGCGGGCTGGTTCCCGCTTTTGTTGGTTTTAGCGTTGGCTGCTTTTAGACTTAGGTCTATAAATACGCCTTAAAGGTCATCAGGCTGCAACATTTTCTAGATCGACCCGGGCAACTGGTTTATATTTTACTAAGTGAAAAGAGCCATAAACTGGCTGATAAAGGCTTACAACGAAGCAAGGTGAAATAAACCTGGCAAGGTTATTCACCAAAGCCGTCCCCGCAGCAGTTACGGGGGAAAATTGCCAACATAACAACAAACAGGCCAGCCTTAGCGCGCTAATGTAAGGGCTGGCACCGCGAATGTGAAACGTGATGATGACATCCGGCACATGACGCTTGAGGGCAAAAAAGGAACGCTATGAAATTGCATTTAACCGGCTGCTTACTACTGATGATGTTGATCAGCTTAGTCAGCGATCCGGTTGCCGCACAAAATACGCCTCTCAGGGGGCCAAAAGACGCAACTAACCAGTATTCTGGCGTTGTCTTCGGGCCTATCGACGGCAACGATACCCTGTGGCGGGTAGCCAGCCGCTATCGTCAAAATCCTAACCTGTCTATTTACCAGGTGATGGTGGCAATTTATGAACTTAACCCCGATGCCTTTGAACAAAATAACCTGAATCTGATGGTAGATGGAGCAACATTAAAGCTTCCATCCGAACGCTACATCGCCCGTATCGATAAAGAGAAAGCCCGTCAAAAAGCCGAAGCCGATGACGCCGCCTTTGCCCGCATGGCGAGTCAACCCGGCGACAGCCTGAATAACCTTAAACCACCTGTGCCCCTGGTTAATCAGGATGACCTGACACAAACCAAAACTCAGCTGGAGCAACAGCTCAGCCAGATTGATGCCTCTCAGGCCCGTCAGTTTGAACAACTGCGTGATCAATTTGCCGCCTCTATCGACAGTGTGCAGATGCTGTTAGACGATAACCGTAAGCTTTACGAACGCATCGAGAAAATCAATGAAGACATCAGTGCCTTGCGCGGTCGTGTTGATGATGAAGTTGAAGTGAAGGTGGATGAGCAACTGGCATTACAGCGTGAGTTGCGAGAACTGATTTTAAGCGAAAAGGCCGCTAAAGAAGCCGAGCAGTCAAATTCGTTTATGGAAGCCCTCACCAGCCCCATGGCACTGATAGCCGGAACCGGTTTATTAACGTTTTCTGCCATTGCCGGGCTGATTGTGTGGTTAATGAAACGCAAGTCAAAGCCTGAAGAAGAAATTACCCTGCCGCCAAAAGAGTCTGCGCCTGAACCTGAGGAGGGCATTGCCGATCTGTCCACTGCTCTGGAGTCTGAGCTTGGTGGTGATGAGCTGTCGGATGAAGAGCTGTTCAACGATGACGATCTGCTCGATGACGTGTTGTCGACAGAACTGGAAGAGTCACTCAATGACGACGACAGCTTTGCTGATCTTAACGATGACATGCTGGTGCCGGATGAGTCCAAGGAAGAGTACTTCGAGGAAGGTGACTCTGCACTAGGTCAGGACGACCTTGATAGTCTGTTTGATGATGAGTTCAGTAATCAGGAGTCTGGTGAGGCCATCGATCTGTCGGATGATGATGACTTACTCGATAACTTCGACGAGGATGAAGGCAATGACGACCTGGCTGATTTCTCAGAAGAAGCTGTAGAAGATGAACCAGAAGAACCAGAGCAAACTTCAGACGAAGAGCTGGCCGCGTTACTTGATGATCCGGAGCAGGTTTATCAGACAGATACTGCGCCGGAACCTGACACCGATACCAAAGATGACGGCGGTGACATAGCTGATGACGACGATATCGATGCTATTTTAGCAGCCCAGCAAGGCGCACCAGCAGCTGCAGAATCCAGCGAAATCGATGAGGAAGATGCGCCGGAAATTTCTATTGATGATTTGCTTGAAGAAAACAAACTCAGCGAAGAAGAAAAAGCCAATCTGCCGGTAGACGATGGTCCGGTAGGCGATGAAATGCTTGAAAAACTGCATGATGAAATCACCCAGCAGTCACAGGCTCTCGACCGCCTGACTGACAGCATTATCAGTGAGATTGACCAGATCGAAATGATGGGCGATTTGGCCGGCGATCTGGATGATGAGGATGACGAAGAAGGTGCTCTGCTGGACGATGCAATCGCATCTGAAAGCGCCGAGAGTGATGAGTCAAAACTGCAGAGCATCGATGATATTACCGAAGATCTTGATGAAATAGACTTTGATAACATCGAAAATGCCGATGCCTTTGACGATCCGTTATCCGATGAGTTACTGGCAGAACTCGAAGCCGAGTTACCGGAAGAAGACTCTACAGATGAAACTACTGCCGATTCAGGCGAAGACGAATTCGATGAGGCGCAGTTTGAGCAGGAAGTCAGTGACGATTTAACCGACGAACTGCTAAAAGAGCTTGAAGGTGATCCTGAAGACGATGAAGAAACGGAAGATTCGACGCTTGATACTGAGACCGAAGACTTCGATGAGTCAGACTTTGAAGACGACCTTACTCGTGAGTTGCTCAATGAACTTGAACAAAACGAAGATGATGACGATGTGGTGGAAGTGGAAACTGATGAGGCACCACTTACCCCAGATGAAGAGCAAACGTCTGACATCGACGACGTCCTGGTCGAAGACAGTGATGATTTTGACGACCCGTTAACAGACGATTTGCTGGCTGAATTGAGTGCCGAAGACGAAGAAAATGATGCTGGCGATGAGGATGAACAAACCCAGGCGCTGACCGAAGAGCTCGATGAGCTGGATAATGCGGAACCAGCTTACAGACCGGGTGAAGACGTCACGGTGGAAGACACCACCGAAGAAATCTCGAATGAAATATCTGCAGAGCTTGAACCGCAATTACCCGAAATTGACACTG
>TARA_B100000963_G_scaffold245470_1_pt1 | contig 18536 bp, 16 predicted proteins | sample TARA_B100000963 | Tara Oceans TARA_B100000963 (sample SAMEA2622097) | marine metagenome | biome: marine biome (ENVO:00000447); feature: surface water layer (ENVO:00002042); material: "saline water (ENVO:00002010), including plankton (ENVO:xxxxxxxx)" | depth 5 m | reverse complement strand
AAAAAAAAACAAAAACGATTAATAAACACATTTCTCTTCATAAAGAAACTTACATGATCTCTGAAGATCTTTATGATGCAATAGTAACCTTTAATAATCTGGCTAAAAAGCTTCGCAAAGAAAGAATAAAAGAGGGAGCAATATCTTTTGAAAGAAAAGAGGTAAATTTTAATTTGAACAATAAAAACGAACCAGTAAGTGTTTTTTACAAAGAATATGGCGAAGCAAATAAACTAATAGAAGAATTTATGCTTTTAGCAAATAAACGTGTTGCATCCTATATAACAAGGCAAAAAAAGAAACCATTCGTTTTTAGGGTTCATGACAGTCCTGATGAGGAAAAGCTATATAATTTACAAAAGACGACATCTTCTTTTGGATATGATTTTAACCCAAAAAGCAAAAACATCAATAAAGCATTAAACAAGCTATTAGAACAATGCAAAGGTGAAAAAGAACAAAATCTTATCGACACTTTAGCTTTAAGAAGCATGTCTAAAGCAGAATACACAACAAAAAACATAGGTCATTATGGTCTTGGATTCGATTATTATACTCATTTTACTTCTCCAATTCGAAGGTACCCTGATGTTCTCGTTCACAGGCTATTAAACTCATATTTAGAAGATAAGCAAAACACAAAGCAAAGTATTTTAGAAGAAGCGTGTAAACACTCATCTGTAAGAGAACAACTAGCAACAAAAGCAGAAAGAGATTCTATCAAGCATATGCAGGTTGTCTTTATGCAAAACAAAATAGGAAAAGAATTTGATGGAGTTATCTCAGGAGTTACAGAAAGAGGAATCTATGTTGAAATAATAGAAAATAAATGCGAAGGAATGATTAGATTAAAGGACATGAATGGAGATTTTTTTATCTACAACACCGAAAACCACTCAATTTCTGGAAGAAACACAAAACAAAACTATCAGCTTGGAGATATGTTGCGAATAAAAGTTTACAAAGCAAACGTTGAAAAGAGATTTTTGTGTTTTTTATTAGTAGAATGACATATGAAAAAGGAACAACTATTGTTATGTCTTTCAGTTATTGGAATTATAACTGGGGTCTTTTGTCAAAACAATAACAGGAGAGTATTAACCACAGGACCCTTTAATGGAATTAAAACATATTCAAACATCGAAGTAAATTTAATTTCGTCAGATGTTAATAAAATTATAGCTACTGGACCAAACTCAGATCTTATTGTTGTTTCAATTAAAGAAAGGAATTTAAAAATAAGAACGTCAAGAGAAGATATCTTTAATCAAGAAGCAACAAAAATTGATCTTTATTTTAATAATACGTTAAACAACATTTCAGCCCATCAGGGAAGTTCAATAAAATGTTCTTTAAAATTTGATCAGACGAATCTTATTCTGTCAGCTTCAACAAACTCGAAAATAGACCTTAAAGTTTATTTGCAACGGCTAGATACACGTGTGGGTCTAGGAGGACAAATATACCTTTCGGGCAAAGCCGTGAACCATGAACTCAACTTTTATTCAGGAGGAATTTGTGAGGCACAAAATCTTAAAACAGAACAAACCAAAATAAAAGGCGTACTGGGGGGATATGCTTATATTAAAGCTAAAAACCTATTACAGGCAAATATTGTAAGCGGTGTTTTAAGGGTTTTTGGGAAACCAAACAAGACAATTATAAACAAAAGGCTTGGCGGCAAAATTTATTATGAATAAAAAAGAGGCATCGAGCGGATTCGAACCGCTGTAAAAGCTTTTGCAGAGCTCTGCCTAGCCACTCGGCCACGATGCCGGACATTAAAAATAATACAATATTAATCTAATTAAGTCTTTTCTCTCTTTTTTTCTCGTCTTATCATAACTTCATCTATATCTCCATTGATGGGAGGATTAATTTTTGCTATCCTAACAACAGCCTTTTTAACAGAAGGTAATTGGGAAACTATTTTGTTTACAATTCTGTCTGCAACATTTTCTAAAAGGTTGGCCCTCGCTTTCATTTGGTTTTTTACAATGTCGAGCAGAACAACATAGTCAACGGTGTCTTTTAATTCGTCGGATTTACAAGACAAACTCAAATCTGTGTGAACAACAAGATTAACTATATAATCACTACCTATTTTTTTTTCTTCTTCCATGCAACCATGGTATGCATAAACTTTTATGTTCTTTAAATATATTTTGTCCATAACGCAGTGCAAATATAAAGACTGTTTTCTTGTTTTCTTTCAACAAATGCATTCATTATCTTTACAAAAAAATCTATGGCTAAAGCTTTACACTTCATAGAGCATATTATTGAAGATGACCTCAGGTCAGACTACTCAAAGAATCAAATAAAGTTTAGGTTTCCTCCAGAGCCAAACGGGTTTTTACACATAGGACATGTTAAGGCAATATGTTTAAATTTTAACTTAGGGAAAAAATATAAAGCCCCTGTTAACCTAAGGTTTGATGACACGAATCCAGCTAAAGAAGAACAGAAGTATGTAGACGCGATTAAAGAAAACATATTATGGCTGGGGTATAAGTGGGATAAGGAGTGTTATGCGTCAGATTATTTTGAACAGCTTTTTTTTTGGGCCAACGACCTTATTTCGAAAGGAAAAGCATACGTTGACTCGCAGTCCTCGGAAACTATAGCTGAACAAAAAGGAACACCAACACAACCTGGTGTAAACAGTCCTTTTAGAAATAGAACTATAAAAGAAAATCAAGAGTTATTTTCAAAAATGAAATTGGGAGAATTTAAGGAAGGAGAGCACGTTTTAAGGGCAAAAATCGACATGTCCTCTTCCAATATGCTTATGAGAGATCCAATTATGTATAGGATTTTATTTAAGAAGCACCATAGAACAGGTAAGAATTGGTGTATCTATCCAATGTATGACTGGACACACGGTCAGTCAGACTACATTGAACAAATTTCTCATTCACTATGTTCGTTAGAATTTAAACCCCATAGAGACCTTTATGACTGGTTTCTAGATGCATTGGGTAAAAAAAAACCATTACGTCCTAAACAAAGAGAATTTGCCAGGATGAATTTATCTTTTACTGTTACAAGCAAAAGAAAGTTGTTTGAACTAATAGAGGAAGGACACGTAAAAGGCTGGGACGACCCAAGAATGCCGACTATATCTGGATTAAAAAGGCGGGGCTATACCCCCGCTTCATTAAAAAACTTTGTAGAAACAGCAGGAGTAGCAAAACGAGAGAATGTAATTGATCTGTCGTTATTAGAGCATTCGATAAGAGAAGATCTAAATGAAACATCTCCAAGGGTAATGGCCGTTTTAGAACCACTTAAATTAACTATAGTTAATTATCCGGAAGATAAAACTGAGACATTAGAGGGAGAGATAAACCCTCAGAACCCAAATTCTGGAAAAAGACAGTTCCCGTTTTCAAAACATCTTTACATCGAAAAAGAGGATTTTAAAGAGGAGGCAACCAGAAAGTTTTTTCGTCTTTCCTTAGGCAAAGAGGTTCGTTTAAAAAATGCATACATTATTAAAGCCGAATCAATTGTCAAAGACACCGAGGGAAATATAAAAGAGGTTCTGTGCACATATGACCCTGAAAGTAAAAGTGGCTCAGGGAGTGATGCAAGTAAAAGGAAAGTAAAAGGGACCCTGCATTGGGTAACCCAGAGAGACTCAATAAATGCAGAGGTAAGAGTTTACGACCGTTTATTCAATATATCTGCTCCTGATAAAGAAAAGGAAAATTTTAAATTATTTTTAAATGAAAGCTCATTAAAAGTTATAGACGCAAGGGTGGAGCCCAGTTTAATCTCATCAAAACCAGGTGACAGGTTTCAATTTCAACGTTTAGGATATTTTGTAGCCGATAACGAAAGCCGTGCAAATAATCTCATTTTTAACAAAACAGTTGGATTAAGAGACACATGGTCCAAGACTAAATAATATATTAATCTTTTTCCTCTGATTTTTTAGTTTTCAAACCTTGCTTTTTCATTGCCTCACCTATTTGATTACTTGCAGTAAAAGAAGCCACCATGTCATTTAACATTTCACTTCCGGCTTGAGGAGAGTTAGGGAGCAATATCAAATTTGTGTTTGTTTCTCCTCCAATTGATTGAAGTGTATCATAATGTTGGGTAACTACGATCAGGGCTGAGGCTTCCTGAGAATTTATACCAACTTTATTGAGAACGTCAACCGACTCCTCAAGGCCCCGCGCAATTTCCCTTCTTTGATCCGCTATTCCCTGACCCTGTAGACGTTTACTTTCAGCTTCTGCCTTTGCTTTTTCAACAATAAGAATACGCTCTGCGTCTCCTTCATATTGTGCAGCAACTTTTTTGCGTTCAGCGGCGTTTATTCTATTCATAGCAGCTTTTACCTCAGTATCTGGATCAATATCTGTAACAAGAGCTTTGATAATATCGTATCCATAATTAATCATAGCGTCATTCAATTCCCCTTTAACGGCATTAGCAATTTCATCCTTTTTTTCGAAAACATCATCGAGCTTCATCTTTGGAACAACGGCCCTAACTACGTCAAAAACGTATGAGGTTATTTGATCTTGTGGATAGTCAAGTTTGTAAAAAGCATCATAGACTTTTTCTTTAACAACCTTATACTGAACAGAGACCTTAAGTTTGACGAAAACATCATCTTTTGTCTTCGTTTCTACAATAACATCCAATTGTAAAATCCTTAAACTAAGCCGCCCAGCAATTTTATCAATTAATGGAATTCTGTAGTGTAGCCCTGATTGTCTAATTGATGTAAATTTACCAAAGCGTTCAATTATTCCAGCTGTTTGTTGTTTTACAACAAATACACCAGATAAAATAAGCAGTAACAAAAAAAGAACGAATAAATAGGTAATTAAACTCATCGTTTAAAATTTATTTTAGACAAAAAGATTTAAATTTTTGCACTCTTTTTAAAGATACATCTTTTCCTATAAGAGCACAAATTTGAAATAAATCAGGGCCAGATAATTGACCAATAATAGCGAGTCTAAGAGTTTGCATTATTAAACTAAATGGAATTTTTTCATTATTTCCCCAATCAAATAAAGATTGTTTCATGTCTACTATTTCAACATCAGAATACAATAGTTTGATAATCTGATCCATAATTTTTACTGGGCTCTTATCCATTAATTTTTTTACACTTTTTTTATCATATTCTTGCGGATCATCCAAAAATCTAATTTCATTCTTGAGATCATTTAGAGTCTTGAGACGGTTTTTCACCAAGTTTAACACATTAATATGCTTTTTTTCATCTACATTTTCAAATATTTCCTTTACACTTTTTTGTTCCAATAACGATATCACATCAGATTTTGATATATGTTGTTGATTTATCCAACAAGCCTTTTCATAATCAAACCTAGCACCACCCTTTTGAACTCTTTTTATGCTGAAGTTTTTTATAAGATCTGTTAGACTAAAAATTTCGTTATCTGTTCCACTATTCCATCCCAATAAGGCAAGATAATTTACCATTCCACTGGGCAAGAAACCTCTTTCTTTAAAACCTAGATTTAATTCTTTAAACTTAATGGGAAAAACGGGGTAGCCATCTTTTAAACCGTCTCTTTTTGATAGTTTTCCCTTTCCATTTGGTTTCAGAATTAAAGGTAAATGTATGAACCGAGGTAAATTCCAATTGAAAGCATCGTAAATTAGTTTGTGTATAGGCAACGAAGGAAGCCACTCTTCTCCACGTATAACATCTGTTATTTCCATTAACTTGTCATCGACAACATTAGCAAAATGATAAGTAGGTAACCCGTCGGTTTTCAATAAGATCTTATCGTCAAGTAAATCCGAAGAGACTGATATGTTACCACGAATTTCATCATTTACATTAATTGTAGCTCCGCCCATTACTTTCAATCGAACAACATAATCCCCTTCTAGAGCCTTTTTAGTTTCAGCCAAATTTAGGGACAGACTGTTTCTGAATTTCTTTCTATTTTGACTGTTATACAAAAATGTTTTTCCACCCTTTTCGCATTCTTGACGATATTTTATCAACTCATCTTCACTATCGAAGGCATAATACGCTGCTCCTAAACCGATAAGTTTATCAATATGCTCTTTATAAATCTTCTTTCTTTCACTTTGGCGATAAGGGCCAAAGCGCCCCGCTGTATTTGGGCCTTCATCAGGTTTTATGCCACACCAATTTAGGGCTTTAATTAAATAATTTTCGCTTCCTTCCACGTATCGGTTTTGATCCGTATCCTCTATTCTAAGAATAAAGCTTCCGTTTTTACTTTTTGCATACAGATAATTAAAAAGAGCCGTCCTTAAACCCCCTATATGAAGTGGACCAGTTGGACTTGGCGCAAAACGAACTCTTATTTTCATTGTAACACAAATATAGCAGCTATAAACCTATTCCCCTATCTTAGCAAAACAATTACATTATATTTGCAAAAAAAAATTATACGGTTCCTAAACATACCAGATAACTTTGACATTAAGAAGCTTTCAGGCACGTTGTCCAAATACGCACAAATAAAGGGCTACGATGTCAAAAAGCTACAATACAATTTTGTTTCAAAAGAAGCACTTTTAAAAATGAACAAAAAATATCTTAATCACAAAACAAATACTGATATAATTACTTTCAATTATACTTCTGATAACAAATTGGAAGCAGAATTTTTTGTTTCATTATGGGCAATAAAAATATCTGCAAAAGAGTACAGGCAAACTGTTGAAAATGAGATACTTAGGATAATTGTTCATGGACTGCTGCATTGTATGGGCTATAATGACGGTGACAAGGAGGAAGTTGACAACATGCGAAAAATGGAAGATAGGTTTATATCAATGTTTCACGTGAAACACAACCGTTATGTTTGATTCTAAGTATGACGTTATAGTCGTAGGAGGCGGACATGCTGGGTGTGAGGCTGCTGCAGCTTCAGCCAATCTTGGCTCTAAAACCCTTTTGGTTTCAATGAATCTTCAAAATTTAGCACAGATGTCGTGTAACCCTGCTATGGGTGGGATTGCTAAAGGACAAATAGTAAGAGAAATTGACGCTCTAGGGGGTTATAGCGGTATAGTTTCAGATAGGTCGGCAATTCAGTATAAAATGTTGAACCAGTCAAAAGGACCCGCAATGTGGAGCCCTAGAGTTCAATCCGATAGAAGTTTGTTTACACTCGAGTGGAGACAAAAACTTGAAAACACCCCTCTTCTTGACTTTTATCAGGAAATGGTAGTTGATCTGGTTATTGAAAATGATCAAGTTGAAGGAGTGATTACATCTTTGGGGGTTAAAATATTTTCAAAGACAGTAGTTTTAACTAATGGAACGTTTTTAAATGGCTTGATACACATAGGAGAAAAGAACTTCAGTGGAGGGCGTGTTGGGGAAAAAGCATCTCATGGGCTTACAAAATGTCTAGAAAACATAGGTTTTACATCTGGAAGAATGAAAACCGGAACACCCCCCCGTGTTGATGGACGCTCGCTAAACTATTCTTTTATGTTGGAACAAAAAGGCGATACCAACCCTTCGAAATTTTCTTTTTCTGAGGAAACACAACCATTAAAAAATCAAAAAAGTTGTTATATAACCCATACAAACCCTGAAGCACACGAAATTCTAAAGCAAGGGTTTGACAGATCCCCAATGTTTAATGGGTCTATTAATAGTATTGGCCCTAGATATTGTCCTTCGATAGAAGATAAAATCAATAGGTTTAGTGATAAATTACAGCATCAAGTTTTTGTAGAGCCTGAGGGATGGAATACTCATGAGGTTTATGTGAACGGTTTTTCTACCTCCTTACCACACGACATACAGTTTAAAGCTTTAAGATCTGTTAGGGGATTTGAGTCTGTGAAATTTTTAAGACCAGGGTACGCTATAGAGTATGATTATTTCCCACCGACACAATTGTTTCATTCACTCGAAACTAAATTGATTCAAAATCTATTCTTTGCTGGCCAAATTAACGGAACAACAGGATATGAAGAAGCAGCGGCCCAAGGGATTATCGCAGGCATAAATGCGCATCAGAAAAACAATAACAAAAATCCACTTATTCTTGGAAGGGAAGAGGCTTATATAGGCGTGCTAATTGATGACCTGATTCTTAAAGGCACTGAGGAACCATATCGTATGTTTACTTCTCGAGCCGAATACAGAACCCTTTTGAGACAAGACAATGCCGATGAACGGTTAACGCCTATTTCTTTTAAGATAGGTTTGGCTTCTAAAGAAAGGCTCAACAAAGTTGAGGAAAAACTTAAAAAACGAAGTGAACTTGTTAAATTTTTAAAAAATAAAAGTTTTACACTAAAAGAAACAAATGATTTATTAGTTAGCAAAAAGGAAAATTTAATAAAGCAAACAGATAAGTACTCTAAGCTTTTGTCGCGCCCAAATATTTCTAGGTCTGATTTAAATGGTTTTAAAGAACTAAATTCTTTCATTAACAAATCAAATATAGATGATTCTATATTTGAGCAAGCTGAGATAGAAATAAAATATTCTGGATATATAGAAAAAGAGAAAAAAAATGCAGAAAAGCTAAGGCGCTTAGAAAACATAAAGATACCCTCAAGTTTTAACTTTGATGAGCTAGCGTCTTTATCATTTGAGGCAAAAGAAAAATTAAATAAGCTACGGCCTGAAACACTAGCTCAGGCGTCTAGAATTAGTGGAGTTAACCCAAGTGATATAAGTGTACTTTTAGTATCCATGGGCCGATAAAAAGTAAAATTTGTTTCACGTGGAACAGCACGATACTCATAAATCAAAATTAAAAGCAAAAGATCACTTAGTTTCAGGAGAGTATTTCGATATTACATGGAACAAATCGAGGACAATAGCTAAAACGAACATTAAAAATATAAAAGACATGTCCTTATATTACGAGTCATCAAACTACGATTCATTTAAAAATACACCAAAAAGTGGTTTAGACATAATCTATTTTCTTGTCCAAAAGATAATGTTTAGATATAAACTATTTTTAATTAGAATTTATTTAAAAGGGAGTAAAATATTAGATTACGGAGCAGGTTCTTGTAAATTTGCAGCATATCTTTCAAAAAAAAACTTTAAAACTTCTGTTTTGGAGCCTTACAATAAAGAAATTAAAAATCAATCACTTTTAAATATAAATGTTTTCAAAAATATTGCTGATATCCCTCAATCTGATAAGTATGACGGAATAACTTTATGGCACGTTTTGGAGCATCTTACAAATCCAGAACAGGCGCTATCTAAAATTCACAATCTTTTAAATAAAAAAGGGACTTTAATGATAGCAGTGCCAAATATCAATAGTTTTGATGCAAGGTATTATAACTCTTCGTGGGCAGCACTAGATGTACCAAGACACATATGGCATTTTACAAGCAAAGGAATAATCTCTTTAGTGGAATCTAGGGGGTTTAAACTTGAAGAAAAACACCCTTTATTTTTGGATGCGTTTTACATTTCTTACATATCCGAAAAGCACAAAAATTCCAGCTTTGCATTTTTTCGAGGGTTTTTCATTGCTTTAAGATCAAATTTTAGTGCTTTATTTAATAAAGAGTTCTCTTCCATTGTTTTTGTTTTTAAAAAGTCTATTTAACGCCTAGATAAATCAAATCAGATAATTTCAAAGCAAGATTGATAAATAGCATTTTCACATTCCCATTTCTTAATACGTTATAATGAGTTTGTTCAAAAAGTGATACTAATTCATTAATATTTTTGTCATTAATGTAGGGCGCAATTCTTGACAAGTCAAAATTTGTTTTTGATTGAAAAGATACAATATCGTCAAGAGAATAGTTCAATAAATACGCATCTCTGAAAAATTGAATACCAAATTTTAAAAAGGTCTTTTGCTCTTCTTTTCCAAATTTACAAATAGAAGAAGACCAACTCATTAAATCAATAATCAGTTTTTTGTTTTTATTTACTTTAAAAGCCGTTCTTAGGCCCTCAATTAAGAGACTTTCGTATTCTTTATCTTGATCATTGCTAATCAAATTAAGTAAATCATTATAATTACCTTGGGCCTTTGCAACTAAACCTTCAGGATCATCAGTTTTTTTTTCTATCACATCTATAAGAGAGGAGTTATCAATAGGTCCTAAATTTGTAATTTGACACCTGGATACTATTGTGGGTAAAACTTCTTCTTGATTCTCTGCAATTAGTAAAAAAAACGTATTTTCAGGGGGCTCTTCTAAAATTTTAAGGAACGCATTCGAAGCCTGATTACTCATCTTTTCTGCACCCCACACAATACAAACTCTAGCGCCCCCATTAAAAGCTTTTAAGGTAATTTTTCTACGAACGTTTTCAATATCTGCAATACTAATTAATCCCTGCCGATTTCCAACATTAATAGATTCAAACCATTCACTATAGCTACCATACGGTTTACTATCAATAAATATTAACCAATCTTGAATATAATGATGACTGTGTACTACTTTTTCATTCTTTTTTTTTACAACTGGCAGGATAAAATGTAAATCAGGATTTTGACATCTTTCACTTAGTTTTCTTGTGACTTTACTTACATTCTTATTTTCCAATAAAGATAATGAAAACTCTATAACTAAGGGGAGTGAACCGTATCCTGAATCACCTATAAATAGTTGAGAATGAGGCACTTGGTTTGTTTCGATGAGATATTTTAATTTATTTTTAAGAACCTCTTGTCCTATAACCTTTGTCCAAAGCATGAGTAAATATAAAGCAACTAAATATCAAAAACATTACATCTTTTTAAAAATAAATTGATAAAATATGCCTTTATTGTATTTTTGAGAAAATCAAAGAATGCGAACATTAAAGGAAGTAAACTTTAAAGATCAGCGAGCAATTGTTCGTGTTGACTTTAATGTCCCCTTAGACAAAGATTTACAAATAACTGACACGACACGGATAAAAGCAGCAAAACCAACAATACACTATATTTTGTCAAAGGGAGGTAGTTGTGTGTTGCTTTCACATCTTGGAAGGCCAAATGGTTTTGAACAAAGCCTTTCATTTCAAAACATAATAGACAAAGTATCTGAAATTTTGGAGACTAAGGTTCAATTCTGTAAGACTTGTGTCGGCCCTGAAGCACAATCCAAAGCAGATTCATTGATGCCCGGAGAAGTATTGTTAATGGAAAACCTTCGATTCAACGCAGAAGAAACTGAAGGAGATGTAGTTTTTTCTGAAAGACTCTCAAAACTTGGGACAATCTTTGTCAACGATGCTTTTGGAACAGCACACAGAGCTCATGCATCTACTACAATTATTGCTAATTTTTTTCAAAAAAATAAATGTTTTGGCAGTCTTTTGGAAAAAGAGGTTTTGGCTATAGATAAAGTCATAAAAAATGGCATACCACCAATTTTAGCAATACTTGGAGGCGCTAAAGTGTCAACAAAAATCACAATAATAGAAAGCCTGTTGGATAAAGTCGACCACCTTATTATAGGTGGGGGTATGGTATATACATTTACAAAGGCACTTGGGGGAAAAGTAGGAAATTCCATATGCGAATTAGATTATTGTGATTATGCATTAGATTTAATCGATAAAGCAAAACAGAAGAACGTGAAATTGCATTTTCCAGTTGATGTTGTCGCAGGGAATACATTTAGTAATGAGGCAAAGAAAAAAATTTTTAATGTTATGGAAATTAAAACTGGCTGGGAAGCTTTGGATGCGGGCCCAGCAAGCATAAAAAAGTTTCATGATGTTATAATAAATTGTAAAACCATTCTGTGGAATGGTCCGCTAGGAGTGTTCGAATTTCCCAACTTTTCAGCAGGAACAATGGCTGCTGGTAGATCAATTGCTGAAGCAACTATCAATGGGTCCTTTTCACTAGTAGGGGGAGGAGACTCAGTTGCCGCTGTAAAAAAGTTTAAAATGGATCATGATATGAGCTATATAAGCACCGGCGGGGGAGCAATGTTAGAAAGTTTAGAGGGTAAAACTCTTCCAGGAATTGCAGCTTTGAATCAATAACAATGAAAAGCATTATAGTTTTTTTATTATTCGCATTATTTTCAATGATCTCCTGCAATAATAAGGCTGATAAGTTTAATGTATTTATTCCCGATTCTAGTGGAAATTTAAATCACATATCAGTCATAATGCCAATTTCAGATTGGAAAGGGGAATTAGGTAAATCGGTAAGAGATAATTTAAGCAAGGTGTATGAAGGTCTACCATTTGACGAACCTCAATTTTCACTTGATTATTTGAATCCCAAAGTATTTTCAGGATTTGCAAGACAGAGTAGAAATATAATTTGGTTTCAGAAAGATTCTATTCCTAGATTTCAATTAGCAAAGGACCAATTTTCACGGCCTCAAATAGTTGGTTTAGTAACTGGTGAAGATTCAGAAGTCCAACAATTTTTTTTTGAAGAAAACCTCGCGTTATTTACCCAGACTATAAAAGAGAACGAGCGAAAAGAAAAGCTAAGGAGAATAAACAAATCTCCAACTAAAGATAAAAACATTAAAAGACGCTTTGGATATAATTTAGTTTACCCTTCAGTTTATAAAGTAGTAAAAGACACTACTAATTTTATTTGGATACAAAAGCAAATTCAAAAAGGACATCTTAATATTATTGCATACGAAATATTTGATAGCATATCAGAAAATAATTTTAATACTAAAATTTTGAATATAAGGGATTCAATAGGTAAACTTTATATTCCAGGCCGCATAAACGGTAGCTATATGATCACTGAGCGAGCATATCAACCTTATTTTTATAAAGTTGCTTTGGATGGTAAAAAAGGTTATCTAACAAAAGGAACTTGGGAAGTAGCTAATGACTTTATGGCAGGACCATTTGTAAATTATATGATTAGGGATAGTTTAACTAAAAATTGGATGGCTATTGAAGGTTTCACTTTCGCCCCTTCGATGAATAAAAGAGATTACATGTTTGAATTAAATACAATAATAACCACTATTAAAAAGGTTGATTAAGCCTTTCTATCTTTATCTATTTTAGCTGAATCTTCTTCTTCTTTTGTAGCATTCTTAAACTCTTTGATTCCACTACCCAAACCTTTCATTAATTCTGGAATTTTACGTCCACCGAAGAGTAGTAATACAACTGCTATTATCAAAATTATTTGTGGTGCTCCTATCATACCTAAAAATGTTAAAATCAACATGATTTAATATTATTTAACAAATGTACAGAAATATTTAATTTCAAAGACAGGAAAATCTATCCTTCAATTTGATCACCCTAAGTTATCCTTATCTTTGCTATTACAATGAAAGATAAAGTAAACAAAAAAAGAAAATTTTTTCAAGGGTTAAGAAACCCCTACCTTATAATGATAATTGACGAGGAAACCTTTGAAGAAAAGGGTCAAATCAGAACTTCAAGATTCAAAAGTATTTTGGTTTCATTGTTATTGATATGTACTTCCTCAGTTTTAATTTTTACAATAATCTCCTACACTTCATTAAAAGAATATATTCCAGGATATGATTCATCTGAAATACGAGCTAAAGCAATTCAGAATCTATTTCTCACAGATTCCCTTATTCAATTATATAACCAAAATTTAAAATATTTGAATTCAGTGAAAAGAGTTTTAAATGAAGATATTTCCTTTAATGAGCAAGATTCATTGCTGGTAATTCAAGAAACTCCTGTTATTAAAGATGGATTTAACGCAAAGCTAATATTAGAAGATTCTTTACTCAGAGTTTTTGTGTCTCAGCAAGATAAATATAGTCCAGTATCAAGAAATGAGATTAAATTAAATACATTTTTATTTCCTCCTGTAAATGGACAAATATCGCAGCCTTTTGATAGAGATAAATCTCACTACGCAATTGATATTGCTGTCGAAAAAAATATGCCAGTTAAAGCGATTGCTGATGGAACAGTAATATTTTCAGAATGGACTTCAGAGACAGGTTATGTGATTATTTTGGAGCACAATTTCGGTCTTTTATCAGTTTATAAGCATAATTCTTCATTAAATAAAAGACAAGGAGAATCAGTAGTATCTGGGGAAGTTATCGCAACTGCTGGGAATACGGGTGAGTATACTACAGGTTACCACCTTCATTTTGAGTTATGGATGGACGGTTATCCTATGGACCCTGAAAACTTTTTTAATTTTTCTGCCCAATGATTAAAAAACAAGGGGCTAAAATATTTGCTGCCTGGTCTCAAAGAAAAAATGAAAAATGGATCAAAAATCCCCTAAAAACACAAGAAAAAGTATTCAGGCATCTTATAAAAAATGGGAGGCGTACACTTTTTGGTAAAGATCATAAGTTCGAAAAAATCATCAACATTAAATCTTTTCAAAGCAACATCCCGATAAGAGATTATGAAGGCATTCGTAGCTACATTAATAAGATTTTTTCAGGTAGGCAAAACATTTTATGGCCTGGAAAGCCACTTTATTTTGCAAAGTCAAGCGGCACTACTTCTGGAATAAAATATATTCCTATTACTAAAGATGCTATTCATCAGCACATTCGTGCTGCTAGGGAGGCTCTTTTAAATTATATTTATCATACATCTAATGTAGGCATAGTAAATGGGAAACACATATTTATTCAAGGAAGCCCTTTATTGGATGACAAAAATGGAGTTTCATTAGGGCGACTTTCAGGAATTGTTGCCCACCATATACCGAGTTATCTACAAAAAAACAGACTACCTACTTGGGACACAAATTGCATTGAAGACTGGGAAGCTAAAGTTAATGCTATTGTAGACGAAACCTATGATAAGGATATGACAATTATTGGAGGTATACCTTCTTGGGTTCAGATGTATTTTGAAAAGTTAGTCTCAAAGACAAGTAAAAATGTTGGAGATCTTTTCCCCAATTTTTCGTTATTCGTATACGGGGGAGTTAACTTTGATCCCTACAAAGGACTGTTTCGAAAATTGATTGGGCGTGAACCTGATAGTATTGAATTTTATCCTGCCTCAGAAGGTTTCTTCGCATACCAGGATAATCAAAATCACAATGGATTGTTATTATTGCTAGATCACGGGATTTACTATGAATTTGTTGTAGCAAGTACCTTTTTTGATCAAAAACCAGTTATACATTATCTAAATGAAGTGATTTTAGGAGTTAACTATGTTATGATTATTTCCACTTCTGCAGGTCTTTGGAGATATAATACCGGAGATACAATTAAGTTTATAAACAAATACCCATTCAGAATAATTGTAAGTGGAAGATTAAAACATTTTATTTCTGCTTTTGGTGAACATGTAATAGTTAGCGAAGTAGAACAATCATTAAAAGAGGCTATTGAAAAGACAGATGAAATTATAAGAGTAAAAGAATTTACTGTAGCTCCACAAATTACTCCTAAAGCTGGACTGCCTTATCATGAGTGGTTTATTGAATTTGAAACACCGCCAAGAGGAAAAGATATTTTTGCAGCCAATATCGATTATGCAATGAGAAATAAAAATATTTACTATAATGATTTGATTGAAGGTAAAATATTAAGACCATTGGTAATTACAGAGGTACAGAAAAATGGTTTCCAAAAGTATATGAAAAGTATAGGTAAGTTGGGAGGACAAAATAAAGTTCCAAGAGTTTCTGATGATAGATTAATTGGAGATAGTTTAGAAAAATATATAATTAATGTATGAAAAAAGGCTTATCGAAAAAAGTAGTGTTAGTTTGTAATGTAAAAAACACTTTTGTATACAAAGATATTAACCTTTTGAAAAAAATGGGATTTGAAGTTTTATTAATTCATTCTCCTCCATATAAAGATCCTTTTCGTTTTTTTTACAACCGGATTAAGGAGTTAATTCTTTCTTTTTTTTATTTACCGATTTCAAAAGGTGTGTTTAGTTGGTTCAATGATTATCATACCACTATACCTGTTTTAATGGCGAAATTTTTTAAAAAACCAATAACAATTATTATTGGTGGATACGATGCAGTGGCAAATTCAAAGTTGAATTATGGGCTTTTTCTAAAAAATAACAGTAGACAAAAGTTAGCAGTATGGAACTTAAAAAAATCAAATTCAATTTGGGTAGTTCATAAGACATTAGCTAAAGGATGTAGTTTTGCAAGAAAGGAGACAAATACTTATTCAGGACTCAAATATTTTATTCCTGAATTATCAACTCCAATAATTGAAATTCCGACAGCATATGATAGTAATTTTTGGAAAAAAATGAAAAAAAAATCACCTAAAACAGTTTTAACAGTTGCAAATATTTCTGATAGAAGAACATTTGAAAGAAAAGGGATTGGAATGTTTTTCACTTTGGCAGATAGGCTGCCAGATTTTAAGTTTACTTTGGCAGGCTTAAAGGGGAAGGTTTTTCTGGACACTATTCCCAAAAATGTAAGAATTCTTGGAGAACAAAACACTGAAAAATTAAAGGAACTTTATGGAGCACACACTTATTATTTCCAGGGGTCAATAATCGAAGGTTTACCAAATGTTCTTTGCGAAGCAATGTTATGTGAGTGTATACCTATCGGGAATAAAGTATTTGGTATTCCCGAGGTAATTGGAGATACAGGCCTTATTTTTGAAGGGAAAAAAGATATTGATAAAATTTGTTCTTTTTTAAAATTGGAAAAAAAGGAGCTTTCTCTGAAAGCTAGAAATAGAATAAAAACTTATTATCCTATTAAAAGAAGAAAAAAAGAATTTAAAAAAAACCTTGGGTAAAATAAACTTTAATGAATAAAACCTTTGCAGTACTATCCTATCCAAACTCAAATAATCTTGGGGATTTTATCCAAAGCGAAGCTGTAAAACAATATTTGAAAAATAAAATTGTTAAACAAATTGATCGCGAACAGTTACATTCTTACGATGGGCCTAAGGTGCAAATGTTTATGAATGGGTGGTTTATGGAAAATCCAAATAATTGGCCTCCTTCCAAGAAAATTAATCCATTTTTTTTATCTTTTCATTTGAATCCTACATCAAAAAAAAAGATGCTCTCCCAAAAAGGAGTTGATTTTTTTAAAAAGTATCAACCAATTGGCTGCAGGGATATCTACACTCAAAAAATTTTATCCGATTGTGGAGTTGAAACCTATTTTTCTTCTTGTCTTACTCTTACATTAAGGCGAAATAACTTTGTTAAAAAAAACACTAGACGACAAGGAATTTTAGTAATTAGTCCAATGGAGCGCTTGATATCAAAAAATTTTTCTGCCTCAAGTTTTTCTTTAGAAAAAGTCTTAAATAAGATCAAAACTTTTAAAAAAAAGAGACAGTATTTAAAAGGTATGAAAAGAATAAATTTTTTTCTGTCAAGACAGAAAGAACCAGCGTATTTTAAATCTCAACTTATAGATCCTTTAGAGTTCTCAGAAAAAGAAAGATCAAATGAAGCAATAAAACAATTAAGAGACATTGCTAAAGCTAAATTGCTAATAACTTCGCGCATTCACTCAGCATTGCCTGCAGTAGCTTTTGGAACACCAGTTTTATTTATATCAGATGGGTTAGAACACATTAACCAAAAAAGTCGATTGCAAGGAATGGAGCTTTTTTTCCCAATTTTAAATTCAAAAGATCTAAATAAATGGATTTTCAAATGGCCAAACCCCGCAAAATCTCATTTACCGTTGGTTAAAAAATTGGAAAAACAAATATCTCATTTTATTAAAGATTAAATGATTGTTTAATAAGCGTAGAATTTTTTAGATATTATCTTTATAGAAATTGAATTTCATGAATGTACTTGTTATTGGAGGTGGTGGAAGAGAACACGCTTTGTGTTGGAAATTAAATCAGAGTAAACATTGTAAAATGCTTTATGCAGCACCTGGTAATGGCGGAACTGCAAACTGCGCTATAAATTTAAAATTAAAAGTTTCTGATTTCGATGGGATTAAAAAAGCCGTTTTAAAATATTCAATAGACTTAGTTATTGTTGGACCAGAGGATCCACTTGTTTTAGGCATTCATGATTTTTTTACTATGGATCCCTATTTAAAAAATGTTGGCGTTATTGGACCACAAAAAAAGGCTGCGCAGCTGGAGGGCAGTAAGTCTTTTGCAAAGGAGTTTATGAAACGTCACAAAATACCTACTGCAGCTTACTCTGAGTTCACTTCGGAAACCATTAGTGAAGGGGAAAAGTTTTTGGAACAAAGTAAGCCCCCTTATGTATTAAAAGCTGATGGTCTTGCCGCTGGTAAAGGAGTTTTGATAATTGAAGATTTAAAAGAGGCTAAATTTGAGCTAGGCCAAATGCTTTTAAAAAGTAAATATGGTGAAGCTTCAAAAAAAGTAGTAATTGAGGAATTCTTACCAGGTATTGAACTTTCTTGTTTTGTATTATTTGATGGGGATAATTACATAAAACTCCCAATGGCAAAAGATTATAAACGAATTGGCGAGGGTGATAGAGGTTTAAATACCGGCGGAATGGGCGCAATATCTCCAGTGCCATTTGTAGATAGTCTTTTTGATGAAAAAATAGATCACCAAATTATTAAGCCCACAATAGAGGGCCTTAAAAAAGATGGTATAAATTATAAAGGATTTATTTTTATTGGACTTATTAAAGTAGGGGA